>Ga0307963_1000311_pt1 | contig 30939 bp, 28 predicted proteins | sample OrgLakmetagen594_FD_201829 | JGI IMG/M metagenome (GOLD analysis project Ga0307963, IMG submission 201829) | Saline water microbial communities from Organic Lake, Antarctica - #594 | ecosystem: Environmental > Aquatic > Non-marine Saline and Alkaline > Saline | place: Antarctica: Organic Lake... | reverse complement strand
GGGAGGAGGCGGATCCCCTCCTACCATCCAGCGTGACTTTAAGTACCTCAACAGCATGGAACGACGGCAGTGTGAGGAGGAGGCGGCCATAAAGGGGGGCCAGGCAGGGGTTGTGGGAGAGGAAAGTAAGGATGGAAATGGGGGTGATAAGGGCGGGGGAAGCATTGGGGAAGGGGGTGGTGGTGAGGGAGCTGATGGACTGACGGACAGTCAGAGTGTGGGGGGAAGAGGCAGCAGCACGGGTGGACAGGGGGATAGAAATGACTTACTGCCCATGCTTGAAGATATGTTGGCAGGCAAGGCGTCAAAGGTGGGGAGCGCAACGTGCTGTTGATATGTACACGACTGTTTTATGTCAGGGATGAGTGAGCATAGTATGAAAACCTGCATCCAGCAGAGGGATTTTAAGCACACAGTCCGATATCATGTTCCATGATGGGAGGGGAAACCACACGAAAGGGGTCCTACCTAGGGCACAATGCTATAGCTTTGCAGTCAAGAAGACAGGCGGCCTCCTTTCTGCCATGTGGTGTGCTGTTTACGTGCCTTTACGTGGTTCCTCACACAGATGACAAGCCCACGTATTTAATGACATGCACGTGCTTTCATCAGCATACACTCACGCCTTAACATCTCACATCACAATAAACAAGCAACATTCCTGCGTAACAAAACCACGTGCGCTCCGTTACACAGGCTGAGCTAGCAGCGCTGCATACAGCCCTAGGCCAGCGCCCTGACTACAAGCTAGACGTGAGGAATGCTGTGATGGAGGCCAAGCGGGCAGCAGATGCTGCAGCTGTGGCAAGGGCTGACACCGCATCACAGGTGAGAGGCAGGTCTGATTAAATTTGAAGAGGCATTTTTTGAAAGCAGGCTTTTATTCTGTCCCCCTTTGGCTACACGGTCTGGGAAATGGAATGAGTGAGAGTTAATTGTCCTCTTGAATGAAATAGAGATGGTGAACAAAGCAAGCCTTCGTAGCACATATAACGTAAAATTGTGACACAGAACTTTGGTGGCATGCCTTTTGATGGTCGTAAGACCGGAAACCTAGAAAGGGTAGTAAAAGGTAGGAAGGCTCAATCGTCTTAGGGTGCAGGCATGTCATCAAGCTATAAAACAGGATTGTCATACTTGTCAGAAGTATCTCGACTTTCTCCAGGAGAAGTCACAGCATATAATAAGTGTGTTTTACCGAAATACCCAAAGAACCTCAGGGAACCAAAACATACAGCTTTTTAATTGTACATAGCTAGAAAAAGCTACACTTAACTAGGGTATGAGCCTGTGCTGCACTTTTCCAGAGGGGGCTGACTGAGCCAAAAAAAAGGGTCTTTTTAAAATGTGAATTGAGCACGTGCGCCCTAAGTTGCTATGTTTAAGCTTAGCACCCAGAGGCAGGCGTGCTCTGAATTTTTATTTGCACCTAAGCTTGAATATAGCAACTTAGGGCGCACGTGTCTGATTTTCCGTGGCGTGGACCCCACTTTTTACCACAAAATCTTCACAGCAGATCACCCACTCCACCAAATGGCATACTTTCGTGTGGTATGGAGTTGTTGTAATATACAAATATGACTGCAAAAAAAGTCAAGTGAAAAGGTGAAGTGCATGGTGATGTGGCTCAACATGTGCTGTTTTCCCATAGAAAGGCACCAAATTAGGGTTTGGGCAGTCAAGGTGAGCTTTGACCCCCGTCAATTTGCGCACTGTGACTTACATGGATATAAGCACATCCTCGTGCAGCTTACAATATCAGCTTTCAATTAAAGCCAGGATGGTGTCAGTTGGCTGAGTGTGCAGTGAATGGCAGGATTCAGAGTGCAAAAAGGGCACATTTTCAGGCATTTCCTCAGTCAACCCCCTCTGGCACTTTTCCACTTTGTGCAAATCTCTGTAGCATGCAGCAGTACGTGCCTGTCCTACCAGGAGCAGAATTGTGTCCAATACCTGCTCCTACACGCAATTGAGTTGCAGGCAGAAGAGCTAGCACGCATGCAGCGCTGCCTGTCTGGCCTCGTCTCACGTGAGGAGGTGGGGGGGCTGGCTCAGCAAGTGGGTGACATGCTGAATGACCTCATGGAGCTGCGCTCACAGGTGGGAGTGGGCTTCATATCTATGCTTGGGTTTGCAGGTATAGGAGGTATAGAGTGGACGTGTAATATGTGCACAGATGAGTGTTCTTTAGGTAATGTATGCCCTACCATGTGTAAATGTGTGTATGAACTGCACGTGCACCAATGAGTGCACACTTCTAGCCTTAGCTGCACTAGCTCAAGCTGCTGAGTGTGGGCATGGTCTCAGTAGTTCAGATCAGATCCCATGCACTGCCAAAACCTCACGCAAGAGCAGCGTTGTAAAGCTGTGCACGGTAAGGGGCAAGGCTAATTCACATATTGGCTGTGAACCTCCAGGTTACCCAGATGCCACGTGATGACGAGCCCTTCAAGATGAATGTGCAGACGAGTGAGACTCAGGAGCAACCTGGGCATCCACCCAAGCCTCCCTCCAGTCACACTTCTATTGCTAGGGCTGCGGGTGCTGGCAAGGGCGGCGCAGAATCAGAGGCCGTGCTGAAAATGATCAATGCCCTGGCCAAGGAATTAGAGGTGAGAGAAAGGATGGGAGAGGGTGAATAAAGTGTGTGGTAGAGGGGTGGGTGGAATGTTATGTTTCTGCTCTTAAGTGCAAGCATGGAAATGCAAGCGTTGACTCTTCTGCGCACAAACAGGATCTGTAATGCGCCTCTGCTGCTTGTGAATGTGGTCACATTTGAACCTGCCTTACATGCTTTCTGGCAGGCAATGAAAGGCAACATGGACATGCTTGCCCATGCCGCAAACATTATGGCGGTGGGGAGAGAGACTGTGATTGTCCAGCCTGACGCCACACAGCAGGTAGGTCGCAGCTGCTGTCATTGGCAAAATGATGAAGGTGTCTGCAATTGTGACTTGTGACCTACAACAATTTGCTTTGCCAGCGAATCTGCTCCTCTATGCATCACCACCGTGATTTTTCACTCGACACAAAGTTGACAACTTGCGTCCACCTTGTTCACCACCACTTGCCTTGCCTGCTTGCAGGCTGGGAGCGTCTCCCCTGGCACACCCCCATGCAGCGACAAGGGCGTAGCCAGCCCTGCAAGTGCTGGAGTTGGCTTTTTGGCAGGTGATTCAAGTAGCTGGCGTTGGCAAAATCCTGCAGGGTAGGTACTGTAGAGCGCAAAGGTTGCAGTTCTTTGTCATGCGTGGTGCTAGCTCTCATCAGGCAGGTGCAGGCGCTTCCTGGTCATGAGCTGTTGCGTCCGCAGCATTTCTGTGACAAACATGTGGGTTTGGTTCGTGAAAGGCAAATCAGGGCCAATTGATTTGTGATAATTCATATCTGTACTATGTCCTGTCGTGCCAATCGTGTTCAGGCCACAAGGATTTGGAAGCAGGAGGAGAGGGAATTGATGCATCTAGAGGAGGGTCCAAGGCTTCTGGAATTGGCGCTGGTGCTGCTGGTCTGATTTATGGCAAGGAGCCTGCAAACCACAGGGGTGCCCTGTCTCGCCTCATCAAGATGCTGGGCGGGCAGGTGGGACGTAAGATGGTACTGTGCAGAGCAGCTTGCTCGGTTTCTCTTACCTGGTCATGCTTGTTGACCTTTGCCTCCCTCTTCATTCATGCATGTGTGCACTGGCAAACGTGTCGCGTTGTGCTTAGTTCTGCATTGCTCTGTAAACTTGATTTTTACGCTGGTAATGGGAGGCAGAAGGGGAATTTAACGCCATTGCGTACATTTCTTGCAAAACAGCAGTCACTTGCTCATGCAAGGTCTTATAATCACAAACACACACAAATATACATGCACATACACACTTAAACGTGCGCGCACGCACGCCCACACGCACACACACACACACAGGCAATGCCCCTCAAGCAATTTCACAAACCTGTCCATGAAACGCCCGTACTCACACAGGCTGTGCAGCACAAGATGAACTGGTTTGACCCAGAAGTACTGAACCGCATCGCCCAGCGCATGGGTACAGTTGATGCTCTGCTCAAGTCCCCATTGCTGCAAGTGGCCAAAGCAGGCACGGGACCTCTGCAGCCAGATGGACGAGAGCTGGAGGGGCAGCTGCGCAAGTGCGTGCAAGCATCACGTATTTTTGCTCCTTCTAGCCTTTAATGTACACTAATTAGCTGTAAGCTTGCGCTCGTTCTTTAAATCCATACTTTATCTGTATGTGCAAACATCATTGATGTGTGGCTTATGGTCATTGACTCATTGTAGTTAGGAAAGTATGCCCAAAATTGCCATTCTGGAGGCCGCTGCAGCTTGCAGCTGTGCTTGATTGCCACTGCTTATGCTGCTTGTGTGCAAGGCAGATAGGTTAAAAGGCTTATTGCCTCTTAATAGTGTACATGTTTTGTGAATTCCACTTTGCGCCCATTTTCTTACCCGTTTCTTAAAATGTGTGTATGGAATTCTGCCAATACCTAGTTGCAACTATGTCCCACCCTTTTGGTAATCCTTTATAGCACTTACATATTTTTTGCAGGTTGAATAAAGAGATCCGCCTGATAAAGGAAAACCAAGCTGCCCCGCCCACCTTCACGGGCGGCCTGAAGGATAACACCAGTGGCGACTATGCAATGCTGGCAGGAAAGCCAGTGCTAGGCTACAGGTATGATTTCGAAGCAGACAACTAACATTTGCCTGCACCTTGGTCGTGTTTGCAGATGAGTGCACTTCTGCTGAACAACAGTCCCAAACATACACACACGCCTTACAAATTGCACACGTATCTAAATTCTAAATTCACACACACATACACACACGTGTGCACGCTCACACACACACACACACACACAATCTCACACACATGCATAGGTGCATGGCCTGTGACCGTCCCTTAGACAAATTGGACGATCGGCCAGGACCGTACATCCCGAACGCCCAAATGCCTTTGAAAGCACCTATAGGCATGTCTCAGGCTGGAGGAATTGGCATGCAGCGCATACCTGGCGGTACAACATCCTCTTTGAGCCCTGAGTCCTCTCAGGTCAGAGAAGGGAGGTTGGGAGGATGAGTCATATTAAAATGTGGGGGATTGGAGTAGAGAATGGTTTACATGCCTGCGCTGTGCACATGCTTTGCTGCCCTTCTTTATTACACACCACAAGTTTTATTTATAGAATATACACCTCCATGCACCTTGTCTTGGGTACCCTTGTTAGGTATGCGTATGCTGAACGTGTTTCTACCCCAACATGCAGTGAAGTTATGAAAGTGTTTCTGCCCCCAGCATGTGCATCGAAATTAGGAATAAGAAATAAGTAACTCCTTGCCTTTTGCTGCACAAGATGTATGAACCCAATTATCTACTTACAGTCAGTGTTGTGCACATACGGCGTCAATCAGAAATGACACCGTTAATTACGGTGCTTAAATGACGTCTACGTCACATAACCGTAATTAACGGTGAAATTCATACTGACGGTCAGAAATCGTAAGTAACGGTGCAGTGTCAGGTACTCAGTGGCTCAGAGTGCCAACTCAAGCTCAAGCTCAAGGGGCGCTCTCAGCGCCCCGATTTTCCCACAACAACATTTGCGATATACATATAAAATGTCCTCCGGAAATCAGGCCAAGAGGGCTCGTGTGGCCCTGAGTCAGTTGAGCCTGGCCCGGCCTGGCCAGCTGCTGACGGTTTCCCACCGTAAATAACTAATTCCTGACGGTTTCCCACCGTAAATAACTGTAAAGCCGACCGTCAGACGTCAAAAATTAAAATCGCTGTAAATTACGCCTGATGATTAGTTTCTGACGGTCAAAACCGTAAAGCACGCCTGACCGTCAAACGACGGTTGACGGCGTCAACCGTAAAGTGCACAACACTGCTTACAGTACGCTGCTGCTACCGTTGTTCAATGCAGCAGAGATTGCAGGGCGGGAAAAAAGCAGGGCCCACAGATCCAGACAAGAGAGGACCTCAAAACTGGTGAGCGTTGCGCGCCCTGCTGCACCCGAGCCTTGCAGTACTGTTGTTGTACGTTTTTGATGCTATTCAGCGCACAGGGTGCAATTAAAAATCCAGCTTTACCTTGGACTTGACCTGACAGTCGCTGCAGTAGAGTTGGTGCCTAAACTCATAGCGGAGCTTCCCTTTGCAGTTTTTAAAACATTGACGTGCACATGCATCAGCGCGACCTGTTGCACGCTTGCCCAGCTGAATGTTACAGTTGCAATATGTACGACTTGATGGTGCAGTATAATATGTAACATGTCAATTTGAGGAGCCAATCCACCCGAAATAGGGATGAGCATGCTTATCAATAACGGCTATAGTATAACTGTTGCACTGTCAGACAGTCTCAGGCAAGTTTAAACAACTTCATGAAACAACCCCAAAAGAGGCCCTCACAACATGTACTCCCTCACAAACACATTTCCAGGTACAACGAGACCCATGAATCTGCAGGACGTGCTGCAGAGGGACTACCCTCGCAAGATGTGGGGCCCAAGCTGCCACCTGGTGGATGGAGAGGCAATTCCGCATCACCGGTAAGAAGAACGAAGCCCTGTTCTCAGCTGCATGTGCATGTGTCTGATTGTGTGCAGATTTGTTGATGCATGGGTGCGCTCCTGTGTGTCCTGTCTTGTCTGATGCAAATGAGAAGGGCTGATCATCTCAAAAGCGACGCAATACACATACAATTCTGTTGTGGGGCATTTCAAACGTGTGCTGTACACTGCGGAATGAGAGGGGACCGGCCTACCACAATCAAGGATCACCTGCCTCGATAGTCTAGCAACATGTGAAAACAGGCCTGTCCTTATGACCTCCTCAGTAGCCCTGGTCAACGTATACTGTTTTGCATTCCGTCGTTGAGCACAAACAACTAAGTCCTTACTGTCCTTACTACCTGCTGCTTCCACCTGCAGCAGCTCCTGCCTTACCCTAACAAATCAACCCTGCCAGACATCAGCAGCAGCAGGCGCGCCTCTTCACCTCCACGACCAACCTCAATGCAATCTGCGGCATCCCCACAGGCATTTCCTACAACGAACCAACCACCCACAAAAACTTATGAAACAGCAGCTGAAGGCTCAGACTCTGCCGACCACGCACAATTGCAAGCAAGCATGCTCCCAACCTTGTAAGAGATTATGGGTGAATGTAGGTGTGCTCTGCCCTTCGCTTTGTGTATTCCTTCCATTTGCAAGGATGGCTCATAGAAAAAGTACGACGTTAGAAAGCTCTACCGTGGTCGCCATTGGAAGTACTTGCACTATTTGTACAGGGGCCACACATGTCCATAAGGTAATTCTTGAGATCCTTTTGAAACTTCTGTCTTGCACTATATTTAGTAAGGAGTTTAAGAATCATGTCCTGGTCGAGATAGACACTTTTCATGTAAGCTGGACTAGTTTAAGCAACCCGACACTTGGGACTAATTTGTAGTGTATCTTTGTCTGGGTGGTATTTGTATGCTAGCTAGCATAGTATTCTGCTTTTTAATTGTACCTTTTAAAATGGCAATAGATGGTACTGGATTACAGCCAAATTGGCTCCTTGAAACCTGCTGGCGAACAATATCCCAACCTAAAGAGTTGGAAGGGGAAGGGGGGGCACAAAGTAGATTTTTGATTGGTACCGTCCTAGCTTGATCCCAAACGCCCACAAACAAGATATTTGCAGCTTGCCTCCGTAATGTACAAGATACGCTGATGATCCACGGAACCTCTCAAGCGGCTGTAGTGTCAACATTTCAGCAAATGAATGCTTCAAGCTTCTGAATGACTCCGATCTTGGCAACATCAGGCCTACCGCGTTCAAAACAATTACAGTGCCCGATTGGACCCTTGTTACTAACTGTCAATAAATGGTTACAGTGGGGGGTGACCTTCAGCCAGTTCTTTGGCGGAACGGCTGCTGACTGGTCTCAACACGCCACAAAATAATTCTTGTTAAAGCTTAGTATTAGCTTAACACCGGGTTCATCAATGAAAAGAGCCTTTCCAAATTTGCCATTTTCCAATACACATACCCACAAGCAAGGCCTGAGTGAAGGAAAAATACAAATGAGAGTACTCACAAGCAAGGCCTGAGTGAAGGAAAAATACAAATGAGAGTACTTTCTGACTCGTGGGCAGTATGGTATTGGTGCCTTTACATGCAAAACACCGTGACGGAGCGAACTACACTGCAATAGAGGCAGGCACATGCATAAAAGCACTTTTTTTAACACCAGATTTACGACTCAGTTGACTTTCTTTGTTGGGCTCTGACTAAGCTGTAAGATTTTATGTACATAATTCAACCCCTGTTTGCAGCTTGGATAATACATGAGTATAATCTACAAAAAGAGACAAGTGAGTATTTGCAGCTACCAAGCCGATACATATTTTTTTATACATAGGTAACAACGATTGTTTACATGCAAATCGTGTGTCACAAGTCACCCTCTTCAATTTCTGGCCCAGGCTTTTTATTCACGGCCACGGCTTTGCGTGTCTCTTCCACCTCTCTGCCTCTTTTTCTTGCCTGGGACACGGCAGAGGCCTGCAGCAGAGTGTACAAACACGCAAGCTGATCTCAGCTTGGTGACCTATTGGCACACTCAGGTTGAGCAGGAAGATGTGCCCAGGGAACCCCAGTGGCAGTTTCATAATGTGAGGATGGCCACAGACTTAATCATTTGGTGCACAAGGTTTTCAATGCCAATTCTGGGAACAAACACTCTGAGGACGCCACACCAATGTGATATCACAGCAGAGACACAGGTAACAGCCGTTCATATGCAAGCGACATCCTCTGCATCACACCTTCATACCTGCATCAGCGCTGCGCGCGACGACGGATGTCTACTTTGGCCCCCTCCACCACTCTGGACTCCTCCTGCAGCCCCTCCCACTTCTGATGGACCCTTCGCAGGTAATGTGCCTGCTGCTGCCCTTGCTGTTGCTGCTGCTGCTGCCGCTTCTGCTGCCGAGGGCTGAAATGGTGGTGCAGTAGCAGCACCACCAGAAGCTCCGCCCTTTTTCGCCATTGTCAGCTTGCTCGCCCCTACTGAAGATCCCCTCCCCGTGCTCATCCAGGGTGAGGAGTGGCCTTGAGTAGGCTGTGTGTGCACGTGCGCGCGTGAGTGTGCATGTGTGTATTTGTGTGTGTTTGTGCGCGCATGCCTTACCATGTGTGCCTAAACGTGTTTGCGTGTGCGCGCTTACACACTACAGTAGCAAATTACCTTGGAAGCTGCTGCTGGGGCGATGAATTGCAGTTCAGATGCCTTTCTAAAGCCTCCCATTACTTTCGTACCCCCTGGTACGGCTGCCGTCCCCCCACCACTCTGCTTGCGTGCATTTGCCACACTCTCCTGCAAAAATGCACATGTCGGTTTCACGATTGCAGGCAATGCTTCAGGACCGTTGGTGACGATTCAGAGGAGCAGTCAGTTAGGCGTGTGAGCATGCCCCTCAAACTTGCATGCCGCAAAGGCAACCAGGCATTCAACGTTGATCCGCCTAATCACTTCTCTTTTCCACTTTGAGTCTGAAGCTAACGACAGAACTGCAAGATGACTCAGGCGCCTCGAAAATTGGGCAGCAGAGTCACAAGAAAACTGCAGAGTTGATGCAGAAAACCAGTGGAACAGAGTTGATGCCGCCTAGCAGCACCAGAAACTGCAGCAGCTCCAAGACGCGTAGGCTGGCCCCCTAGCGCAGCACTGGCAGCTCGCCTTGCCGCAGCAGCAGAGCGAGCCCAACAAACAACATGTGTCCCTTCCTTGTCCATCTTTAATACAACTGAATTTCCCCTGCCTACTGAACGAGCCGAAGATTTTGGGAGTGTCAACAAGCCACTATGTAATCGAGTTAATGGCCTTTGGTGGCCATTAACGCCTCTTCTTTTGCATCATTTAAGTAGTGCTTCAGCATGAATTGGGTAGCCGAAACAGTACATACAAACATACAGCGTATTTTGATACGCCGTATTACCAGTACCGGTACAGTATTTGGATATTCCTGACCGTATTTGTATCCGTATGACCGTATGCGGTTTGTTGCCGACCGTGTATGGTCCGTATTTGAACGTATATGGACGCTGTTGTGTATGAACGTATTTCCAGGTGGTACACTCCAGACTTTGGTTCAATTCCCAGCAGATGCAGTCCCTTTTGCTCTTTTTGGTCAATTTTCTTCTTCTTGCGCCTCTTCTTACTGAGCTTTTCCTTTGCTTCCCTTTTCTATAAATGCATGTACCGTAGAGACGTTATATCACCGCATACCGCAAACGTTTCTGACCCCCTCGCGGTGTGTCGTGAGCAATTGAGCACAAAGACCTTTGCAACATTCTCCAAGGAGCCTCTGTTACTCTTCACATCATCCTTTTGGGTGTGGGCGGCACCATCTACAGCACTCACACTCTTAAGCCTTTCAAGGAACTGGGTCTCGATTCTCAAAGAGCTAAAAAGCTTGCCTCCAAGCTCCATGTGCACTCTGTGAACTTTGCTGCTAAACTTGTCCATACCAGACGTGTCCTTTCCAGTACTATTCTCAACTCTCATCAGGAGCCAGTTTCAGGCCAAGCCTGCAACCCTCCTGATCCCCATTATTTTTCCTTTCCTCTTTGCGGTGGAGGAGCTTTACGGTACTCAGTACCAAAGTGGCTCCTTTTCCTTAATTAATGTGGGGAGTGGTTTTCACTGCCTGCATAGTATTTCTTTCTTTTCTTTCTTTCGTGAGCAATTGAATAACTCAGTTACAAGGGCCTTGCAAAGCTTGCATTGAGATTAATTTATTAGTCCTGAATGGGGACAGGCCAAGAAAGCCTCCCAAGTCGCCCCTCATGGCCCCCAAAAGGGACAAACAGCTTGGGAGGCTGGCCTTCTTTTAGGGAGGATAGACACCAAGGGAAAGGGCGTCTTCAATCCCTTCACATGCGCACGCACGCACACGTACGCGCGCGAACACACACACACACCCAAACACACACGTACCCACACGCACACACGTACCCGCACACACGTAAGCGCACACACACAAGCACACAACGCATGCACACACATACATACACAATTGTATACATACGCATGCACGTACACAACGCACGCACACAAATACGTGCATGCAAACACATACGCACACACACACACTTATGCACGCACACACACACATATGCACAAGTACACAACGCATGCACGCATATACGTACACAACCGTACACACACGCATGCACGTACACAACGCACGCAACACACGCACGTACGCGCTTGCACGCACACATGCGCACGCATGCACGCGCACACGCGCACACGCGCGTGCATACGCATGTACGTGCATAGGCTGCATTGGGGCAAATAATTAGATTGTGTGCCCCTCGCATAGCTCGCATTGGGGTTTTATTCAAAAGTCGCATTGGCCACAAGTCTCTACGGTAACTGCATAAAATAAATGTTCTAAATGGTGGTGTGGTAGTTGAACCTGTTTTTGCAGTAAAAGATCATCTTTCGGCCTTTTTGGCTTAAAGCAGGCCTAGCTCCCTAACCATTCATTTTTGGGTACAAACATGCTCAGCCTACAAAGAGCTACAAAATGATTATGAGAAAAACCATTTCCCCCCATATACAGTACATACGAAAATACGGCGTATATATGGTATACAGTACTGACACTGGTTTTTTGCGAGCGGTTATAAATTATTTGGGATCCTTGCAAAATAAATGCAAAAGAAAGTTTTTCCAGAGCTCGCAATATTTTAATTTGTAGCGTGGTGAAAGTTACTATTAATGCGGTATTTTAAGGTGCTCGTAGTGAAACCCTTGTTCCAAAGGTAAGGCGACTACACAGCTGCCCAGGCCTTAGTTGGGGCTGAGCAGCGGAGTTGCTTACAAGCATAATCCTCGCTGGCCCTGTCAGAGGACAAATGGTGGGCAGACCCAAGCACACAACCTTTGAAGGGGTGCAAATCTCCATCCAGGATAGAAGCATGCGTGGTAGAGAAGTAACTCCAGGTTGCAGCAGGCAGCCTTTGATACCAGTAGAAGTTGCAGCGCAGCTTCAGCTTCAGTAGCAGCTGGAGCAATGCACGCAGTCCCCCAAAAAACCGCGCAAGTTTGCAATTTTTTATAATTGTTCAGACTGTAATGCTCGCAAATGATTTATTGCAACTATTTTGGCACCTCACAAAATATTGGACTCACGGAGCAGTACGGTATACGGCGTTAAACACCGTATATGAACATCCCATATATAAGGTTCTGGCCAACCCTAAGCATGAGCAAAAAACAGCCAGACACTGCTAGAAAAAATGGCGAAGGAAGTTCTTAAGAGCCCATGGGCCTACAAACGAGTTTCAGACTCATTGGTTGGAGCAAATTTCCTCTGAGGGATTGCTCAAGCGCCAGAATCGACTGAATGATGGGGGGAATAAAAAGACTAGTCCAGACAATACATCTGTGGACCTGTGCTACATTTGCCCTCCTCTAGTGCAAGAAACAGATTGTCAATGAGACCAGCAAGCCCCGGAGTTTAAAGCCCCCATTACAGGAATTTTTGTGTGCCTATGCAGACGCTTCCTCAGCGCCTATGCAAATGCTTCCTCGGCACTTACAATTAACGGACATACACCATATGCTGGCGATCTCGGATGGCACAACGAATTTGACGTGAGAGCTCAATTCCTCGAGCCGCCAGAAATGGGTTTGTCAAGAACACATTCTTAAACAAAAACTGGTCCATACCCACCCAGGTAAGCAAACACATACACTCACAGCGCACAGCCCTAAAGGCCATCAAAAGTACGCACCTGTTCGCCATCAAGCCATCCCATATCATCCTTGTCGTCTCCTGCATGAGCGGTGGAAGGAGCATCAGCTTTGCTGCCACGCTTCTGCCCAGCACTACCAGCTTTGCCCCCCTGCCCTCCGCTTCCCTTCCCTTTACCAGCGTTTCTGGCCTTTGCTTTGCTCCCTTTGGCAGACACCACCGTGGGCTCAGCAGGGGCAAGTTCAGGGTGAAGCCTAAACCTGTGATTTCACACATTTTAGACAGGTGGTGAATTGCATGGGCACCGTGCTGAGTCATGACAACCACAAGGTTGGGCTTGGCAGGGGAACAATCACATGATTGGGCGCAGCAGGGGCAAAACCAAACAATAAGCCTGAACGCAATGAACGTGGGTATCTAGATAATGGGTGGGGTAGGCCAGATTCGGGTAATGCATTGTACAAGTGTTTTTCATTAAGAAATACAAATATATTTAAACAAGAGATGCAAATGACAAGAGGGAGTTAACCAAGCTTCACAATGAAAAACATGGCAGCACTTAACGAATGGGTGTGCGTGCCTGTGGGTTCAGCGTGACATGCTGCGCAAGGGCATATTATGCAGTAAACATCTCAAACCACCACAACCCTGCAGTCTCTCACCGTCTAATTCACCAGACACCTATTGCAAACCTGCATACAAAAGAACAACAGCCTGCTCTGAACCTGCTCTGAACCTCACATTACTATGCATGTGACCCTTTCCCAAAAACCACCAACCGTAAAGCGCCTCAAGGGCATCCTCTCCCAAGGTTGGCAACTCCATCACATACCTGCAATTATTACACCGCTGCCCACACTCAGCCTTCCCCTCTAAGGCACCTGTAGCCACTTGCGCCCCCCCCCTCCCTCTCCCTCCGCTGCCACTGCCACGCACACCTCCTCGCCCCCCAGCTGCGACTGACACAGCAGACAAAGTTGGTCCAGCACGCTTTGCTCCTAGAGCACTTACACCCACGCCCCCAGCCCTGCCGCTTGCGTCTGTGCTGGATATCTGCAAGGAGTCCTCCTGGCCACTAGTTCCTGGCCGAGGGTTGCCCCTGAGCATGGTTTGGCGGGTGTCGTTGTCTCCAAAATACTCCAGCAGCATGTCGTGCCTGTGGGTGGCCAGCAGTGGGTGCCGATTTGTGTGTGTATATGTGTGTGTGGTATATTGTGCTCTGTCTGTGAGTGTGCAGCAGATATAGGATACCGTACCTTAGCGTACTCATCCCGCACCCCAAATTTCAGAAATACTTAGTAGATCCCGCACCTTCCCGCAACCCCAGAATGTATATTTTTGCCCTTCTTGCATCCACCCCGCAGGGCCTTTAGCCCTGTTCAGCACCAATAAGCTTTACAAGCAACCTCAATGAAAGAGAAAACTTCAAAAGGGCAAAGGCAGGAAACATGCTGTTTGCATGTAAATTTGCCCTCGGTTCTGCTATTGCCCAGAATCTCATGGTTTGCTTCCTCTTCCTCTAGCCACTATCACTGCTGCTGTTGCTGCTGCTGCTTGTGCTGATGGCGTTGCTTGGGTGCGGGCAGCCTTGGTGCATGACCTCGTTGACCCGGAAAGGGTTAATTTCACCAACCCCGCAGGGTCAAAATAAATATATTATAAAATACTGCAGGTATGGTAAGCACTAATTACCCTGTTTCAGGTCACAAGAACATTGTATCAGGCAATGCAAGAGCGTGTCACTCTCAATTCCAGCACGCCACTAACGTGCACAAACCGTAAAGGATGAGAGCCACACGCTTTCAAATCAATGAGCACAAGCTGCACACACGGACACGCGTGCACACACATACACACACCTGCACCGTACTGTTTCTTCACAGTAGTCCCGCATGTGCTGCAAAAGCTCCACCCCAGAAGTGTAAGAGGATCGTGAGCCTGTTGTCAGTGCCAAGCGGTGGGTCTACTAGAATCACATCTGCAACCCACAATTGAACATGCAAAGAAGAAACACCAATTCCTGCCATCAAGCATCCACGCTCAAGTCAATTTTCGAAAGCCAAAACCAAAGGTGACCGTCTACAAGCAGTGCAATAAAAAGCAAGTAAGTCGGGAGAGCAGCTCAAAACAAAGTTTGCAAAGCAAACATTCTCTCAAGAGCAGCACTTTTCAGCAAACAGGCTGGAAGGGAGTACTACAAGAAAGCAGTGTGCTTTTGACATTGTGCGGTTTGGTAGCCCTTTTGGGGTGGAGGAGCAATTGCTGGTAGCCCTTTTTTTGGCTGTCATAGGTGGTTATATATCAGGATCTGCAAGATGAAGCACACCTGATGACCTGACTACATTGGAGCACTTACCCATGCGCAGCATGTTGAGGATGCGAGGGCAGTCCCTGCGTGCGTAGAACACCAGGCACTCGGAATGAAGGCCGTCACGACCAGCACGCCCTGCCTCCTGAGTGTATATGTGTTTATGTGTGTATGTGTATATGTGTGAGTGTGTATGTGTGTGTGTATGTGTATGGGTGCGCACTTGTGCAGGAGTGCAAGAGTTGTCCAAACCTAAGAAGGAAGTTCCTCGTGTGCTTGTACCTTGATGACCTTTGTCCTCGACTTTGTGGTCAGCCATGACAAGGAGAATTTTAACGCATTCTATCAACATGAGTACTCGTGCAACCTTCTGTATTTGTGTGCCGACCCATTTGATCACACCCAGCCCCTTTTGTTCTGTGCGAGATGTCATGGCACAAAATTGTACAGCAACATGCGTGTTTCTTAGCAGCAAACATGCGCACCTGGAAGTAGCCCTCCATGCTCTTGCTCAACGTGTAGTGCACCACAAAACGCACGTCAGGCTTGTCAATGCCCATGCCAAAAGCGATGGTGGACACGATGACTTGGAGGACTCCACGCTGCCAGTCCTCTTGAATCTGTGCAGCAGGCAGGCACGCAAAAGTGCACGATTCACTTATTTGAAATGCAGTTTGATGAGACCTATTCATTGCAGTTGCCTGCGCTGTCATTGGGTCGTGGTTGTGCTAGGTTTGATGACAAATGATTGTGGAAGAAAGGAAGCTGGAATACCGGAGTTTTGCTACTTTTCTGTCAAGAAAAGAGCTGCCAAGGCTCTGTCGGTTACGCACAGGTATCACGATTGTGTGAATTCAGGGCCACCAAAAGCGACTGAGCTGAAAAGCAAGAACACATGTGTGCACAAACACAAACACACCTACACCACACACCTTCATGCGCTGCTTGGGCGTCATACCAGCGTGGTAGTGACTGCTCTTCACTCCTCCTAATTCAGCTAGGCCCCTGGACAACGCACCAGATTGTGAACGTTAGCGCTTTCAGACACAAGCGTACGCAGACCTGGAGATCTGATGCCACTAGGCAAAGCACATGCAAATCACACGGCTTGCAGAAAGTAGCCGAGCCGCTGCATCATGCGTCTGCTGACTCGCTCACACTCATCCTGTACAGAAAGCAGATGAGCCAATAAATCTTGTAAGTCCCCACTGACTCCCTCACACTCACCCCTTACAGGAAGCAGGAGGGTTAATGATTCACGCACGCACATCCTAAATTGCTCACATTTGGTCCTTTCAAGAAGCAGGAGAGCCAAAGAATCATGCACACACTTGCTGACCAATGATACTTGTATGTACCTACTAACACGCTCACACTCACCCCTCACAGGAAGCAGGTGGGCCAATAACTATTGTGTGTGCCTACTGACATGCACACAGGATCATGCACGCATCAGCCTACTCGCTCGCGCTCATCCCCTTCCAGAAGCAGAAGGGCCATTGAATCATGCACACCTGCTGACTTGCTTGCACTCATCCCTTTCCAGAAGCAGAAGGGCCATGGAATCATGCACGCACCTGCTGACTTGCTTGCACTCATCCCTTTCCAGAAGCAGAAGGGCCATTGAATCATGCACGCACCTGCTGACTTGCTCGCACTCATCCCTAGACAGGCAGTACACAATGCCACAAGGCAGTGAAGTCCGTTGCTGCTGTATGCCTGGTCTGTGACTTAAGGGTGCCCTTTGATGCTGCTGTGGCTGCTGTTGTTGTGGCGCTGGCCGACCCTCCTGTGCAACGGCCTGTATACATAGGTCACGCTTACACTGTATACTTAAGTCACGCTTACACTGTATACATAGGTCACGCTTACACTGTATACATAGGTCACGCTTACACTGTATACTTAAGTCACGCTTACACTGTATACATAAGTCACGCTTACACTGTATACATAGGTCACGCTTACACTGTATACATAGGTCACGCTTACACTGTATACATAGGTCACGCTTACACTGTATACATAGGTCACGCTTACACTGTATACATAAGTCACGCTTACACTGTATACATAGGTCACGCTTACACTGTATACATAAGTCACGCTTACACTGTATACATAGGTCACGCTTGTACGATCGTTAGCACACTTACGAAGGCTAGCGCACTTGCATACATACACATGCTCACACGCATATACCAAACATCCTCCCTCCTGTGCAGTGGCCTACACAAGTCAGGGTTGTGCAATGGCTAGCGCACGCACACACACGCGCACACACATAAACACCCATGCACACAACACACACATACATACGCATACCACATGTACACATGTACACAATTTTTGCAGTGGTCTACATAGATCAAGGTTTTGCAACGGCAAATGCTCTGTTTTGTTTTGTGTTGAGATCCAGATTGTAAATGACCCGGGCCACTGAAACTTTTATGGCAGCGAGCTGTGCAAAAGTTTTATCGACTGCCCAGCTTTCATAAATAGAAAATATTTTGGGTGATATGGTTGGCCAAAGTGGCAGGAGCATGAAGGTTGTTCCCCCTTTGTTAAGATGAAGCTACAAAAGAAAAAAGATAAGAAATAGAAAAACTATGCAGGCAGTGTTTGACCACTTCCCACATTATTTTTTAACTATCAGTGACGCATACCATAATTGCTCTGGCTGGCCTGGCTTTTCTTGTTTTCAGCAAATCCCCAGTACGGCCATCAAATAATTGCATTTTACCAGGGAATTCAGATTAAATAACCAGTTTTACAACGTGCTCCTTACAAGTTATTGAATACAAAGCTTCGTGAAGCTTTAAGAACAACAAAGTATGCACACGTACAAACAATGTACACATTCATACAAACACACAAGCGCACGCACGCACGCACACACACGCACACCTGTGCCAGCTTATTTTGCTCCTGGATGTAGTCCACCAGCGAGGCAAGCGGCTGCGGTCGCCCCTGTTCGTCCACACCATACTGCTTGGGGCGCACAGAGAACATTAGGTTGGGACGGAAAAAGCCCACCTGAGAGGTTTAAGATTGCCAAGGAGGTTGTATAATTTTGAATGTGTGTATGTGTGTGTGTGTGTGTGTGTTTATTTTATGCAGTGGAGGTGTTGTGTGTGTGTGTGTCCTCACACAAATCATGTGACCAAGGGGCCGAATCTGCAAGTCAGGGTCGAACGTTGGCTGGCTTTGCTTTTAAATAACATTCCCAACAGGATTGCAGACTGTGCAGGCTTAAAGATAATCTCCAGCCTCCACTCAAATTAGACAAACGGCTCTTTACCTTATTTTGCCAAATTGCCTGTGCTGTGTGCCAATTTGCCTGTTTTGTGCATCAGGCTTTCTGCAACCTGTGCAGAATGCACTGCTGTGATCACCTTGAAGCGAACGGCACGATCGGAAATGCCCAGAGTTGAGAGGACGTCATCAGCAACGCGCTGGGTAGCCGTGGCTGTGACAGCTGTGATGGGTACGTCAGGGAAATTATTCTGCAGGTGGAAGTTTAAGAGGCTCAGTGGGAGGTGAAGAGGTGAGGTTGAAAGGGGTAAAGAGGTTGTAAAGGTTGACCAATTTGAAAGGAAGGAAAGACTAGGGAATTATAAAAGAGACATATTTTGAGGAATCCTCTTCTACATAGTTGTACAGTGAATCTTTGTGTCAGCAGACCTCTCTTTTCCCTTTGTGTAATGCTGCACACCATAACTGAATACAGGAGTGAGATTAGAAGGTACCCTGCTACAGGGAATGAGGAGGGGAGCACCCTCCAGTTCAAGATTTTCAGAGTGTTTGGAAGGTTTGGGTGATCAAAGATGGGGATGCTCACAATGCGTCTCCCAAGATCAATTTATTCCTATGCGATACTTTTCTTGACCTTGTCACAAAAGCAAGCCAGCGCATTCCAGCTAACCTGTTTGCCCTTCGTAGTACGCATACAGCTTTAAGGTTGCGCATGCGCTGCTCTTACCTGGATAACACGGCCTAGCTCCCTGTAATCAGGCCTGAAGTCATGGCCCCAAGTGCTCACGCAGTGTGCCTGCAGTGCATCACAGTGCGTATCACACACAGTGTTAGTCTCAAACGCAGTGTTGTGCCTGCAGTGCATCACAGTGTGTATCACACAGCGTTTGTGCACAGTGCGTATCACAAATTGTTTGTGCACAGTGCAGTGCATCACAGTGCGTATCACACAGTGCGTATCACATCAAACGCAGTGTTGTGCCTGTGCACCCCACACAGTGTGGCTCTCACGCAGTGTTGTGCCTGCAGTGTTTTAAAGTGATGCACAGAACATGAGCGGTAAGCACAGTGCACTCTTCTTTTGAGTGCTTGAGGGTTAATGTGCAAAGAGCAGCGGGGAGCAAACGACGTTTTGTAAAAGCAGTCACGCCTCGAAACGCTCAACCAACACTAGCCACTGGTCATTGTAATTGCCAGGATGCCTGTCCTGAGGGAATCACAAGGGTTCCTAACATCTCTGCATACCGACGACTACTATCCTCTTCCCTGAAAACTGCAAGGAGTGCATCCACGATGCACGTGCCACCTGTGCATCTTTGCAATCTCTTGCTTTGAGGGTCCCAACTGAAAAGGTGTTTATCCTCAGGACGTTGCTGAGCAATTGAGTTTGGTCCACCACCAAAACTAACAAAACAATGGGCAACGCCCTTTGATCTTTGAGCTCAGCAACACACAAGCAGGTTTCTGAAAACAAAAAGATACAATGTTTAAAGATATTATTCGCAAAAAGATACGTATTATCCAAAAGCTATGATGACTTCCTTTTGTTCATTGTGTACCAAGCAGCAGACGCTAGCAGTCATTATGCTAGCAATCATCATCAGTCATCAATTGCAGGCATGCAAGCCCTACATGTAGGTATGCAGATAATAGCGCTCACGTCACTGATTGCGATGTTAGGGACGCTTCCTGTTCAAAAAATAGAGCCAAAAACAGACACACACACAGAGAGAGAAAGAGAGAGAGAGAGAGAGAGAGAGAGAGAGAGAGAGATAGAGAGAGAGAGAGAGAGAGAGAGAGAGAGAGAGAGAGATAGAGAGAGAGAGTGAGAGTGAGAGTGAGAGAGTGAGAGAGAGATAGAGAGTGTGTGTGAGAGAGAGCACACTTCCCACGCTTATGCACTTGAAGCGTCAAGGACATGGCTGTGCTCCACTTACGTGTGTGCATCACAGGTGTGTAGCATCACTGGAACACGCTCACCTCATCGATGACAATGCGTGCCAGACGCCCACGTGCCTGAAGTGCCTGTAGCATCTGCCTTAACGAGTTGCCTTTCACCAGCTGCTCCGGCGTGACGTACCTGAAAAACATGCAAGAGCAGGGTTGGTTGGTGACTTGTAACTTGTGAGTCATGAGCTTCTGAGCTGTGAGCCGGAGTTGACGTGACTGATTTGTGGCTTAAAAAACATGTGTGGTATACATGCTACCTCTATGCACGCCACATACTACACTTTCTAATTCATCTGTTGCTGCAGCGGGGTGTAGCTGGGTGTTTTGGTTCCACCAAACTAATGATTTGGCATTCAAAGACAAAGATTTGTTCAGCACAGTCCGAATAGCAACTCATTCCATGCATCGTTTTTTCTTGCAGACAGTATAAAAAGAGATGAGCGGTGATCTCTACCCTGTTTTTTGTGTGGGATTTGTTTATTTCTTACCCAGTTATAACCGCCTAACACACACACACACACAATAATGCAGTTGTGCAATAAGTTTTCATCTCAGGGCCTACTCAGCTTATAGCGTGAAGGGGAGGAAAGCAGGTAAGACGGCGTACACAGTTGGTGTGAGGCTTTGCAGTTGGTGGAGGATGGGGCCATATGTATACTCACAGGAGTTTGCACGTTGGCGATTGCTTGTTCAGCTCACGGAAGACGCACACCGCCTCAGCCTTGGACTGCTGGGAGTTGAGATAAGCTGCAGGCACACACACGCCACCAGGGCGGCCACGACAAAGCGCCATGACCTGGGCAGCCAAATATGCACGCACACACAGCGTGCGATATCACGCATTAGTGCCACACAAAGCGTGGCTCACGGCACTTGCTTGCATGCGCGTGAACGGCGTGAGGATATGCATTAGTACAGGGATCCAGTATCTTGGGCATTGCAGGAAAGGCCATGATCAGGTTTCCGGACTATGTTTACAGAGTACCCATATGTACTTAAGGGCCTGCTAGCTCAGGGCACCTATTTCACCTGATCTTGCATTAGCGCCAGAAGTGGGCACACAACGACGGTCACCTGCCGCACGCATATATGTAGGAGAGCAGGGTCGAGGATTAAGGGGAAGCAGGGGAAAGGCAAGGTGGATATCAGTTTTATCAATTGAAAGGGTGCAGAGCAAGACCGGGTGGTTCAATTGAGCTCATACAAGCAAAAGGAGCTGCTTGATAGGAATGAGTCTAACAGGCAAAAGGAAAAAGGGAACAGGAAGGAAGCAGAGCAGGACGGAAGCAGAGCAGGACGGAAGCAGCTGAAACAGAGAGGCGAAACTCACAAATACCCACCCCGCGGGCCAAAACAGCAGGGAGCTGGTAGCACAGGCTTTTGCCACTTCCTGCATGGCACGTGTGTGTACCCTAGCTGACTTTACCCACCCTCATCCAGACAGGTTACGCTCAGCTGAAAGAAAACGAGCAAAGCAATACCAGTCCAAACGCCTGCCCGTGCTTTCATTGTAGATTTGCTTGAAATTGTGTGAACCAGCACATTCCAACACTCTGTCAGAAGGCAGGCAACGGAGCAACCAAGCAAGTAAGCACAAGCCATATTCCTGCATAGGTGTTACACAGCAAGCAACTGAGAGCCGACCCGAAGAGAGTTAAAGCTGAGCCACGTGTTCCAGTGTTTCATGAAAAGAGGGAGGCGTTAACATCTCACCTGTTGGCATGAGCACGAAGCAGTCCTGCCCGGATACCGCTGTTAGCATGACCTGTCGTTGCGAGTCCCTGAAGCTGGAGTTGCCGAAAACCCTGCATGACGATTGGGACAAGGGGTCAGGCTGGTGGAGTGCACAGCAAGTGCACAGCATGAGCACTCTTTGTCTGCAACTGAGCATGTGCGTAATCAACTAGTGACAAAAGAGTCAGCAGCATTAGATAGCAGGACTGAACCATGAGCGCTTGCAACAAGTTGTTGAGATCATTGTTGGGCACTAGGCACGGCCACATTCTCAAAACACTTCTATTGTGCATACCAGCTTAAATCCTTGTTCCACAACCTACAGCCCTACCTTGCATTTACCAAGTCTATCAACGAGCTGTTGTTGCCGGGCCGCGCGGTGGCCATTTCTTGAGTTGTGGGCGGTTGCTGCCAGCTGAGCTGCTGCTGCTGCTGCAAAGGCTGCTGCTTGGTGCTGGGCTGCAAAAACGCGGACACCATGGTCTGCTGCTGTGGGCGCTGAGTGGAGAGACTGGAGGTGCTGAGAGTGGGGGGGGGAGGGTGGCTAGTGGAGGCAAGGCCAACACCCCTGGCACCACCACCATCACCACCCTTGTCAAGAGCAAATGTGCGCTGTGCCTTTTTGCTCTGGTTGCTCGTGCTCAGGGAGCCTAGGGACATGGGCCGCTTTTTGGTAGGGGGCTCCTGTGTAGCAGGGGAAGTAAAGAGAGTGCTCGGTCGGACGAGGGACGTAATTTGGCTGCTTATCACAATACTTTAAGGACAACTGTGCACCACAGCGAGTTTGTTGTGGCAAATCAACTCAACCATTATGCTGTCCAAAGAGAGCTTCTAGCGTGAACATGTCACTCAAGTATGCGCATACGCACACATACGCACACACACACACTTGAATCACTGCCACCTCCTCCTCCTCCTCCTCCTCCTCCTCCTCCTCCTCCTCCTCCTCCTCCTCGTCATTGGCTTCTTCATTGTCTTCTTCATTCTCCACATCTGGGCACCCTATCAGCATGTCTAGGAACTCTTCTTGAAAGCTGTGCAATGTGTGAGAGAAAAGGTGCATTTGTGTGTGTGTGTGTGTGCATATGGATATGTAGTGTGGCTTAAGTGTGTGTATATGGAATAGCAAGGGGTATTGGCTTGGATTTTGACATTACATTTGTCTTTGCGCGCCTTAATTGTCTTACCTTGCACCAATATCCTCAGGCCCATCAAGCTCAGGGTGCTTCTGGAGTAGCTTGCATAATGCCTCTTGAACTGCTTCTTGCTCGTAACCCCAGGCTAGGCCAGCCTTCATGATTGGGTGCTGTACCATTTAAATTCTGTGACAAGCAAAGCCAAAAAAAGATTGCGGATCATAAACTTCCTGACCAGAATACGTCCTACAACAACCACGCGCGCACATGCACGCATATACACTGCACGTGCGCACAAACGCAAATTCACATACACACACACACACACACACACACACACACACACACACACACACACACACACACACACACACACACACACACACACACACACACACACACACACACACACACACACTCACACACACACACACACACACACACACACACACACACACACACACACACACACACACACACACACAAACACACACAAAACACACACACACACACACACACATAGTCACACACACATACACACACATACACACACACACACGCACACACACACACTCACACACACACACTCACACACACACACACACACACAAACACACACACACACACACACACACACACACACACACACACACACACAAACACAAACACACACAAAACACGCACACACACACACACAAACACACACAAAACACACACACACACACACAAAACACACACATTTGTGCTCACCTGTAAGCGACAGCTGGCAGCGTAATTTAACTTAATACTACATTTGCTAATATAATGATATGAATGCTCCCTGCATCAACGTTTCCAACTTGTATTGTGAAACCTAGATTGGGTTTGCCATTTCATACCATATTCAATATAGGTATAGAAAATTATAAGCATGCGGGCATTAATTTCTCCCCTCCTGAGCAGCGGTCTTCGTTTTGGGGGGCGTTCCAATTGCTTAGCTTCGACTCCGTCCGTGTTAGTCTTCGATAATACATGCCCATCCTCATCGCCAACAACGGCTGCTCCCTCTACTTCTAGTAGCAGCCAATCTCAGAATTCTCCTTGGCCCACTTTCCAGCACCATCGCCAGATTCACACCTCAGGTAAGGGCTCGCTGTTCTCCTGCTGTGCAGTCCCTGCTCCCAGCCAGAAGAGAGAAAGCTTCCCGCATCAATTTAACCCACGAAACAGAATGCCAGTTCACCTCTCTCTCCTCTGCATTCAGCTCCAGCGGCGGACCATTACTCCACCTTGGGAGTTGGCAAGGGTGCCTCAGACCAGGAGATTAAAAAGGCATACTATCAAATGGCCAAACAGTACCACCCCGACACGAACAAGGTGCGCATCTGCGCATGAACTCAGAACTCAGCACGTTACCTCCTGGACTTCCCATTCTCCAGACAGCTTGTAGACTGAAACAACATTTTCACTCTGATAAAACAGGAGAACCCAGAAGCCTCTAAAAAATTCACAGAAGCCCAAAAGGCGTACGAAGTGTTGAGAGACCCCGAAAAAAGGCGGTGAGTGCCGATTTCATGCGACAGTAATGCACACAGACACGTTATATATGTACAAAAGCTTGGCCTTGCTTTGCTTGCTTGCAACCAGATATTGCATGCTGTGTATGGTGCATGACATGCTCCAATGTATTGAGTTGTTTTATCTTAAAATACCTACATGAAATCCTGCCCGATACAGTCACACACACATACACACACACACATGCCCACACGCACGATGCATGCACAACACTTACGCACACACAAATACACACACATTGACTTGAGTAGGATGTACGACAGAGTGGGTCATGAGAACATGGAGCGCATGGAGCAAGGGGGAGGGGGAGCAGAAGAGGCTGGGTTTGGAGGCATGGGAGGCGGGTTCCCTGGGGTGAGTGGGCAGAGCCCAGTAAAAATCGACTACTGTCACTTCAAATAGGAATGCAACATTGATTATGGACAGTGTACGTAAGTTGCATGCATTCCAGCGGCGTGCGCCATTACTTAATTTGTAGGCTAATGAGAAGCAATAGGTGTGGTCACTGTAGATGATTTACAAATAACAATGTCACTAAGCCTGCGTGCGTGGTACGCATGCCCAACGTGCAAATATCATTGTCAGTACCTCCCTTAATTTCTGCCACTGCAAATTTGCTGACGATGAATCATTAATCCCCTCTCGCATATTTGCATGTGTTTGCAGGGATTCCCTTTTGGTGCAGCAGGTCCAGACATATTTGAGCGCATCTTCCAGTCGGATCCAATGTTCAGTCAGTTCTTTGGACGTGTCTCCATCCAACCCATACGCATCAGTTTCTTGGTGCGGTGCTTCACGTCTTTTCCCCTTCCTTCCATCCGTCATTGTATCTTTCGTTTGAACAAGCTCAGTTTCTGTGCTGCTTATCCCTTTCTGCGCTTTTCTATCCTTGCCTTGCTTTTTTACAATTCACGGAAAGGTAACATCAGGATTACAACGCTCTTCATACAAATTCCGAATGACAGTAGGTTCGCAAGTCCAACGCAGGCAATGGCTAACACAGGCAGAGTTGATCACACAGTCATTCCAAACACGCACTTGTGCATGTACAGGAATCAGTGAAGGGTACAACTAGGCGGGTTCAAATGGGAATCACGAGAGGAATGCAGCAGGCAAGCCCTATAGACATCGACATTCCTGCAGGTGACAATGTCATGTTGTTGCTCACATTACTGTGTATTGGATGGCAAATTCATTTTGATGCTCACATGTCATGTTGTTGCTCACATTTCTGCGTATTGGATGGCAATGTGGCAGTGGCAGTGCTTTCCTATCTTACATGCACGCGTACGCACTACTTACATACATACATAATTACTTGTGTGTAAACATACACAAACACATGCACACACACGCACACATGCACATACCACCCTACAGGCATAGACACAGGGGATCAAATAGAGGTGCAGCTGGCAGGGGGAGGACAGAAGCGTACGGCCATGCGTGTTGCCATTCCCATCGAAGTAGAGCCCCATCCCATATTCAGGTACTGACCCTGTGTTGCATCCCAGCATTCAAATTGGTTGCTGTGCCCGTTTGAGGAGCGCATTGCGGCTATGCTCAAGCATGTGCATGTGCGAGTACGCCACTGTTTGCTCAGTAAATGCTCGTCCTCGTCAGAGCGCCACGCGTCAGTGACATTCTTCTTGCATTGTGTGTGTTTGTCACGCAAACCCCCGTTTCTAACTCGGTAGATATCCTCTCTACCCCCGGTAACATGGCATTGCATTTGAGCCCTTATTATATTTGTTCAAGGATGCTATGCTGTAGTGTTACCTGTTCCAGGGATCCATACAAAGCCCAGCCTTGAGAGCTCAACCATGCAGGGCTAGTTCGTTTGTGCATTACCCACTCAGTCCGGGCTTGTTTGTGTCAACTCCGCAGCTCTAGCTGCAGCTACATCTCAAAGCTTGAAACCAAATCAGCCTGTCTTTTAATGTGGGAAGTATGTGGAGCAATATGCGCCAGCAACGTCTGGCATCCTTGTTGTCATAGAGCCCAAATGACTGGAAAGGCATGAAGACCGCTGCCTGCTTTCATGTTGCAGGCGTGACGGCCCTGATGTGTACGTCACCCAGGATGTGCCCTTGGTAAAGGCGTTGCTTGGCACCACCCTCACAGTGCCCACCATTGAGGGCAACGTGGAGCTCAGCGTGCCGGCGTGCACACAGGTTAGATAGTTTAGGGGTATACATGCGATGTACACAGGTTGTATTGTTTAAGGGAATACATGCACACATGTTCAATTGTTAAGAGAAAAGCCTGCAGCAGTGTTTTATGAAGCACCCTGTTTAGAAATTCAGGAATTTTGTAGCTACCCCCATTAGAATTGTCCCTCAGCCCTACTTGTCCTTTGTTGTTGGAGGAGTTTTACAATGCGCAGTATCAAAGTGGTTCAGTACCCAAACTGCTCATTTTTGATGAAGCCCCCTTCTAGCGTTGCCGGCTAGCCGCCAGATGTACCTATGGATGGACGTTAGATGAAGCCCCCTCAGGGGCGTGAGCCCCTAGCGTTGCCGGCTTTCCACCAAAGTTTACACGGGGCTGCCCAGGCAAACCCAGGGCATCTCCTGACCTGAGACAAAAGCTGTCCCAGCAATAAAAAGTGCTTCCTCAGTCAGGCCCCCAGATTATTTCCTGCTGGTGCAGCATCCATCAGCAACCTTTCCTGAGTGTGTTTGCTGTGTCAGGGGTCCGGGAAATGGTCCTGCTGCATAGTTTGCAGTTGGCCTCCAAGACCATGCAAGGAGCTTAGATTCAATTAATGCTAATTTCATAGGGCTGTGTGGTTTTAGATTAATGAGATGTGTGGAGCTTTGGCGGAATTGAGCGCGAGTGAAGGAGACGAGATGGCAGAACAGGTGCATTGCTTGCTCTGGTCTTTGGTGCATCTTTGGCTGCTGTGATAACGCACTGGCTTTAGGGAAATGAGCCAATTCGTGTCATTGCAGGTATGTGTATGTGTGTGCTCCACCTGCTTCATCATCAGCACAGCCTCCTTCAGCACAGCGCCTTGCTGCATACCACTGCAGCGTCTGTGGGGCAGGAGGATCTGTGGGGCAGGAGGGCACTCATACACGCACTCACACACAGTGCCTTGCTGCCCCACAGACTCTGCAGTGGTATGCATGGCACTGGAGCAGGCTTTGCTGAAGCAGGCGTGAGGATGTGCAGCTGCTAAGAGGACAGGCCAGGTGTGAGCATTGTGCCCGGGATGGCCACAATGTCTCACACAAAATGCATTCTTCAAGGGCAAACTTCCACGCCTCAACACCTGACTACCGTACGTCCATGGATCCACCGCCCCCCCAAAAAATAAAATTATTTTACTGTTTGGTACTGCAACCGCCCTCCCCCCTCGCTGGAACTTCCCGAGGTGCAACGTGTGCAGGCAGGGCTGGCCCTGGGGGTCAGGGAGTACTGGGAAGGCTTCCTGACCACTCAACGCTTGCATGGTCAACCGTGGACTTTGCAGCATCGCACACATTGCGAGCATTGTGCCTGGGCCCCTGACACAGCAACCGTAGCCAGAAAACTGTGCTGATAGAAACTGCACCAGCAGGAAGTGGTCCGGGGGCCTGGCTGAGGAAGAGGGCAGCTTCCTGCAGCTTTTAAACGTAACATGTGCTCTAAAACATTATACACGGCACCCCAGGGCCTCCAAACTTTTCTGGATGGTAGAAGTTTGGTTAGGAGCCTGTGCCGAGTTTCAGCCCAGGAGGGTGCCCTGGGTGGGCCTGGGGAGGCTTGTGTGAAGTTTGGTGGGAAGAAGTCAACGCTATGGGCTCGTGCCCCCACGGTGGGGACTGCCAAAAAAATCTACGCAGGCAGTGGAAAACCACTTCCCACGTTTCCTATTATTTGATTTACAATAGGAGTTTACAATCGATTTGTAACATTTGCGTCACCTCTTGGATTTGGAGGTAAAACAAGCGAAATCCCTAGTATGCCCGGCGTTAGACTAATACGATAATCAAATTCTACTTTTATTCGTGCATCCATTCTGACCACCCCTTCATCATTCACTTTGTTAACATTGTGCTGCTGCTCGCATGCCTGCCTTGCAGCATGGAGACAAGTTGCGACTGAGAGGGAGAGGCATCTTCAGCGTAGACCGAGGCCTGAAGGGAGATCAATATGTGGAGGTGCGTTGTATGCTGAAGATGTTACCGTTGGGCACTGCTGGTAGCCCCATTGCATCAATGCTTTAAAAAAAGGAATAGGATTAAGCCACTATTTTATATACCTCTGCAAAGAGGCACGTGCGACTGGTGTTTGGCAATGCAGAATGGGCTAGAAGATCTTGCGTGTGTTGTAAAATAGTAAAGCGTATGGTTCATAAAAAAGACAAGCCCTATCCTCGCAGTCAAAGCAGGGCATGGCAGAAACCTGTGCTAAGCTGTCAACTTGTCTTGCCTGCTTCAGGTTCGGGTGGCACTTCCTAGGAGCTTGACAGCACGACAGCGAGAGCTGCTTGAAGAATTTGATCAAGATGAGCAGCGCAAGCTTTCATCGAAGAGCTGGTGGAAGCCCTAAAAGTTTGTTGGACCCTGTCTGTGTGCTTGTCTTGACTCCTTGACTCTTTAATTTTATTTATGCATGATTGAAGCTGCTTATGACTTAGTAACTGGTCGGGGTACTTTGTAAGAGCGAGTAATCACACGCGCTTTAAGCTAATGAGGTCACTTACTAGCGACCCTGCTGGTGCCATTTTCATTCAAACAATTTGAGGTATGGCTCACAGAACTATGCTATGACAACCATAAAGGTAAGGTAAGGTTATATCGCTATATATGCCTCTGGGGGGCATCTGAGAGGAATCTTGGAAAAAGCCTGAAACCAAACCAAAAAGATCCTAGAAAAAATCAAGGGAAAAGGGCTAGGCACTCAGCCACAAAATAGGCCACACCATAAATATTAGGTTGGTTCAAAACAGTCCTCAAACGAGTTGTTCTTCATAATGAGGTGGGAAGACCAGCTGGCGGTGCTGTGTGCGGAGGCTAGATGTTCATGCGGACAGTCCAGCAAATTGACAACCATAAAGAGTCTGGTAATTTAACTCAAAAAACCCTTAAAAAGGGAAAAAAGGCACAGCGTTGCAGCACTGAATAAAACTAGTAAAATCAAACAGGTATCTGCCAGGACCAACTGACCACAATAAATCAATGAGGGGGAATTGAACACATGAAAACATCTGTCACACTGCCTGAGGAACCAAGAATGAGGGAGGCAATTACTATCATACACAAAACTCGTGAGGAGCAGCACAGAAGAAGTCAGAGATACTACTTTTATTTTTATGGTGAGTTATGCAAGAATGTCGCCTGGAGCCCCTGCAGTTTAATTGGTTTTGTGCTGCAATGCGTCCGTACAATTCCCTAAACTGATGCAAGAGCACCATGATGAGAAAGGTTTTGCAAGCTGACATGCGATTCAGCTCCAAATCTCCTGTCTGCTGATTCTCCCACATTCTTTCAGCCATGGAAGGCTTGACACAATCATACATGTTCAAACAGAAGCTGCTTAACTGTGAGCCTATCTCAGTCGTTTTGTTGTGGACCATAGGAACAGGCATTTAGAGTTTTGGACACCTTTTGATGGCCACCTGAGAGTGTGCAACAGCAAAAACGCTGGCTTATCACCAGTGGTGCACACCACTGCCTGCACGAGAGCTCTGGTTACCCATTCTCCTAACAGGCTTCCCCAGATACGTGCTCCTTGACCTTCCTTTGAGGTGACATTCTTGCACAGTGTGGCTCGTTTTCAGACCTCGTGTTCACACCCTTCGCTTTGAAACAGCAACTTTGAAATCCCCCCTCTTCCCCCTCTTCCCCTACTTGTTTGTGACTTGCGTGAGGCTGGTATGTCCAGGATGAAAAACATGTTTTATGAGCAGGCTAGCAGTCGCACTTCTTGGCTGAAGTCCTTTTCTTGTATACCTTACATGCATGTTCTCCTTGATGCTTTGTCTTCGCGCTTCTTCAAAACAACGTTCTCTTTCTCTGTACGCTTTTCTCTTTTACATGCATCTGTTTCATGTTTCCTCTAACTTCTATTTCTTTTGTTTAGCCAGGTGTAGTTTCAGGCTTTTTCCAAACTTCCGCTGTTGTTTTTAAATCATTGTACAGCGCTACCTTAAACACATTTGTACTTGCCCCCTCGTCCGCTGGGCGGGGGGGCCGAACCATCTCAGGCAAACAGCGAATCGGGTTCGGGGCAGCAGCAGGCGCA
>Ga0307963_1000310_pt1 | contig 30942 bp, 29 predicted proteins | sample OrgLakmetagen594_FD_201829 | JGI IMG/M metagenome (GOLD analysis project Ga0307963, IMG submission 201829) | Saline water microbial communities from Organic Lake, Antarctica - #594 | ecosystem: Environmental > Aquatic > Non-marine Saline and Alkaline > Saline | place: Antarctica: Organic Lake... | reverse complement strand
TGCTACTAGGAAGTGTGCCATGAGGGGGTTGGTGCCATGAGGGGATAGATGGATGCTAGTTCTTAGTTATGTACAAGGGGGTGGATGGATGGTCAAGGGGGTAAATGCTACTAGGTTGTGTGCCATGAAGAGATGGTGCCATGAGGGGATGGATGGATGCTAGTTCTTAGTTATGTACAAGAAGGTGGATGGATGGTCAAAGGGGGTAAATGCTACTAGGAGGTGTGCCATGAAGAGATGGTGCCATGAGGGGATGGATGGATGCTAGTTCTTAGTTATGTACAAGGGGGTGGATGGATGGTCAAGGGGGTAAATGCTACTAGGAAGTGTGCCATGAAGGGATGGTGCCATGAGGGTCAACTATATTCCCCTAACCTAACCCTAACCCTAAACTTAACCTTAACTCCCCTAAACCATTACCCTAAGGTACCATGAGGGGATGGATGGATGCTAGTTCTTAGTTGTGCACGAGGGGATGGATGGCACTCCCCTGTGGTGCATCATTATGAGATCCCTTTTTTTTTGTGCAGAGCATGAGGAGGATATAAAAATGGAATAGGTCTTTGTGGCGGTGGGGCTGTTGTGTGGACTGAAGAGAGCAAAGGGGTGGACTTGGTGTGGTAAAGTGAAAATGGTGGACATGGTGTAGTAAAGCGAAAAAGGTTAGAGAGCAATAAGGGAGGAATCAGGCGCTGCTGTTAATTTTTTTTGTAATAAAAGGTGGCTACTGCAACCTTCTGCAGCCTTTTGCAGGCCTGCTTCACACTGCCATGCAACTTCAAACTGCCATGCAACTTCACTCTGCCATGCAACTTCACTCTGCCATGCAACTTCACTCTGCCATGCAACTTCACTCTGCCATGCAACCAACTTTGCCAATGGGCAGAAAAGCTTACGCAAACAGTGGTCTTGCTCCCCTTTTAAAAGAAGGAAGGACGTGCTTGATTGCACAGCATTTGCCAATGGACAGAAAAGCTTACGCAAACAGTGACCTCGCTCCCCTTAAAAGAAGGAAATGCTCCCCTTTTAAAAGAAGGAAATGCTGCAATCAAGCACATCCTTCCTTTTAGATACCAACACCTGTGTGCGCACTTGCAGAGCTTCCAGGAGTGCCTCTGCTGCCATAGCCGCCACCGTGAAAGAGGAGTTGATGGAAGGGGATGGAGATGAAGGAGGAGGAGAAAAGGAATCTAGGAAACGCGGACGAAGATGACAGGACGTTCGGTTTCATATTTCTAGTATTGGTTGGATAGATGAGTTGGATGGAGCTATTGTGAGGGATTGGGTGCGATTTGGAACAGGCTGCTGAACACTGTCATGACAGTCTTGAATGTGGTTCATAGACTTCGAAATATAATGACATCCGTTCTTGAAGGTGGACTTTAGTGTCCACCAGATGATATATCCTTTAATATGGGTCACAGAATCCACCACATGAAGCATGATCTGCACATAGAGTGGAGGAAGTGAGGTTATCCTATTCTTCTAACGAGGCAGGTTATTGCGTGTGGCATACAGGATCAGAAGAAGAGGTAAGGTAAGTTAAGGTTACATCACTATGCCTCAAAGGCCATCTCAGCGGCAGTTGGAAAAAGCCTGAAACAAAACCTGGCTAAACAAAAGAAACAGTTAGTTCAGTTTAGCTAGTTTGGATTACAAAGGCATTCAACCTGGAATGGTCAACCTATGAGAACGAGGTAAACCTCAAAACAAACCAAAAGAAACAGGCAGAAGCTAGAGGAAACAGGAATCAGATGAAGAGGTTATCGCATAGCATGTTCTGCAGATGCGATAGAAAGTCAATGTCTGTTAAGCAATATGAAAGGGCGCACGCAAAAAAGCTGCAGCAAGATGACCAGCAACCGATGGTGTGCAACAATGTTCAAGTTAGACAAGCTGAAAGTCTGGCAAGGGGGAACAAACATTTTGCTCATGCTCTTCAGTTCAACCACAAATGTACCGAACAGACTCTGAGGTGTACGGGCAACGTAAAAAGCGATGTATCTGGATAAGGGTTACAAGGGTTACAAGGATGGCCTACAGCCCGAGTCTCTGGCTGATGGCCATTGGCTGGTGAAACAAAATCAACCAGTGTCGAAAATTGAAACTAAATCTGACACAAACTTGAGGAGTCTGTATGAGTTTTGATTCAGGAATGCATTGATCTCAAAATCAGTGATTCTGTGATAAGTTAAGAAAGGAATAAATTCAGAGCTTGAAGGAGCAAACACACGCAGAGTCTTAAACATTCTTTCAAAAAGGTCTTTGTATCTCATGCGCAGCTTGCACACTTCAGCACACTTGCAAAAGAAAAGCACATGCTTCTCATCTTGAACATCTCCACACTCACATTTATCACAAATGCTAGAACCATTTGCAAGACTCCACTCTCAAATGGTGTGCACGCAATCTGAACCTGCTAAAATTCCTCAACACATGTTTGTCCAGATACTTGTACAAGTAGGAGGGGATAGATATCTGGCGGATAAATGAATGGAACGACAACACTTTGATGGTCATATCCATGGAAAGTGAGCTTATTGGAAAGGTCGAGTGTATGAAAAATTGCTAATGATGTGCTAACGTACAACTGTTCATGTTGACCCACCAACTACGACATAAGCTTTAAAAATTACTGGATTGTTTGCCCTCATTTTCAGCGCAGATCAGTACCAGCGCTCAACGCCCAAAAGCAGATCAGTACCCATGGGAAGATGCCTGGAAGGCAGTCTGGTGGCGTCTGCTCCAGCATGGTGTGGTAGGAGCGGGGGGACATGGATGGCCCATGAAGAAGGGGACAGCGTGCCCGTGTGGCCGGCAACATGCAACCGCCTCTCGTCCTTGTGCCACTCAGGCCCAGCAGCTACGAGAGCACGTTTTTTGGAACTGTACAGGAGCCCTGGCCATCAGGCGAGCCACACAACGCAACCTCTCAGAGGGAGTGATTGCATTTGCTGCCACAGCATGTGTGACTGATAGAACAGCCCTGCCCATCAGTGAGAAAGAAAGTGTGGTGTGCTGTCTGCTTAGCGGCCCTAGCTGCCGTGTTCAAATCTTGGGGCTTGATGTTTAGTAATCTCTAGCCAGCCAGATTAGGCTTAGTGCTTGTAGCAGTTGAAGCTAAAGCAGTTGATCTCTTTGTGCAGCCTTAACAGACTTTCCAGCCTGCCAAGGGAGTGTCTCCGTTTTTACTGACATAAGCAAGCCACCCTTTTGTGTATGCTATGCTAGGCCAAACAGCTCCTTGGTTGTTTTCCTGTAGCTCCCATCCTATTGAGACTCATACGTGCCTGCAATCTGTTTCTAGGTATAGGCAAACCAGCCTCCCCCTGTCCTTTTTTCTTAAGCAGTGGAGACTGCACTCAATTGCCTAGGCCACTTTTTAGCTAACTGTTCCCCTAGGTGGACTGGAAAACCTTCCAGTCCTCCCCAAAATGGATCTGTTTTTTGAGAGCGACTTGCTGCGCTTCCTTACCTATAGGGGAAACCTTTGCTTTGATCTTGGGTTGAGTTGGAGTTGATTTTGGCGCATGTGTCATCGCAATGGCATAATTAAAGTTTAACCTGAGTTACTCTTAGCTTCTTTTGCCTCTTGCTGAGTGCCCCGAGATTTTGTTCCCGGTTGTGCACATATCTGCATTCAGCCTGTTGTTATTTTTCTCAATGTTTTACCAGTCCCTCTGTACATCGATTTCCCCTCTTTTATTTCCTTCAAGCCTGTTTATTAATCCACCTGTCTCGGCTTATTTTGAGCCTCGTAGGAAGAAAATTGTTATCTCCCCCTGCCATTAAAAAAAAGCCAAAAATATAAAATGACATGAAGCAGCAATTTGGTACCAGCAATACTGCACAGAACCTTTCACATTGCCGTACTCTTCCTTGATTCCTATTGTATACATTATTATTATTACACATATAGAGGCTCACATCGTAAACACATTCAGAGATGTTTTAACAAAAGTACATTCTAAACCACCCAAGCTAAAATTCCTGTGGCCAGCACAGCAGCAGCAGAAAGAAAGGACATTGCAGCACCAGATGGGCTGTCGTCGTTGTCGTTTCCACCACCAGCATCACTGCTGCCTCCGTCGTTGTTGCTTCCACCACTGCCACTTCCATCGTTTCCTCCGCCTGTTCCAAAAATCAGACGTGAGGCAAGATAGCTTTGACCTCAAAACATGGATTGGGAATAAGCATGACTGGCTTGGTATGATTAGCTTACCCGTAAAGATGACCGGCAACAAGTTAGATTGTTTATAATCCGGTAGGAAATTGCTAGCCTTTCACCTGCACAGTTTCTACTTGAAATGCAAACACTCTCACAAAAACAGGCAGTGACAAACGTTATCCACCCTGGTAAGCCATTGGTAACCGCCAATGCAAAAAATAGGGGGTTAGCATTGAGACCAGGAGGGATTCACATACATTGCTATTATCTAGTTCCAATCACACTGAACTTGATCACATGCTGAACAAGCGCAAGATGCTCTTGACCTGGTTAAGCTGAAGAAAACAGAAGGCTCGACATGGGCTCGACATGGCTAGTCTCATGCTTCTCCTTGTTATTCCATTCATTCTGCTCAGGAAGGATGACCGTCTGGTGTGTCAATTCCACGGGACCCAAACTTCAATTGCACCGGAAAATACCGCCTGTGCTGCTTGCAGTCACCCTTTCTTTTTTTACAAAGGAACACCTAAGTCCTTGCTCACTCACCCCGTTTCTGTCACATATACTTATTGTACCAGTATGTCTGTCACCCTTACCGTGTCTACTATCACACACAATGCTTGCATAATCATTGTGGGGACCAAAGACGCCTCCCTCACCTGCATCATCATCTTCACCGCCGCCTGTGTTGTCGCCATCACCATCACCACCAGCTCCACCATCATCAGGAGAACTGGAGCCACCACCATTGTCGCTGGAGCCACCAGCACTGTCGCCGTTGCTGATACCAGATCCTGCCACGTGCGTGTGAGGTGTGAGGTGTGTCATTAGTCCGTATGTTGTTCGTTGTTGTGTTGTTAGTATGTGAGGTGTGTCATTAGTTATTGTGTTATTTATTAATGTGCTGAGTCCTGCAGTAACGGTGACTTGATCCGACAAACCATGTCTCTGTGCTTGCATTAAACTTTGCATCCAGGTCAAAAATATATGTGGCCATGGCAGGGTTCAAGTGCCACACTGAAGCTTTGTGCAAGCGTACGCGGGTCTTGTGAGAAGCAATGAAGGACTAGACCTTTTAAATAACACAGTGGCACACATTTTTCCTTTATTTCGTGGCACAGGATATCTGTTCCATTTTACTGTCTATTTGCACCCCTTTTCCATATCCAGCTAACTGTCTGAGCACTATAGCGCACCCCTCCCCTTCCAGCAAATTAGCCGTTCCACAACTCAAAATGCCCTCCGTGCCTGAAAACAGCGGCTTTTCACAGGATTCAATGATCGTGTAGACGCATGAAAAGGTAAGAGGTTTTGCTTACATACAGCAGACAGCAATAGTTGCTGAGTAATATAACACACTTACACTTGGAGCAGGCGGCACGGATGGCTCAGCAATGAACTGTAAATTCTGATATTGAGGTGGAGCAGTGATTGTCGAAACTTGCCAAATTTAGGACCAGACTGCCATCATCGCACCAGCACTTAAGAGCAAGGAGCAGCACTGCACTACATAACTTGTCAAATTATTAGGACCAGGCTGCCATCAACGCAACAGCATTTTGGAGCAAAGAGCAGCCCCGCACTACAGAACTTGTCAAATTTTTCGGACCAGGCTGCCATCAACGCAACAGCATTTTGGAGCAAAGAGCAGCCCCGCACTACAGAACTTGTCAAATTATTAGGACCAGGCTGCCATCAACGCAACAGCACTTTGGAGCAAGGAGCAGCCTTGCACTACAGAACTTGTCAAGTTATTAGGACCAGGCTGCCATCAATGCACCGGCACTTTGAAGCAAGACGCAGCCCCTACACAACTTCCGTTACCTGTGCCACCACCATCTCTGCCAGTACCCCCTGGACCGTCAGTATCACTGTCGTAGTCGTCTGGGATACTAGCGTCAGGGTCCACAGCCAAAGCTCTGTCCATTACGTGAACAACGCCCTTGCCAACCAGCACGTCAGCATCCACGACCGTGGCTGCCTCTTCATTTCCAGCGCCGATTACAGTCACTGTGCCTTGCCCACTGGAGGTGGACAAATCAAGGGAAGTCAAACAGACGCAATGTGTGTTTGATTCCAAGTAGAATATAGAGCTGCTTTGAATTCAAGGCGACTTGACGAAATAAAGATTCTGTAATGTTTGTATAATTGCTTTCTAGTTGTAATCGTGCATTGGCTTAAATTTGTGATTAAAATTTGCACAAGAATAAACCTTTAGAGCTGATCAAGATTGCCGCATAATTTTGCTACCTGTCCCTTCAACTCACTTGACAGAGATCTGCAGGGTGTCGCTTTCAACAGGGGAGGCAGTGCTGAAAGTGGTGTCAACCGACAGGTCCTCAGCGAGGATGGCTTGATCCACGACCACATGGCTCAGCACAATTCGGCGTGCCTCCTCGGTGCCTGCGATGCTGTCCACGTCCATCTCACTACGGAGGAAGGAGCATGTGAATGGATTTCAAAAGTTGCACTTAAAGACATGTAGTTTCAGTGCTTGGCACAATCTTAGCTAGAAAGCAGCTGAGTAATGATGCGTGACTCATTTGTTGAACCTTAGACATGCATATTCGTGCTCCTAACGGCTAAAATCATGACGCAAAAGCACACCTGAAGGCATCGTTGCTGGGGGCAAACACCGTGGCAATGAGGTCAGGGTCAGAAAGCAGCTCTGTCAATGCGCTGTCAGCCTGGACCAGCTGGTTGAGCGTGGACAAAGACTGCGCATAAGAACAAGCATGTGGAGGAAAAATTAGGTATTTTGTTGCAGTGTGGATTGGTTAAATTGCTTTTCAGTTATGGTTTTGCGGCTCTTTCTTTCAAATGCGGGATGCCAAAGCAGTGCCTCTATGAGCAAAGGCTTCACATCAACTACATCAATTTTTTGACAAACCAAAGCTTATATATCCGCAACATATTTATTGCACGAAGTAATGATCAAACCTTTTGCGTTCAAAGCACAAATAACAACAACAGTTGCTATGTACACCTTGCGCAGAATCAGTCAAAGGATTTGTAACCTACATCTTGTCCAGCAAGGGCTTCAGCGAATGTGAGAGCAGCCGTGTTGCTGGCAGTGGGTGCCTCCAGGATGCCTGTCACCTTGAAGACACGGCTCTGCAAATGCATGTGCAAAACACAAGCGTAAGCAAGTCAAACATGCCTTTCTTACTAAACATTCAATCTTACTTCAACTAGCTAACGCTCATGTTGAACAGAAGAGCAGGCAAGAAATGCTTGCCATTGCCTACTAAGAAGATGGACGCAAAAGAAGAAGGAAAGCTGCGCGGGAAAATATAGCCTTCCCCCACTATGATTGTGAGTAAGGAGCCACTTTGGTGCGGGAAATGTGCAGCATATCCATCACAATGAGAGAAATATGAACAGACCTGCCCGGCAACTTGCGAAGACGATGTATCCAGATCTAGCCCAGGAGCAACGCCACCCAGCAGGAGCACACCCTCCTCATTTGCCTTGGGCACAGCAGTTACCGCCGAGCCTTGCAAGTTGGTGGCGTATACCTGTCCAATTAAATGTAATCATTTATTATTTACTGTATATGGGTCGCTTGTTACTGTAAAACAAACTCACACAGCGTTTCATCTACAACAGAAAAGGTGAGACGCTTGTGTACATGTCATTTAAATTACCAAACAATGCAAGGCAAACGTATTGCTCCATTCCTAATGCCACAGGGCGTTGCCCCTGTTCCTAGGCATGCTCATTGCATGCTCAGCCGCATAGCCACGCCTTATTTGTTCGCAATTTCCCACTGTTTGAAAGACACTGTTGCCCAGGCCCTCATTGCAACTCACCTGCTTCTCCAATGGTAGCTCGGAGATGCTCTGCAGCAGTTTTCGGCTCGTCGGCTCGGCAGAGCCCATCATAAGAATGTGGTAGTTCAATATGTCAGCAAGCCTGTCATCTGGGATGTTTCCAGCAGCTTCAAATGCAGCATTCGTAGGGGCCACAACAAATGCCTACAAAAGGTTGACGCATGCCAAACATGGCAATAAGGTTGAAAATTCAAAAGCTGAACGGTTAATTGAAAATGAGCTTTGATGTTTGAGGGTGAGTCACCGCGTAAGTTTGCCAAACTTTGTTTAGACAATTTAGATCACTTATTGGGGCGTGAGAGCATGGTTGAATGATAATAAAAGCGTGTGACACACACACCTGCAGCTCACCACCCGACAATGCCTCTGCTAGGCCCGCGTTGTCAAGAGCAGTGGCAAAGCTGCTGAGATCTGAATCTTGCTGAACAAACTCAAGGACAGAGCTGAATGTGCCTGCATGTTTAAGGGATATGGATACTCTTACCATACCAGCACGTTACAGTTGTGACGTAGATCACAATGAAATTGATTGGGAGTTATAGTATCAACTTCATTCTAGCGTGAGTAACTTTGGCAGGAATCAATGCCAACCTGAATCTTCTCCGCTGTCTGGAGCGCCTGTGCCTGGAGAGCCACCTACATGCACGTGTTTGTTTCTGGTGTGTGAGTGGTTAGTAGCACAAATGTTGGCAAATGTGTGCAAGCAAGCTGGGACGTCTAAGGACAATTTTTGTTTCTGACCACAGAGGGTTTAAAGTACATAGTGCTGAATTCCTTTCACACAGCCAACAGGGAAGTTAAAGCAGATGTTCAATACTTGTGCTATGAAGCATTGGCAGCTGTGGTAGAATAGGTCTGAAGTGCCTGATCCATCTTGGATTTGTGAAAACAAAACAAAACTGCTTTGCCATTGTAATGAAGCCATCTGCAGGTACGCACCACCACCTTCAGGAGAAGCTCCATCATCAGCACTGGGAAGACCTTGCAGTGCAGGAGGTGCCTCTGACGCAAGAAGGTCAGCGACATCCAGGTTTTCCAGGGGAGGCAGGATCACAGCGTCCACCACATGCAGCATGCTCTGCACATAGAGTGGAGGAAGAGAGGTTAAACGAGGCAGGTTGTTGCATTTGGCAGACAGGATCATAATAAGAGTTCATTGCATAGCATGTTCTGCAGATGTGATGGGAAGGCTCAATGTTCGTTAGGTAAGGCAAGGTTACATTGCTATTTATGCCTGCTCGTTATTAGTGAGGCAATAGAAAAGGACGCATGCAGAAAAGCTGCAGCAAGATGACCAGCAACCGATGGTGTGCAACAATGTTCAAGTTAGACAAGCTGAAAGTCTGGCAAGGGGGAACAAATAGTTTGCTCATGCTCTTCAGTTAAACCACAAATGTACCGAACAGACTTTGAGGTGTACGGGCAACGTAAGAAGCGGTGTATCTGGCGGATAAATGGAACGGCAACACTTTGATGGTCATATCCATGGGAAGTATGCTTATTGGAAAGGTTGGAAATATGACAGGTTGCTAATGATGTGCTAACGTGCAGCTGTTCATGTTGACCCACCAACTACGACAAAAGCTTCAAATACTGGATTGTTTTCCCTCTTATTCAGCGCAGATCAGTACTATTCGACACCCAAACTACCTTTCCAACAGATGCAGAGGTCAAAATTCCGGCTGGCTCTTGGTTGCCATCCCCTGACACAGTCACAGCGTCTCCAGTGCTTTGAAACTCGACTTGGTTGGACTCTGAGAGGGAGTTAAAGCTCTGAGCATCTGCGACCTGTTTTCAAGTAAGGCCACACAAGAAATTTTGATGCACCTTCCACACACTGGAGTGCACACAACAAATGACAGAAACCTCAGACGGACATTCAGTTATGCGAGGCCTAAATATCTGACCCAAAGATTTGACGAACCCAATTTGTACAACCGTCTCTATTATCTGACTAGAGTGGCAGGTCAACAATTCTTAGTGCAAGGAACTCACCCTGTCCAAAGAAACAGCGAGGCCGGTCAAGATATGCTGCCTCAAGATAGCGTTGGCCAAAGCCGTGCCCTGAAGGTCCTCCAGGGAAACGTCGGTGTCAAGACTAGACAGGAAGGCACTGTGCGTGCATTACAATTAAGAACCGCTGAGTTTGGTAAGTAACACTTGAAGTAGTGCAAAGTGAATCTTGATGTCTCTCAAGAGTGATATGAGGAATGGCTCATACCACTCTTGCTTTTTATCTGTGTTCCTTTCAAGTTTCTCCAACTTTTTACTTTTTTGGTCCTCACAACTTCTTCCTTCTTAGCTTGGATTTAATGTTTCGTCTTTTTCCTTCTAGTCTGGGCAGATGTGAGGACCTGCTATTAGTTTTTAGCAGTTGTGATGAGTCCTTGTAAATAACTCACTGTCATTACACGATGCAAATGAAATAAAACCAACATATTTTGGAGCATGACCCAGTCGAGCATTGCCTTTTATATTCATGTGCACTATATTCATGTGGACATTGAGAGGTGTCAATGCTGACAGCAAAGGCACGCTCACGTGCACTTACAAACAGCAGACGGTTAGGATGGGGGAATGAATGCACACAGTGTGAGCCTAAAAGTGCTAGATAATGTGGCATAACACAAAAACCAGCAACTGACCTGAAGGCAGCATCTGTGGGGGCAAAGACAGTGACTGTGACGTCAGCGTTGTTGAAGATGGATTGCATTTCTGGGTCTGAATTTGCAAGAGTCTGAAAGGTTGACAGGCTTGCATCCTCCACCTGTCCCAAGTTCAAGCAGGAAAACAGGGGATGAATCTGGATGTTTGGGAGAAAACCAGCTGTTCAGACAGCTACACATGAGCACATGTGCACCCTTAAAGAAGCAGCAGAGCCTTCAACCAGGTCATAATAATACTGCAAATATATAATCAGGGAAACGCTGTTGTGCCCCTGCACTCTGTAGCCCATCCGGGACAGAAGGGACATCCACCAGCTCTTTAGGAGCATTTTTTTTATCATCACCTTAATCATACACCCTTCTGCGCACCTGCACATTCTGTAGCCCATCTGAGACAGAGAGGAAGTCCACCAGATCTTCTATGGGAGGAAGCAGCATTGAGTCTTCCACCAGGAAAATACGAGACTGCAAAGCAAGGGACAAACAAGCACAATGCCAGAAATTTTGATTGCTCTTAAGCAGTTATGTTGAGCTTACACATTGGAAATTGTCATGCTGTTTATGTGTACAACAATTTGCTGTCTGAAGTAGAAAGGATGTGTTCCTTGGCTCACCTGTGCCCCAGTCACAGACCGTGCAGTGTCAGTGAATGTGCCAGGACCTGCTCCAGCAAGGAAAAACAGACCCTCGTCCCTGCGTGTTCCATGTGAGTTGCAATGAAGTGAGTTGCAATGATGGGAGTTAAGCAATAAGTAACCTGTCAACTCTTGGGATTAAGGGATTAGTGCTGCTGCAAAATGCGAGTCATGCCTGCACTTGCCTTGAGCCTACTAAAATTCCAACCTCCAAAGAATGTGTTTTGCAATAATTTGGTGCGGTACCCAGAACAAGATAGCTAAACATGTGTTCCTTGCTCATCATTCTTTGGTCGAGCAATCACAAGTTGTACATGACAGGAAGACGTAACCTCCTCCCATGAATGTGATTTGATCTTTTCTACTACTCACGTGTTGCCCTCTTCAGGGCTTGTAGAGACCACGGATATCCTTTGAGAGAGTTGCGTGGGCTGAGTCAGCTCTGGTCGAAGGCCGGTTGTTGCGTTGTTCGGGAGAGAGAGATCCCCGCCGGCTTGCAGGGGAACAACTGCACAGTTGAGTGAGAACAACTCAGAAGATGGCGTTGTGATATGTGATATGATGCAGTGTACTTATAAAAGCAAGATCTGTGCAGTGATGTAAGACGGGTGCAGGAGTGCTCATTCTTGTTGTCTTTCGCACCCTCTTCAAAACAACACCTCACTTGAGTACTGGATGGTGGGGACGACAAGATTGATCTGCTGCTCTTCTGAGAGGTTTGCCAGAGGACTTGCTGCGATGGCCTCGTCGGTTGGGGCAAAGATCAGGGCCTTCAAGCATGGAAAGAAAAGAGGCAATGTATGTTACCTTCAAGGCTGCGCGTTTAAATGCAAAGCAACTCATCAACCATTCCCTCACCGCCAAATCAGTGCTGTCAAGAGCGGGGATGGAGCTGTCAGATGCAGCTGCTGCCTCCCACAGAGAAATGAAGTTGGTCGCTTGCAGCTCTGTGAGTGCGTCTCTGATCGATCGAGGCTCCTCTTGCGCGTGCACACCTGCTGGGTGCAGGTCGTAAGAGTTCAATGGTTTTGCATCTGGGCATTAGGAAAGCATGTGGGAGAGAGATAGAAGCAATCGGTGGTTCAGCTGCTTGAATTCATCAAAGGGAACGTGTATGGAAGCTGTCTTGGATGATGAGACTGTGATCACACAATGCAGCATACCACAGCCGTGGGGCTGAAAACTAGTACACATGAAGGTCACAAAGGGCTGCACAAAAGAGATGGCAGAAACAGCAGCCAAAGTCTGTGGCTGAGTTGATCTTGGACCTTATTAGCACGACCCCCTACCTCCCTTCTCCTCCCCCCCAACATTTCAAATGACATACGTATACACACACGAACACGCACCACCCCAAAAGCAGAGCAGTGCCGTGAAGCACAGGAGTGTTTTATGCGGGAACGCCATTTGCTCTTTTGTGAGCGGGGGAGTGGAATATCGCTGCACCAGTTATATAATGTTTTATTTAATAGTGCTGCATTATTTGTGACATCGGAAGAATCGTGAAACTTTTTTGCGAAATCGCACAAGCCAATCATATTAGTAATATATTTAACGTTATTAGTACTTGTCAAAGGACGAGGTCCATGCTTCAGACCGCCATCATTGGTCGCATCATTGTGGACAAGAATTACGTTCAATTTAAAAGCAATATTGCAATAAATCAACAGGACAAGTGACTCCTCGTTTCTAGTGCGATGCTTTGCAGGCCAACAGGTCTTCCGCGTACTTGCCCATTTGCTCCATCATTGGTTTAACGAGCTGCAAAGAATGACGTGCATGTCCTTGCATTGCTGACGACTGCAGGTCTTCGCCCATCGCACGCCTTTGCACGGGCTTCATCTTCCAACCAAAGGTAATGCAGCGACAGAGTTTCATGGCTGAGGAAGTAAGAAAGGAACACTGCATTCAACCAATGCTATCCCTTTAACCTATCATAGGAAAGTTTATTGCAGCGCGGCTATGACGACATGACCTCACCGCTTAACGAAGATGGACATGTTCCTCATGCCCTATTTACTGCCTCTAATTTTGACCTGCATGCCAGGGTGCCGCGCATCCATCACCCGACTTGTTACAGTATCGTGAACAAGACATCCACGACAGACAGTGTTTCTAAAGGCCACTCGGTAGGGAAGTTTATATTTATTGGATCTGCTGATATTTTGTGAACGCACTCAGGTACTCAAGCAGCTAGATGTGATTTGCTCTGTTTCAGGAGGAGGCAACCTCTTTTGGTGGCCAACATGCAGCAAGTGTTTCTCAGCCTGATGATTTGGTGCGTGGCCTACAAGCCGCCATTACGAGTGTGTGTGAGCAATAACTCAGTTGAATCAAGTGAAAACTAAGTCAATGCATTTGCAGTATTGCAAGAAGAGCAATCGTCAGACTCCTCTTCTTCCCATGCAGAAACACTCTAAGGCGTCCGCCACATTCAATTGGTTTGATCACTGGTGAGTGTGTGTTGTGCCTCTCAGCTCTTAGACTCGAGTACATTCAAGCTCACGTTTATGCTATGCGCATGAAAAACGCCCTTGCAATACGTGACAACGCATAGCAGCAGTCTGAAGCCACTCTGCTGACTTTGAAACCTTTTCAGCATGAGCAAAAACTATACCGCAATTGTACTTTATCACATCATCCAAGGTACCCCACCTACCCTGTAGCATGCCTTGATCCTAAAAGACCAACACATGTAGGTGAATGATTGTTTGAGTCCAGTGTTGTGTGGTTATATATGTTTTGCTTCTTTTGCTCACGATGCTTGCTAGTCAGAAATGATACGATCATGCAAGCATTTCATGCCAGCCAATCCGACACGTTCTTGTTGTCTAGTACACGCAGCCAGCCGTTTGCAACTCAAAATTGCCTAGTGAGCAATAAATACTGCAGATTGACATCTTGGGACTAAGTCTAGTCGTGTGGGCGAACAAGAATGGGGAGTGGCATTGCGTCTTGGACAGGTGCCCTCACAGGTAAGTGAACGCAAAATCATCAAACGCTTGTGTTCCATTGCAAGAAAAATGTTAAATGCTTGACCAGCATCAAAGAAGTGTATCTGATCACCCCTTATTGCCCTCATGTGCGTCTTCAGCCAGCCCAATTGTTGCCAGTCATGCTTGTGATTTCATAGATTGCAACCTTTTTCTCAAGCCGGAGAGACTCTACATGTTACTTACATACTTTACACATGTTACTTTACACATAGTGCTTTCCACATGGTAACATTTTGCTTCCACATGTTACCTTATAACACGTTACTTTACACATGTGTTACTTTACATGTGACTTACTTTACACATGCTACTCATGACCTAATTAGGTTGGCACCGCTATCGGAGGGAAGAATTGAGGGCGGCACACTACAATGCTCATATCACGGGTGTGTGTGGGCATGGCAGGCTTGTGTGCTTGGTTGGGCTTTATATCAGTGTGAATGTACTGATGATTTCCACTTAATTTTAGGGGTAAATAGCAGTATATTCCCCAGCAATTACCTGCATGTAATGTCCCAGACAATTATGTGTTATCTACACGCGTAATAAAAAATGTACCTACTTACTGTTGCAAGCAACCTGGCGCATTAATCTACGACATAATTGATCGGCGCTTGATGCGTTTGCAGCAACGACAAGTGCCTGCATGAATATTAACTCTATCTTCATCCCCCTTCAACACTAGTTCAAACTCACACCCCTGTGACTGCTTATCGTACAGGTGGCGTTTTGACTGCACGGGCTCTTGTGTGCAGATTCCTCAAATTGACGACCAAAAAGCACATAAGACAGCCTTGGCCAGCCCCAGATCTGCCGTGAAGGTACATCACAAAGAACAGTGTTTTTTATGCTTTTTCTTCTCTCATATTCTTGTCTTAGTTTGTTACTGCACAGTTGTACGGTCGTTTTGGCCAACCACTCCTCCCTTGGATGGTGGTGCAAACAAAGCCTTTATATGCGTATTGCCATAGATCATTACAACCCTGCTTCTGCAGTCGTTCCCAGTGCGCGTCCAGCACGGTTTGCTTTGGATATTCCCCAGTGAGGCCCCCAAGGCGTCCTTTCCTTCAAATTTAGGCCATCTGGATGGCGAAAGGTGCTGATTTTCGTCACATTTTTTGCAATTTCACGACTTTTTAACCCTCAACTAATTCGCGCTGCAATGTTCCTTGCCTGGCTTTGAACGCATTAAATGCCGAATGCTTTGTCTCTGCTCAATCTAACCTACTATCCTATGTAGGTTCACTTGGAACTTCCGTGATTTGCCGTTGCGCTGGGACACGGGTGGGTTTGTTTTGGAACGTAATGCTATATGCTAGCTTTAAGGTGGGGGTGCATTTTCCCCCCTCCACACAGTTAGATACGCTTTTCGCCGCCGAGCTTTTCTGCAAGTGTTCACACTTGGAAGCTATCAACTTTGGATGCACAAGCCCCAGTGGTAGACAAACTGTGCAAGTGTGAGCATGTGGAAAAAGGGAGTGATTATTCTGTATTATGTCGTTTACTTTAGTCCTGTCATTTACTTTACGTTCATAAACCCTTACAAATCTGAGCTTTGCCAACTCACGCAGTGCTGGTGAACATTATGGACCCTTTGCACGTGCCACATGCTTAACTCTGAACTTTGCCAACTTACGCAGTGCTGGTGAACATTACGGACCCTTTGCACGTGCCACATGCTTAACTCTGAACTTTACCCAACTCACGCAGTGCTGGAGAACATTATGGACCCTTCTCATGTGCCACACGCGCACCACGGTGTACAGGTTGTGATTCCAGACATTGTGTGATAATTACGCCAGACCTAATGGAATTCATTCTTGATAGCATCATGGATATCAATGTCAAGTGCTTCATCATTGCCTCCCATTCCAGTTCACGTCACGTCATCATCTGATATGCTACCATTCCAGTTCACGTCATGTTATTATCTGATATGCTACCATTCAAGTGTCATGTCAATAACAAGCGTCATCATCTGATATGCTACCATTCCAGTTCACGTCACGTCATCATCTGATATGCTACCATTTAAGCGTCATGTCAACAACACTGGGTAGACAGGCAGAGTTTTGGATTGAAAGGGGGTTTCTGTATTGAGCAACACCTTCAGCTTGCACGCACACTAGCCTGGGCCACCAAAGCGTAAGGCACAATTATCCAATGAATTCCCGCTGCAAGCTCTGTACCCAGCATACACGTACCCAGCCAATTTTCCACTTAGTTTTCTAGAATGTTTATATTTTCCCGATGATACACAATCAACAAATTGTGCAGCCAGTGATTTGCAACAATCATGATTTGCAACAATCATTGCAACAATCATGATTTGCAACAATCATTGCAACAATCATGCCATTTCCTGAGATATGTTTGCTGTTGTGATTGTGATGTTGTGTATCTGTGGTGCAACGCATTCTGCTTGTGACCTGCTTTTGTGCAGGGAAACAGGTACCAGATAAGCAACCAGCCAATGGCACCTGGTGCCATCACGCTTGAAGGCTTCTCAGTGGACATGGGTGCAGCACCTCCACCCCTGGACTCCCTGCGTGTGGTAGGCCACTGGCAGCCCCCCTACAGATATCATGTTTAGTGAGTGTATGATGGTGTGTAATTGTTGGCACATAATTCCGTAGGGATCTGTGTGATTGCTTGAATTCTTGTTTGGCCACCTGGTAACCGCACTAAAAATATCAAGTTCAGGAAGTATGTGATGGTGACTTATGGCATAATGTTTTATGTTCTTCAACTTTCATGGTATACACGCAGCCGCCCTGCAGGTATCATGTCTAGTGAGGTTATGGCGTGTGTGACGGATGGCCTAAGGCACATTGTAGGGATCTCTATACAATGTTGTGGGCCACTGGCAACCGCCCTGCAGATATCAAGTCTAGTCAGTTTGTCTTCCAGTTTCGTGAGAACTTGCACCACGAATCATGGAAACTAATTGGTAGCACAGACTGATAGAAATTATGGTAGCACCAAATTTGATATATAAGAAGCCTTGTTAATGGCCTGCTAGCACCAGTGCTAAAAGCCAAGCAAATGGGTCGTTAATATTTGGAGTAGGCCTTGCCCAAGTCGACTTAACAGAAAGCAACAAAGGCAAAGGGAAGCAAGACAATCTTCAGCTAGAACACTGGATTTTGGACCCAACAAAGAGTTTCCACAGCACAGAGTGCGCCAAGACAGAAAATCCCGACCAACATCCAGTTGCACTCGCCTTCAGCTTTTTATTTGATTGCAGCAGGAGAGCGTTGATGATCACACTGCTTTAAATTTAATGCACCTCTGTGTTAAAATTTGCCTGAATTAGGGACACGCGTACTTTTGCGCGCCTCTGAGTACTCCAGCAGTTGCGGGAAAAGAGGGCTATGCAGGCTGAAAACCGCTGCCCATAAAGTTAAACTATACTTTTTACTGCGCAAAGAACCTCCATTTGGTTCTTAGTTACATTTAGCCACAAGTAATAGGGAACACTAGTGGGAATTTGAAGTGGGATGTAGGAATGGCCTGGACCGGCCGCAACACACACGTACCACAATGTTTTTCAAAGGTGAGTGATGGTGCAATGTGTGGCAAAAGAGTAACTTTTGGGTTGGGAGTTCAAAGATAAAGGGATGGTGCCAAGCCTCCTGCTACGTAATAATTGAAAGGATGCGAAATTTGGGTAAAAACGCTTTATTGTTTTTGACGTCAGAATGCTTGAATAGGGAAACATATGGGTTTGCGTGTTTACCACATTTCTCAGATTACAACCTGGAACGTGTAAGTAACAAATAATACAGGTTCCAATTTATGCAGTGTCCTTTGTAAATTGAGGAGTTTGCCCAACGAAGCCCTAAACTCTTTTTTACAAACACGCTAAACTTGAATCATACAACCTTGCTCCGTCTCCCCTCTTGCCTGCAGCCTCCCAAACACCCCAGTGTCCTTTGAGAACTGGGTCATTCCAACCAAACCTGGTAAGCTTACAAGAAAGTAGCACAATAGTTGTACCAAGCTCTTATTCAGTCATGGCCAATGTAAGAGTACATAATTCCTTTAAGAACTGGGTCATTCCAACCAAACCTGGTAAGCTTACAAGAAAGTAGCGCAATAGTTGTAACAAGCTCTTATTCAGTCATGGCCAATGTAAGAGTACATAATTAAGGTGTTTAAGGTTTTGATTTCACTTTGGTCAGTTTTGTGTTTGAATGGGTGAGAAAAAGGTCTCAGCGTAGGTAACGTCCACAGTGAAGTAAACCCTGTAGTAAACCCTACCTAGTAAAAATTGTAGCTTACACTTTTTTGTCAATGGAATGATATTTTCTCAAGTGAAATGCTACATCTTTGTGTTGTGTACCACAGAGCAGCCCCATCCTAGACAAGATTGGGAACGCCACTAGCACGGGAATTCCTTAATACAACTGCACTCAACACTAAGGCCTGCAATATTGCATTTTAAACACACACACACACATACATATACACGCACACACGCACACACGCACACACAAACACAAACACAGAACCGTCATTTCAAAGCTGCTTCTATACGTATACAGGGTGGTGCCGCTTCATGTCAAGCCTTCCTCACCCCCCCACGGTCAGTACATTGAGCACAAATTGCCAACCCACAGGCTTTGATCCAGCTTAGGCAAACCACCATCAACTATTGAATACAATACAGCCGAACCCATATTTTCACCAGCTTTACAGTGACTTTTGTGTTGCAAAATTCCCTTACTAATGTCACGTGTTAAGCAAGAAACGGGCTTTCTTGTAATTTTGGCAGATAGCTCAAGGAACCTTCTTGTGTTTGTACAAGGAGCTTCAGTGTCATTCCTACTTACTTTTGTGTGCATTTGCTTTTGACCTGCTTCTGCAGTTTTGGGAGGTTATCATGGAAGTTGGATACTGGCACTTTTATAAACAATGCTTATTCAACTCATTTTTTCAAGTCATCTGGCTTGAATGCGAAAGCAAAGTTTCATTCAAGCAACAGCCACACAATTCTTCTCAAGTGCCACTTGCACCCTTTTCTTTACAGCCATCAGGGCTTTTCTTTACAGCCACCAGGGATTTTCTTTACAGCCACCAGGGCTGCCTACATCACTTTCACCCTTTTCTTTACAGCCACTAGGACTACCTACATCACTTTAACCCTTTTCTTTACAGCCACCAGGACATCACTTTCACCCTTTTCTTTACAGCCACCAGGGCCGCCTACATCACTTTCCGACCTGAAAAAGCGAATCAGCATCTGGTTCCTGAAGACATTCCCAACATTGGTGAGCAAAAAGGGGACGCGGATTGTACACGGAGGCGTGGACATTGCTCTTCCTATCACATTGACTAGATGCTTTAGAACAATGCCATGTGCCATGTGCGTCTGGGGCACTGCTGTATAAATTTATATCGTGACACGAACTTTCTTCAAGACGTTCAAGTCATGATTCCTCAATGGAAAGCTGTTTAAGTACTTTTTCATTGGTGCTGTCACTTATTTAATGAGCTACATGAATTCCAGTTTATTATGGCGATATATGTAAGGTGGACACTTGGTGCTGTCACTTATTTAATGAGCTACATGAATTCCAGTTTAATATGGCGATATATGTAAGGTGGACACTGTAATTTGAATTGCCCTTGTGATTAACGGGAAAGTTGGTTGAAGACGGCTGCTTGATATGACTTTCAAATTATCTGTACTCTTGACGTCTTCTTCACCCAAATGCTGCAGCACAACAATTGTGTAACTGTATCATTTCCATTAGACAGCTATATTTCTGCACATAGAGTGATTCTTGCTTCCAAGCACCGTATGCACTCTATTAAATGTGCTAAACTGTCCATACTAGACATGTCTTTCCAGTAGCATTACCCCAGCTCTCATCAGGAGCCGGTTTCAGGCACGGCCTGTTACCCCCTTGATCTGTATAGTTTTTTTTCTTCTGGTGAAAGAGTTCTACAGTACCCGGGTCCAAAAAGTGGCTCCATTTCCTTTTTTATAGTGGGGATTGTTGTTCACTACCTGCATAGTGCTTTCTTTCATGTTTTTCTTCTCTTTATCATCTCTTCACATCGTGCAGGATCACCTCTACAGGCAGCAAGTGCTGGATGGAGATGCAGTCATCTTGCATGTTGCGGTGAGCTGTTAAGTATCTGCTCTTTATATGCCTTGGTAGGTGCATTCCAAGCATATACTTCTCACGTTTGAAGCTGCACTCCTTTCATAAGCAGCAATGGGTATGTTCTACAATTCAGTAGCTTAACTGCAGGCAATTTAAAAAGGGCAGAATCCAGAGCAAAATATTTTCCTGATCCATGCCGATCATGGCTACGTCATCTTTGCTGCTCTTTTTTGACTAGTTTGCAACCCAATAAATGACGAACCTTCAATTGCACCGAGCAGCTGCTCGCCTCAAATGCATCTGCTCGAAAACTTACTTTGCCCAATTGCAGCATTCATTTTGACATTCTGTGCAAATGTTTCACTGTGCTATTCACAAACGACAGCGGTTTATGAAAGGAAATTTTGCCGGCTTTGTTTCTAAACATGGCTTTGGAGTGCTCCTGTCGGGCATGCTAACTTGCATCATCCTTTTTATATACAAATTCCTAAAGAGCCAGTCCAGCATGTACCAAGATAATACCTGAGCCCCCTTTTCTAACGTTTTACCTTTAGAAAGTCTTGCTCTAACTATCTCACAGGAGCGTGAGCTGTTTGCCAAGGCGGGTGGTGATTGGCGACGCAACTACTTTATGCCTGCTTCTGCAGGTATGTTTCGGCAAAGCTTTTGCAGGTTCAAAGCCACCCAATCATGCTTTATCCGATCATGCATCACCCGATCATGCAACACCCGATCATGCAACACACGATCATGCAACACCCGATCATGCAACACCTGATCATGCAACACCCGATCATGCAACACCTGATCATGCAACACCCGATCATGCAACACCCGATCATGCAACACACGATCATGCAACACACGATCATGCAACACCCGATCATGCAACACCTGATCATGCAACACACGATCATGCAACACCCGATCATGCAACACCCGATCATGCAACACCCGATCATGCAACACCCGATCATGCAACACACGATCATGCAACACCCGATCATGCAACACCTGATCATGCAACACCCAATCATGCAACACCCAATCATGCAACACACGATCATGCAACACTGGATCATGCAACACTGGATCATGCAACACCCGATCGTGCAACACCCGATCATGCAACACACGATCATGCAACACACGATCATGCAACACCTGATCATGCAACACACGATCATGCAACACACGATCATGCAACACCCGATCATGCAACACCCAATCATGCAACACACAATCATGCAACACACGATCATGCAACACACGATCATGCAACACCCGATCATGCAACACCCAATCATGCAACACCGGATCATGCAACACCCGATCATGCAACACCCGATCATGCAACACCCGATCATGCAACACCGGATCATGCAACACCCGATCATACAACACCCGATCATGCAACACCCGATCATGCAACACCCGATCATACAACACCCCCAATCATGCAACACCCGATCATGCAACTAATTTGCTGCCTGAAGGCGATGGCCTCTGTATCTTTGATCATCGTAAATAATCGCTTGCGTGTGATTTTCGCTCCACTCTCAGACGCTCAAGTCTCCACATTCCGGAAATGGTTTGACACTTTTGGAGGGGCAGTCCCAACCTGCAGTATAGCAGACATCAGCGCCATGGGCCCAGCCCTTTCAAAAGAGCAGGCAAGGGTTCAGTTGACATAATCAAGAGCAACATACTTCTCTTCAGGCAGTTCTCTTTAGACAGCTGTCTTAGTTGACATTGATGCCCAGGCACTAGCCTTCGCATGTTGCGCCTTTTTACAGCCTTATAGTGCCGTCAATATTCCACTTATTTGGCAATAGGATTAATCTTGCGCAATTGTGTAAGGGCATCACAACAGGCGCTTGTGAAGGCAACTAGGCATGCTTATACTCCATTAGGCATCACAACAGGCACTTGTGAGGGCAACCAGGCATGCTCACACTCCTTTAGGCAAGTCCGGTGTTAAGGTTATCCTGTTATATTTGCCTGCAAGGTCTTCATCTTTGCACCGCAAAACCCCCTGTGCCCTGACGGCAACAATTGTGCTGACACACTGTTGACGCACAGCACCATGTGCATCTCATCCGTCTGATCTTAAGTCAAGGGAACGAGCATAGTGGTGCAGCTGGTGTGCAGGTGCTGAACAGGTACATGCAGCACACACGCTCCTGCCAGCACTGCCTCGCTGAGCATAGTCGTGCAAATGGTGTGCAGGTGCTGAACAGGTTCATGGGGAACACACGCTCCTGCCAGCACTGCCTCACTAAGCAAAGTCGTGCAGCTGGTGTGCAGGTGCCGAACAGTTTCATGCAGAACACACGCTCCTGCCAGCACTGCCTAACTAAGCATAGTCGTGCAGCTGGTGTGCAGGTACTGAACAGGTTCATGCGGAACACACGCTCCTGCCAGCACTGCCTCACTAAGCACAGTCGTGCAGCTGGTGTGCAGGTGCTGAACAGGTACATGCAGCACACACGCTCCTGCCAGCACTGCCTCACTAAGCACAGTCGTGCAGCTGGTGTGCAGGTACTGAACAGGTTCATGCGGAACACACGCTCCTGCCAGCACCGCCTCACTAAGCACAGTCGTGCAGCTGGTGTGCAGGTACTGAACAGGTTCATGCGGAACACACGCTCCTGCCAGCACTGCCTCGCGGCTCTGAAGGCGCTAGATGTTGCCATTCCTGCTTGTACGGCTGTGGGCTTTGTTGCTGCTGTAACAGTGGTGGCCTCTTTGGTAAGAGTTGATATAAGAATTAAGAATACAGTGAAGCATGCTAAGAACGAAGCCAAGGGTGAGTTAGAGGCAGCAATTTTTTGGTGTGTCAGTATGTGTGTGCAGGTGTGTGCTTGCATGCATTTTTGTGTAATTGAGTGGCAGTGAGACACCCAACTAATGCTATCTTGTAAGTAGTCTACCTGCCTTAACATGCTAAAGCTGTCACACTTTTAACACAACACATTCAAATATTTCAGACATACCATCACCTACTGCTGTGCAGGTCGGTATGCTGTTGCCATTTGATCCCCGAAATGTGGCGCTGTGTGCAGCTGCCCTTGCTCTCGCTATGTATCTGGCTGTCAGGAGCTTGCAGAGATGGCGTGCGTCATACTTTTATCTTGGTTACGAGCACGCCCTGCGTTGATGCATTTCCCCTGATGACGCTCTAAGAAAGGCCCACTTCCTATTCACGCTCCAAGAAAGGCCCGCTTCCCATCGATGCACTAAGAAAGACACACTTCCTATTGATTATGCTTGTTGAAGCTTTGGACAGATGAGCTTTTGTACTATATCTGATAGCCATTTTGACCTAACGCCAAATGCTCGTGTGTTGGTTTTCAGTAGGAGCAGACACCTCCTAATACACAGTTTATTGGAAATGAGCAGTCTTAAATGCAGTGGTTGTCCAAGTGACAAGGCGTGACAAATTTTTGTGCACTACCCCTCCAGCTCATTTCACGAGCCAGCACTACAGTGTGAAATCACATATTGGGCTGCCTAGGGCAGCAACCCAAACGAAGGTTCCCTGCGAGGTATGCTCGGGTGGTGATGGAAATAAAGGAGGAGGTTGCCAGATCAGACTACTGTTTGAACCAAGCATCATCTCAGATAACCAAGTAAGGAATTGCTTTTGCTTTAGGGAGTTGGTGATACCGTTCACGACATGTTATCTTGCTGCCAAAGGTGCATCGCAAAATAGTCTTGTTCAGAACGTAGCAATTGACCTTTTATGAAATTCAAATCGAAGTCCAAACACAAGTCGAAGTCCAAACACAAGGAAAAGTAGGAAAATACTACGCAGCCAGTTTTTAACCACTCCCAACATTAATTAAGGTAGTCAGTTTGCCGGATTACATAAAAACTCCTTTACAAAAGAAGAGTAAAAAATCTCGGGATCAGGAGGGTTGCAGGCTTGACGTAAAACAGGCTCCTGATGAGAGTTGGTGATGAGAGCTGGTAGTGTTCTGGAAAGGGCGCGTCTAGTATGGACACGTTCAGCAGCGTGGTCAGCGAAATGCATATGGAGAGCTGGTAATGGTACTGGAAAGGGCGCGTCTGGTATGGACACGTTTAGCAGCGTGGTCAGCGAAATGCATATGGAGAGCTGGTAATGGTACTGGAAAGGGCGCGTCTGGTATGGACACGTTTAGCAGCGTGGTCAGCAAAATGCATATGGAGAGCTGGTAATGGTACTGGAAAGGGCGCGTCTGGTATGGACACGTTCAGCAGCGTGGTCAGCGAAATGCATATGGAGAGCTGGTAATGGTACTGGAAAGGGCGCGTCTGGTATGGACACGTTTAGCAGCGTGGTCAGCGAAGTGCATATGGAGCTTGGAAGCAAGCCTTTGAACTTCTTGAGAATCAAAACCTATGTCTAAAAGAGGTCCTATCATGTTGCAGGTGGTGCCGCCCATAAGCATGTTGTGGAGAGTGGTAGAGGCTCCTTGGAGAATGTCGCAGAGATCCTTGTGACGTTTCTGCGCAACGCTCAGCTGAATATGAGGTATAATGCCCTTACAACACTTTATCTCAGAGGTGGATGTAACGTTTAAGTTTTACAAAATCTTTAGGACGGTACTATCTGGGGAAGGTGGATCTGCTGATGGCTGATGGTGCTGCTGAAGTGATCCCAGTCTTCCTCAGCTGCCCCCTGCCACTCCATAGATCCCACCCCCCTCCATTAACGTTCTTGCTATCTATATCTTGTGGAGGTGGGGGCAACCAGTACAGCATCTGGACGGCTGGAGATACACCTGTTTCTGTCTGATAAGCGGGATGGAAAGAGCCACTTTAGTATATTCCTAGTTTCAGCTGTATCAGGAATCTGAAGATTTTGCATAGTCAGCCGTTGCTGCTGCCTTATCCACGGAAACGAAGCACGCCCCTAAGAAGCCTATTTTGCTGACGGCTTTGAAGATCGTGCTGCAAGCTAGGTTGCGTCTCTCGACAATTAAATTCCTTATTTGCATGTGCTTGCATCCAGAAAGGATTTGCAGGGTACTGTCTAGTTGAGGGCAGAAGGGGAAAGTTAGGCTAATCAAGCACTTGAACTAAACCGCGTGTTTTTGGTTATACAATTTTTTGTTCTGTACTGGGTTTTGAAGGAAAGGTACATGTTGTTAGACAAGCTTAATGGTGGCTCCATTGGCAGTGCCATTTTTAATTAATAGTGTCAATTTGTGACAATATCGGCATTTCCAAGTTGGTGGAGAGGGTGCATGTGTGCTTGCCGGGTGCTTGCTGGTTAAAACAGACAAATAAGAGCGCTCCATGAAAGAGTGTGAGCTGTAACCCATCCAATTAAACGGAAACTTTGTCAATGCATTTGCAGTATTGCAAGAAGAAAAATTATCAATTAATTTAAACTCTTCTTTTGATTACTGTGAGGCGTCCGCCACCTTCAAATGGTTGGATCACTGGTGAGTGTGTGGTGCCTCTCAGCTCTTAGACTCACGTTTATGCCTTGAGCATAAAAGACGCACTTACAATAATGGACAACATACAGCAGCAGCCAGTTGAAGCCATTCTGCAGACTCTAAACTCTAAATTCTTTTCAGCATGAGCAAAAACACCCGATTTATCATAATTGTACTTATTACATCATCCGAAGTACCTCATCAACCCCGCCCGCAGCATGCCATGATCCAAAAAGACGTGTAGGTGATCAACGATCAATCATGGTTGACTGAGATAAACCGCTGAGTTCATCAGTGCTGTGTGATAATTATTTTGCTTCTTCGCTTACGATGCTTGCAATAAGTCAGATGTGTTGCAATCTTGCAAAAGTCCAACACCTGTTCACTGCTTTGCGATTCTGAGAAGCCACCTTGACCTAGCGCTGGCTTGCTGGTAGCAGGTATGTTCCTTCATCCTTCTGAAATTCTTAACCTGTAACTCCTTCTAAACTTCACAGTCTATAATATGTCTGACTCGTAAACGGAAGCCAGATATACTATGCTTAACGAGCATTCGAAGACCACGCAGAGACAATTGGCGACTAGTAGTTCGATTTTCTCGTTTCCAACGGGCCGTTAGCAGACATGTGCCGAACACGAAAGAAGGTAAAATCAATAAATAATTTTGATGCTTTTTTAATTTTTGGATGATAATTCTGGCGCCGGGCAGGTCTGTGACATCTCCATGCATGATCCTGCATTGATGGAATTGCACTTGCTCAACTGAAAATGACCTGGCAATATCATGCAGGATGGCCCTCCAACAGCTCTTGCCTGCACCTGCCTGGACTGTGGGCAACCTGCTTTGCACGGCACCATGTTTTGTGCATGGGCATCCTGTGCCTAATGATAACCAGAAGCAGCAGCAGCTGTGTCACCTTGTGCCGAGCGGCAGTATATCGGATGGTTGTGTTGAGGAACAGGTCCAAGCAAGAGAAGATGCAAGCAGACTGCGCCGGAAGCACGAAGCCCCTCACAGAAGGCAGACCAGCAGCAACATCAGCAGAGTCCTGGGTCACCAGGCTGGGATGCCCATCGGGCAAAGCTGTAGCACCACCCAGGCAAGCCACGTGCCCAACATTCAGAATGGACTGCAGCCTGCCGAGGAGTACGCCAGCACTTGCAGCAGGAGCAGGAGTCGGAGGAGAGAGCCTCGCTATCTAGCTCCAGGTCACCCCCTGTCAAGCGAGAAAGGGCTCGGCAGCAACATTGGCATCGGAGCAGGGCAGCAGGGAGCGGGGGACGTGGTTTGGCCGCTACACACAAGTGTGGTCCACAACAGCATCTTTGGTCTGCGGTACAGCAGCAGCGTAAGCAGCAGCAGAAGCAGCAGTACCAGCAGTAGTGTAAGTTGCAGCAGTAGCAGTGGCTCATGCAGTGACGCAGCGGGTAGCAGTTTAGGAGAGACACCGCCCAGGCTCTCCTTACTAACCGACTCCAACCCCCACCCCAACTGCCTCTCCTCCCTCCCTGATATCGTATCAACAGACAATGAAGCTTGCAGCAGTGGGCCTGCCAGCACGTCTAGCGTGCAAATCGATCTGACCAACATGAATGATCTAGTTGCCACATCAATAGCTGAGCCTCACGTCACGATCTCGCTGTTCAGGTGCGCGTAGTGGCACACACACGGACTTAGACCCACACATACGTACACACACACTTCAATGTAAACACTTGTACACGCATGTTCATACACAAGCGCGTGCACACACACACACACACGCACACACACACACACTCACACTCTCACACACACTCACACACACACACACACTCTCTCACACACACACATACAAACACACACACACACCCAAACACCGCGGTGCAGGGAAGCAGCCCTCGCAATGCAGTGGGTGCATGACGCTAGCGGACTGCCCTGGTGGGCTTCCATACCCCTGACCACTCTGTCGCTGCGTTTAGCACTGCTGCCTGTGTCCATGTGGCAAGCCAAAACGGTTTGTGCGTGGCACGTGTGTTATGTGTGTGTGTGTGTGGATGTTTGTATGTGTGCGTTTGAGTGTGTGTGTGTGGATGTTTGTATGTGTGCGTTTGAGTGTGTGTGCGCGTTTGTGTATGTAAATGCTTATGGGCGTATGCGTGTCACGTGTGACACATGTACAGTATTTGCTATGTATCTACATTCAACTAGACATACTAGGTGTACTATGTCTTTGTTCTGGTCAAGTTCTGGTCAAGTATGGTCAAGTATGATCAAGTCTGGTCAAGTCTGGTCAAGTTCTGGTCAAGTTCTGGCCAACCCCACTTACCATGGACCAATGTATTGAATGGTATAGCTGTTACAGTGGGGGTGGCCCTCAGCCAGGTCGTTTGGCTGAGTGGCTGATCAGCTGTCATGGGTATGAAGTTCTCGAGAGGTATGAGCTCAAGTTAGGTTGGCTGGTTTAATGCCACGATGGCAAACAATTTCGACCGTCAGCCAGGCAGTTTTGCTGATCGACTGCTGGCTGGTCTCTGTCAACAATACGTTAAGACGGAACCTCAGCTGATGGAAGAAGTTGCGAATGTTTTGGCTGAAGAAAGAGATTTGTCGCTACGGCTTTTCCCCTGCCGAACGTGCTCCTGCATCCTTTCTGCAGAGGTAAAGAAGCTGTTGCAAACAATCGTGCATCCTCGCTCAAAACTTGCTTCCACCAAAAGCACTTGCACACAAATGCGCACAGACACATGTGCATGATCAATAACTGTATAGATGTAGTGCCAAAGGCAGAACTCACGCATGGGCGACATTCACTCCTGTTACTGTTATTTCAACTGTATGTCCTTTACCCTACACACGCGCACACACACACACACTCATACACACACACAACGTATCACACACACTCTCGTGCACATACAGGTGCGCACTAACTACATGGTCTACAAAGAGGCTGCTGCCATGACGGACAGGCAGTTGGGTATCGAGGCCCGTGACAAACCAGGCGCTGGACGTGGACACGCAAGCCCTGCTCCTTCCTCAGACCAGGTGTGTTTGTGTGTGTGTGCGTGTGTGTGTGTGCGTGTGTATTCGTGTGTGTGTGTGTGTGTGTATGTAGGTGTATGAAAGAGTCTGTACGTGCCTGTTTGTGTGCGTATGTTTGCAAGTGCAAATTCAAATGATAAATAGGGTTTTAAATAATAAATAGGGTGAGAGGGAGGGAAGGTATGCAGGATATGGATCACACACCACACACCACACACACACACAATCACACACACAGCATTATATTACTTGTGATGAAGATAGAGCACAAATGACGATGACACGTGACCCAGGCTTTCTAGCTCTTGCTCACCTGTCTTGCACAGTTCAATAATGCACCAATTCATTATAAAGCACTGCGACTTTTTTTATCATACGTGGGCTTCCAGAGTTTGCTCTCAAAGCGCTGGGACAATGCTATTTCCACACAACCGCTATAAGGGGGAAGGACAGCTTACGTCAGCTGTGAAGTGTGTTGTGTGCATTATAAAAAACCTGGCGCCATACCCATCTTGATTGCACTGAGTTTTCATTGTATGTGTGTGCCGCAGTCACCAAAGGAAATATACGTGTCAGCTGTGGGATTTGTCAAGCTTGAGTTGAGCTGTGCAATTCTAGGGAGGCGTGCCGTAGAATTTGCACCGCATGCGTATGCGGTAGTCAATGTGCACCGCATGCGTGTGCGGTAGTCACCAGAGAAAAAGCAGATGTCAGCTGCGCATCGTGTCTAGCGTGGAGAAATTATTGGTGTTCATTTTCAATGCACTTAATTATTGTTGTGTGTGTGTTTGTGTGTGTGTGCGTGTGTGTGTGTGTGTATGTGCGCGTGCGTGCCGCAGTCACCAGAGAAAAAGCAGATGTCAGCCGCGCATCGTGTTTAGCATGGAGAATTTGTTGGTGTCCATTCTCAATGCACATTATTATTGTATGTGTGTGTGTGTGCCGCAGTCACCAGAAAAAAAAATCAGATGTCGGCTGCGCAGCGTGTCTAGCGTGGAGAAATTGTTGTTGTCCATTCTCAATGCACTTAATTATTATTGTATGTATGTGTGTGTGTCTGTGTGTGTGTTTGTGTGTGTGTGTATGTGTGTGTGTGTGTGTGTGTGTGTGTGTGCCGCAGTCACCAGAGAAAAAGCAGATGTCAGCCGCTCATCATGTCTAGCGTTAAGAAATTGTTGGTGTCCATTCTCAATGCATTTAATTATTATTGTGTGTATGTGTGTGTGCGTGTGTGTGTTTGTGTGTGTGTGATTGTGTATGTATGTGTGTGTGTATGTGTGTGTGTGTGTTTGTGTGTGTGTGTATATGTGTGTGCTGCAGTTACCAGAAAAAAAGAAGATGTCAGCCGCGCATCGTGTCTAGCGTGGAGAAATAGTTGGTGTCCATTCTCAATGCACTTAATTATTATTGTATGTATGTGTGTGTGTGTGTGTTTGTGTGTGTGTGTGTATATGTGTGTGCTGCAGTTACCAGAGAAAAAGCAGATGTCAGCCGCGCATCGTGTCTAGCGTGGAGAAATTGTTGGTGTCCATTTTCAATGCACTTATAATTGTTATTGTATGTGTGTGTACCGCAGTCACCAGAGAAAAAGCAGATGTCAGCCGCGCATCGTGTCTAGCGTGAAGTAATTGTTGTTATCCATTCTCAATGCACTTAATTATTATATGTATGTATGTGTGTGTGCCGCAGTCACCAGAGGAAGAACAGATGTCGGCTGCACAGCGTGTCTAGCGTGGAGAAATTGTTGTTGTCCATTCTCAATGCACTTAATTATTATTGTATGTGTGTGTGCCGCAGTCACCAGAGGAAGAGCAGATGTCGGCTGCGCAGTGTGTCTAGCGTGGAGAAATTGTTGTTGTCCATTCTCGATGCACTTAGTTATCATATGTATGTGTATGTGTGTGTGTGTGCCGCAGTCACCAGAGGAAGAGCAGATGTCGGCTGCACAGCGTGTCGAGCGTGGCAAATTGGTGCTGTCCAACTTTTCGTTGCTGCGTGAGAAGCTGGAAGCACCCCACCCAGGCTGGATCTTGATCAACCCTTTGATACAGGTAATGATTAGGGTTGGCCT
>Ga0307963_1000306_pt1:10000-31114 | contig 31114 bp, 40 predicted proteins | sample OrgLakmetagen594_FD_201829 | JGI IMG/M metagenome (GOLD analysis project Ga0307963, IMG submission 201829) | Saline water microbial communities from Organic Lake, Antarctica - #594 | ecosystem: Environmental > Aquatic > Non-marine Saline and Alkaline > Saline | place: Antarctica... | reverse complement strand
TGCACTCGTGCAGACACAAAACATCACATGAAATGTAGCGTGTGCAACCAACCCCACCTGGCCCCATACTCTGGCAGCAGTAGGTCAATCAGGCCTTGCAGCACTGCAGCATCAGATGCACTTTGTGGCCAGTCAGGGAGCAGGTTGAGCACGTCGCCATTTCCCACAGTCGCTACGTGCTGCGGGGTGCTGTGTTGAATATGCTCTTGCTGTTTGGATGCAGAGCTGGTGCTGGTGCTGTCAGTGTCGCCCAAGGAGGAAGGAGATGTGCTCGTGGAGGCAGGGAGGGGCGGCGTGGAATCAGGACCTGTTATGAAGCGTGAACATGGAAAATCAAATGCACGCATGTTTAATAATATCATTTTTTAGGGAAGAGGAAGCAAAACTGTGCTTTGAAGGCAATCAGCTGGAACGAGCGTGCAGGCACTGGAAAAAAATATTGTTACCAGCAGCAGCAAGCGGTGCAAATCGGTTGACTCAAAGCCTGTGTTTGCCAAAAGTTAGAACCCCCCCAAAAAAGGAACTCGGTGTTATTTGTACTGTGTTTGCCAAAAGTTAGAACCCAAAAGTTATTTATATTGTGTTAATTATACTGTGTTTGCCAAAAGTTAGAACCCAAAAAAAGGAACTCTGTGTTATTTATACTGTGTTTGCCAAAATTTTGAACCCCCCAAAAAAGGAACTTATGAGTTCAGTGTGAAACACCTGAACTCAGGTTCTTGAAATGTAGCATAAAGTGAGATGTTCCTTGGTAATAATGACAGAGCCCTATGCATCTCACGATGCAAGCGAAATAGAACTCGGTTTTACTTATACTGCAAACTCTTTCACACTAGCAACACATGCGTTCTTTGAGCTGCGCAACCCTCATGGTGATGTGAGCTTGGTTTAAAGATGCAGCAAGCGCTGCAAGCCTTGCTCAGCATTCATTGCGTGCATGCTTGAGGAGCGTATGTGCAAAGGCTGCCCAGAGCCCAGAGTTAAGCATTTGCAGCAGACTGTATTCACAGGATGCCCAGAGTTAAACAAGCATACATTGAGGAGTGTATGTGCAGAGGCCGCCCAGAGTAAACAAGCATACGTTGAGGAGTGTATGCGCAGAGGCCGCCCAGAGTAAACAAGCATACTTTGAGGAGAGTATGTGCAGAGGCCGCCCAGAGTTAAACAAGCATACTTTGAGGAGTGTATGTGCAGAGGCCACACAGAGTTAAACAAGCATACTTGCAGCAGTAAATAGAGGCTGCAGCCCCAGCAGTGCCTCATCAAAAGCTCAACTACACAAGCAAACACAAGCCCGCCAACACACGTATGCCCTGATTGATGTATGCTTGGAACTAGGAACAGTGTAGGAGCATCGCAGTTCCAGCAGTGCCTTAGCCAAAGCTATCTTACAAGCACAGTCATGTTTCTTGTCTAATATTGTACTCAATGCATACCTGCAGCAGTGTAGGAGCGTCGCATCCCCAGCAGTGCCTCGGCCAAAGCTTTCTTACAGGCAGAGCCATACATATATTAATATATAAGTTGCCCAGTTCTTTACTCAATGCATACCTGCAGCAGTGTAGGAGCGTCGCATCCCCAGCAGTGCCTCGGCCAAAGCTTTCTTACAGGCAGAGTCATACATATAGAAGTATATTAAGTTGCCCAGTTCTAAACTCAATGCACACCTGCAGCAGTGTAGGAGCGTCGCAGCCCCAGTAGTGTCTCCAGAAGCACGAGGTGCTCCAGCTTCAGATCCAAGCACACATCGTCACTTCCAGAGAGTCCTGCTGCTGCTGGCAATGTGTGCGCTGATACGGTTGCTGCTGACCCTGTTGCTGCTGACCCTGCAGCGTACGCTGCTGGTGCTGTGTGTGGCGGCACAGGGGTGGGTGCGGAGGCAGGAGAGGGGGGATACAGAGCGACGATGTGGGTGAGTGAAGTAAGAGGCAGGGGCATCTGTTGGATGTGAGGGGGGAGAGGGGGTGCCCCTGGGCAGCAGGGGTCTTTTGTGAGGGCTGCTATTGCGACACCTCCACCTGAGTCGACACCAACACCATCGCCAAACCCAGCCCCAAACGGTCGTGCCTGGCTGCTGTGTGAAGTGCGTAGCGCGGTGTGCCTCCCTGAGGCAACGGACAAGAAGGTGGGGCACCGCAGTAGGGCGCCCAGCATGGCAGCAGCTGCGTGTGCCGCGCGCGGGTTGTGCACCACGCACACCTCAGGCAGCGCTGGCTGCTGCAGGGCCGCTGCATTGAGGCTGCCTTCTGCTTCAGCCTCTGTGTCCCTGGCACCAGCAGGCTTGTCGCCTTCACTGCCACTGTCAGCATCATCACCACCTTCTGGACCGTCCATCGAAGAAGCAGCAGCACCAGTACCCGGGATGTTATTTTTGCTGGCGCCGCCTTCAAGGCCACCCTTGCTACCATCCCCCTGGCTGTCCATGTCTGTGTCTGACCCTGCTTTCCCCTTTTCTTCCTCCACCTCCTCCTCCTGCTCATCAGAGGTGTCAGAGCCGGCAGTGCTGTGTGTGGTGGCATCGTCAGAAGAAACAGCGGGACTGCCACCCATCCTGCTACCCTTAACTGACCTACTCCCAGCACGCTCACCCTCCACGTCTGACTGCCCACTGCCGCCACTCATGCTGCTGCTCTCAGAGCCCCCACTGCTGCCAGCATCATCCTCACCCCCCTCCTTCTCCTCCTTGCCCATCCCAGCACCCACATCAGCCCCCTCTATCAATTCATCGCCCGACTCCTCCTCACCACCGCCTCTCTCTTCCTCCTCACCACCGCCTCTCTCTTCCTCCATACGCACATCCCTATCTAAACCACCGCCTCTCTCTTCCTCCATACGCACATCCCGATCTGAGCCACCCACCTCCCCACCCTCCTCCTCTCCCTCCTCTTCCTCAACCTCCTCGATCTCAGGCGCCAGTGCAGCCGCCAGCCGCCGCAGCCGCCGCACCGAGATCGCATCGCCACTACGCCAACGTACAGTGGCGTCTGCAAGCGCAGCTGCTGCTTCACTCACAGCCCCCCAAGCGTGCGTGCCACGCATACAACTGTTGAGGCCTGCGAGCGTGTCCCCGATCCAGCCGTCAAGCTGTGTGCTGACCTGTGAGAGAGGTGGAAGAAGATTGAGGCAATAAGCAGCGCGGGCTGAGGCTGTGCGAGTGGTAGAAGAAAATTGAGGCAATAAGCAGCGCAGGCTGAGGCTGTGAGAGTGGTGGAAGAAGATTGAGGCGATAAGCAGCGCGGGCTGAGGCTGTGCGAGTGGTAGAAGAAGATTGAGGGAATCAGCAGCGCAGGTTGAGGCTGTGCGAGTGATAAAAAACAGTCGAGGAAATAAGCAGCGCAGACTGAGGAAAGCACGAGTTCATTGTTTGCTTGTTGTGATGGCACAGTTGAAAACATGTCCACGTTATGCATGCGTTATGAGCAAGCAGGCATAATACGAGGAGGTGTATTTATTTGCCTTGCTTGGTTGTTGCTGCTGCTGTTTTTGTTGTTGTCGTTGTTTTTATTGTCCACGTAATTGTTTGGCTGTTGAATGCACCCAGCATGGCTCAGGCAGCAAGACTTGCCCGTTTTTGCAGTATTTTTACCTCAGATTCCACAATAGCCAGCCAGGCTAAGCCACGAGTGCTGCTGCTGCTGGAGCTGCTTGCTTTGTAAATGGCACACAGCGTGGCACAGGCTGCATTCAGCATGGCAGTTAGACGGACCATGTGGGGGCCTGACAGCTCTGTCGGGGGTGGTGGAGGCGGGTGGTGTGAGGGGCGGAGGTGTGGTGTGTGGGCACATCCTTGCTCGTTGGTATCACTCTCAATGCTACTGTCACTGCTTGTGCCATGGTTGCATGAAGGGCTGCTGTAGTCTTGGAGCTCCTGTGAAGTATGGCGGAGGAGGCAAGAGGGAGAGCTGAATGCTGGTTTTGACAAGGAACTCAAGAACGTTCAGATATGTACTGCGTAACAACGTGCATGGCTGTGTGGGTGGTGAGTTAGTTTCTTGCCCAGAAGCCTGCCGCATAAGCACGTTGGCAAGCTTACAACCGCGTACATCATCAGCAGGCTCACAGCATACCACAAGCTGCAGTTGAGCGCTCTAGGAGTCTTGCACAAAGGGCTCATCCAGAAGTCCAAGTCTGAAAGGCACTCACTCGAAGTGGCGCAAGCACAGGCAGCACGTCAGTCCCTCTCCCTGCCTCAAAGAGACAACAGGGACCGTGGCACACTGCCCAATATGCAGCAACAATCAGTTGTGCAATTTAGATACCTGCTATTGTGCACATTCCTTCCACAATTGATCAGCAACTGCAGCAGTACTTCCATCGCCAGACCCAGCTGTGTCCCCGGCAAGGCTATAGTGAGCACCCACACCGAGCTCACTTATCACCACTCGTGGCAAAACGCAGTAAATGAACACTTATTAAACACAGTGACTTAACACTTGTTTTACAGACAGGCAGACTTATTAAACACGTGAAAGGCAAGCAACTGCTGCAACACTCAAGTCATGAAGCAGTCACAGAATACTAGTTTTACAATATGGCAAGCACCTGCTGCAACACTCAAGTCATGAAGCAGTCACAGAATACTAATTTTACAATATGGCACGCACCTGCTGCAACACTCAAGTCATGAAGCAGTCACAGAATACTTGTTTTACAATATGGAAAGCACCTGCTGCAACACTCAAGTCATGAAGCAGTCACAGTACTAATTTTACAATATGGAAAGCACCTGCTGCAACAGTTGCACTGCCAACCCCAGCTGCTCCCGTGGAGACGCCACGGGCACTTTTGACACATCCTCCAGCGGGTAAGCCAGAAGCGCCAGTGACCTGCGTGTATTATGAATGTGTATTTGAGATATACGTATTAAAATATAAATATGCAAGGCGACAGGCACCTTAGACACATCCTCCAGCGCGTAAGGCAGAAGCGCCAGTGACCTGCGCGCATTATGGATGTATATTTGAAATTATATGTATTATATTTATATGCAAGGCAACAGGCACCTTTGACACATCCTCCAGCGCGTAAGGCAGAAGCACCAGTGACCTGCGCGCATTATGAATGTGTATTTGAAACTATATGTATTATATTTAAATGCAAGGAAACAGGCACCTTTGACACATCCTCCATCGCCCAAGGCAGAAACGGCAGCATGGCTGGACGAGAAAAGGGCCATGGCTGCACTAAAAAATCAAGACTTCTCCCACACAGTCATGCAACTCACCAAGGCTCTCCATCCTCCACTTGCTCTGTGCAAGGGGCTATCGCTGCACTAAAAAAACAAGACTTTGCACGCATAGCCACACAACTAACCAAGGCTCTCCATCCTCCACTTGCTCTGTGCTCTGTGCAAGGGGCTATCGCTGCACTAAAAAATCAAGACTTCGCACACATAGTCATGCAACTCACCAAGGCTCTCCATCCTCCACTTGCTCTGTGCAAGGGGCTATCGCTGCACTAAAAAATCAAGACTTCTCCCACATAGTCATGCAACTCACCAAGGCTCTCCATCCTCCACTTGCTCTGTGCAAGGGGCCATGGCGGCAACAAAGCCAGCATCTCCCTTTGATGTGCCTCCCGCTGCGTGTAATAATGTGTAGCATAGTCAGAGATTAAATATCCCTTTGATGTGCATCCCGCTGTGTGTTATAATTAAAATGCGTAGCACAGTCAGATTCAAATCTCCCTTTGATGTGCATCCCGCTGTGTGTTATAATTATGATGCGTGGCACAGTCAGATTCAAATCTCCCTTTGATGTGCCTCCCGCTGCGTGTAATAATGCGTAGCATAGTCAGAGATTAAATCTCCCTTTGATGTGCATCCTGCTGTGTGTTATAATTATAATGCGTAGTAATAGTCAGATTCATATCTCCCTTCGATATGCCTCCCGCTGCGTGTAATAATAATGCGCAGCATAGTCAGAGTGAGTGATGAGCTACACAGGCCATGGAAGTGATGAGCTGCACAGGCCATGGAATTGATGAGCTGCACAGGCCATGGAATTGATGAGGTACACAGGCCATGGAAGTGATGAGGTACACAGGCCACGGATTTGATGAGATACACAGGCCATGGAAGTGATGAGCTGCACAGGCCATGGAATTGATGAGGTGCACAGGCCATGGAAGTGATGAGCTGCACTGGCCATGGAAGCGATGAGGTACACAGGCCATGGAAGTGTGCAGGCAATCCGATGCAGCTTTAAAGCAATACAGCGATGCGTTGCCCCTAAAGCAAAGCAAACAGAAGGTAGGCAATATCAGGCCACTTATGTACTCAAAGTGTGCAGGCAGTCCGATGCAGCTTTAAAGCAATACAGCGATGCGTTGCCCCTCACGTAAAGCAAACAGAAGGTAGGCAACATCAGGCCAATTTTGTACTCTGGACAATCCGTTGATTGTTGCTTCTACAGCAGAGGAGGTTTGCAACCCCTCATGACAGACAAAATCACGATTGCACCCCCTCACGACAGACACAAGGACATGAAAAGCACACTGAACGATGCACTTGTACATAGGACATACACGTGTTCCCATCCCTACCAAAACACCACCAACACCACCACAATATCAACCCTACCATTTCTCACACACACACACACAAACACACACACACTCACACACACACACACACACACCTGGAGTCATTCCGTGAGGAAGAAGGCGCCACCACAGCTCCTGCCGCTGCTGCCGCTGCTGCTGCTGCTGCTGCTGCCGCCGCTGCTGCTGCTGCTGCTGCTGCTGCTGCTGCTGCTGCTGCTGCTGCACCTCATGCACGTGAGTATCACACCGCAGGCACTCCAGCAGCACTGCTGTTCCGTGACAATGCAGAGCTTCTGCCACTTCTGCCTCGCTCGAGATACCAGTGTCACTCGCGACAGCAGCACCAGCAGCAACAGCAGCAGCAGCAGTAGCAGCATCAGCAGCAGGGGCAGCAGTGGGTGCAGCAGCAATGGGTCCACCATGCCCTCCTGTGCCATTTATGTGCTGCGCTGTGGCTGCAGCTTCTTTGCTGCGCTTGCGCTGAGCAAACGCGAGGAGGGGACCGCGGTATGCGGAGCACAAGGTGTGGAGGTCAGGGCTGATGGGACGGTTGGATGCTGGCAGTGTGGATAACAGGCACACATACGGCTGTTGTCCTTGCAGCTGCTGCTGCTGCTGCTGCTGCTGCTGCTGCTGATTTTGATGCGGCTGCTGGTGGATGTACTTCTGCTGCTGCTGCTGGTGCTCCTGCTGTTGATGCTGATGGAGCTGTGGATAGAGCATGTGTTTTGGTTCTGGCTGACGCCCCTCCTGATCTTCAACCCACCCTGCAGCTGTCACTTCTGCTGCTGCTCGTAGACACGCGTGCACTAAAGGTAGCTGCAGTGCAAGGGCGTGCTTGCCGCGCACGTCTCTCCCCTCACCCTTCATCCCCTTTCGTACTCCACCGTTTGCCTGCACAGTCGACTCAGCTGCTCTAGAAATTGGCGCTGCGGGTGCTCTGAGCGCTGGCGCTGCTGTGCTGCTGGCGAGGCCCATTGCAAGCAGCAGCTCGCGTGTGTATGCAGGGCCTAAAACAGCCGGAGCTGTGCGCACAGCTGTGGCCAGGCTAGCCATGCTGGAGGGGGTGGGGGAGGAGAGGCAGGCACGGACCTGTGCGCAGGGCAAGGGGGAAATTGGGGAAACATTAGGGTTGGCCAGAACCGTATATATACATTTATTCGGTGGGGCTCTGGCTAGTGTGAGCACTGGAGCCTGCTGGTGTTTTCTTTTTCAGTGTACATTTACGTTTGCTTTTGCTTTCGCACACCGTATACAACCGTAATATTTGTGATTCCCTCGTCGAAAACATTGTATAACACCGTATGTAGTTCAGGCCAATCCTAGAAAACAGGAAAACAGTGAGAACGGGAGGGTCAAAGCAGAGGTCAGTGTAGACAGGCAATAAAAAAGGTCCAGGTAGTTCCAGGTAAAGCACATGTTTCGGGTGCAGATGCGGTGTTTATCCCATGTCTTGGGTGCAGATGCGGGGTTTATTCCATGTCTTGGGTGCAGATGCGGGGTTTATTCCATGTTTTGGGTGCAGATGCGGGGTTCATCCCATGTTTTGGGTGCAGATGCGGTGTTTATCCCATGTCTTGGGTGCAGATGCGGGGTTTATTCCATGTCTTGGGTGCAGATGCGGGGTTTATCCCATGTTTTGGGTGCAGATGCGGGGTTCATCCCATGTTTTGGGTGCAAATGCGGGGTTCATCCGCAGACAATTTTTGATGCTGGGTACACAGTGGCAATATTGAAGGAGCAAGTTAGGAAAGAAAGAGATGAGTTTGAGGCTTCATTAAAATAGTCAGGCACTCTTTTATAAATTGATCTTTACATCGACGGTCATGAATCATATGTGTTCTGTCTTGAATCATGTGTGTTCTGTCGTGAATCATGTGTGTTCTGTCGTGAATCATGTGTGTTCTGTCATGAATCATATGTGTTCTGTCATGAATCATGTGTGTTCTGTCGTGAATCATATGTGTTCTGTCGTGAATCATATGTGTTCTGTCGTGAATCATATGTGTTCTGTCATGAATCATGTGTGTTCTGTCGTAAATCATATGTGTTCTGTCGTGAATCATATGTGTTCTGTCGTGAATCATATGTGTTCTGTCGTGAATCATATGTGTTCTGTCGTGAATCATATGTGTTCTGTCGTGAATCATATGTGTTCTGTCCTGAATCATGTGTGTTCTGTCATGAATCATATGTGTTCTGTCATGCATCATATGTGTTCTGTTGTGAATCATGTGTGTTCTGTTGTGAATCATGTGTGCTCTGTTGTGAATCATATGTGTTCTGAGTGATAAGCAGTCAAGACTACCAGGTCCAGAGCCAAGCAGGCTGAGGAAACAGATCATTGCAATCATAGCTCAAGAAAAAAAGTTACAAACAAAGGCGCACACCACTACAAAAACGTGCGCACCACAGACAGGGTGTGCACCACTACAAAAAGGGTGCGCACCACAAACAGGGTGTGTACCACTACAAAAAGGGTGTGCACCACAAATAGGGTGTGCACCACTACAAAAAGGGTGCGCACCACAAAGGGGGTGTGCACCACTACAAAAAGGGTGTGCACCACAAATAGGGTGTGCACCTCTACAAAAAGGGTGCGCACCACAAATAGGGTGTGCACCACTACAAAAAGGGTGCGCAACGCAAATAGGGTGTGCACCACTACAAAAAGGGTGCGCACCACAAATAGGGTGTGTACCACTACAAAAAGGGTGCGCACCACAAAAAGGGTGTGTACCACTACAAAAAGGGTGTGCACCACTAAAAACAGGGGTGCAAACGAGAGGCATGCTTGGCGCATGATGGGGTGTTATTATTATTAATTATATTATTGCGTACATCAAACGCACGCAGCTCTGCAAGATCAAGCAAGCTCAATCAAAGCATCGCAATCAGGGGTTCGCACAGAGGCATGCTTGGCGCATGTTGGGGTGCAAGCACGTGCATCAGACTCACGCAGCTCTGCAAGACCAAGCAAGCTCAAACAAAGCACCGAAAGCAGGGGTGCGCACCACAGGTGTGCTTAGCAAATGCATCAGACGCACGCAGCTCTGCAAGATCAGGCAAGCTCAAAAAAGGTATCACAATCAGGGGTGCACAAAGCAGAGGCATGCTTGGCGCATGTTGGGGTGCAAGCACGTGCATCAGAATCACGCAGCTCTGCACGATCAAGCAAGCTCAAACAAAGCATCGCAATCAGGGGTGCGCACCACAGGTGTGCTTAGCAAATGCATCAGACTCACGCAGCTTTGCAAGATCAAGCAAGCTCAAACAAAGCATCGCAAGCAGAGGTGCGCATCAGATGTGTATTGGCAAATGCATCAGACTCACGCAGCTCTGCAAGTTCAAGCAAGCTCAAACAAAGTATCACAATCAGGGGTGCGCGCCAGAGGCATGCTTGGCACATGTTGGGGTGCAAGCACGTGCATCAGGCTCACGCAGCTCTGCAAGACCAAGCAAGCTCAAAACAAAGCATCGCATTTTGGGGTGCGCACCAGAGGTGTGCTTAGCAAATGCATCAGACTCACGCAGCTTTGCAAGATCAAGCAAGCTCAAACAAAGCATCGCAAGCAGGGGTGCGCACCAGAGGCATGCTTGGCGCATGTTGGGGTGCAAGCGCGTGCAATAGGCTCACGCAGCTCTGCTAGACTAAGCAAGCTCAAACAAAGCATCGCATTTTGGGGTGCGCACCAGAGGTGTGCTTAGCAAATGCATCAGACTCACGCAGCTTTGCAAGACCAAGCAAGCTCAAACAAAGTATCACAATCAGGGGTGCGCACCAGAGGCATGCTTGGCGCATGCTGGGGTGAAAGCGCATGCATCAGACTCACGCAGCTCTGCACAATCAAGCAAGCTCAAGCAAAGCATCGCATTTTGGGGTGCGCACCAGAGGCATGCTTGGCGCATGTTGGGGTGCAAGCACGTGCATCAGGCTCACGCAGTTCTGCAGGACTCTGTCGCGGTGCGAGAGCAGGCACTGGTTGTGGTGGTGGTGTTGGTGCTGCTGCTGAAAAGGGAGAGCAGCTACGTGCGCAGCTCTGTCCACTCCTGCTGCTTCTGCTATAGGGCCTACCCCTGCCGCTGCTGCTGTGTCTGCTGCTGTGCCTCCCACTGCTGGTTCCATTGACAGCATGGCCACCACCAGCTCCTGTGCACAGCTGCTGACGTCCAGCAGCACTGCCCCTAATTGAGCATCGCACCAACTGCTGCCACCTCCCCTGCTTGTGTGGCGGGCAAGCGTGCTAGCATTGCTGCTGCTGGGTGGGTTATGCTGGTAGTCGGTGCCGGGGTCTACGGGCAAGCGGCCAAGCACTTCTAACGCAACTTGTAGAGCCACCACGCCCTGCAGGTCAGCTACGTGACCACACACACTATGTGTGCTGTGTGTGGTGTGAGCGCGATGATCACCATCACCACAGTCATCTACCACACCAGCACCAACCCCTCCCAGGTCCTGTGAGCCATCGGCACCACTGCTCTCCCTCTTCTTCCTCTTCTTGCTCCCTTTACCTCCAACCCCAGTGCCCCTGCCACTGCTGCTGTTGTGGAGTTGTTCTTGGGCCAGTGGAAAAGGAGTGGACGGATGCGACTCAGAAATTGAATGAGGGCCTTGGTTGCAGTGTGGGAAGCTGTTATGGTTAGCATGGGCACCGTGCGATGGGTCCTGGATGTGGGGGGGGCAGCTGCGATTGGCAAGGGCAGTGCGCAAGAGGCGCTTTGCCAAGCCTGCCACCACACGGGTGGGGAGGAGACCCATCAGTGGGGCAGCATGAGACCAGGAGCTCAGCATTTCAGTGCTGTCGCTTCCGCTCCCATGATTGCTGCTATTCTGGCATAAGCCTGCTGGGATTCCTGGCTGCTGCTGCTGCTGTTGCTGCTGCTGCTGCTGTGGCGGCTGCTGATGTTCTTGGTGCTGCTCCTTCAGCTGTTGTTTTGCCAACCTGCGCTGCCGTTTGCTCGTGGATCCAGGGGCTGGCTGTCCTTGCTCGGCTTCTGCTGCTCTGGCCTCTGCCATGCGTGGCTGCTGCTGCTGCTGCTGCTGCTGCGTGCATTGCTGTGCGCTGCCGGAAATGCCATCGCAGGAGATTGAGCTGCAGAAGCAGGTCTCCAGTCTGTGCAGCGCTGCCTGCACCAGAGGCTGCGCCTTCCTGAGCAGCAGCAGCTTTGCATGAGAGCAGGAGGGGCAGGCGGCTGCGAGGCTGTGTGGCGCAGATGGAGTGCTTGCTTGCGACAGATGGGGAGCCTGTGGGCGACAGCTGGGTGTTGTGACAGATGGGTTGTGTGCGAGAGATGGGGCGCCTGCGTGGCTGCTGCTGCTGCTGAGATGTGCCGTGGGGGTTGTAATGGAGGATGGGGCAGTGGTCGGGGATTGGGCTGCTAGGGAGCGAGTATGGGAGAGAGAAGGGGTATTGGTGGGAGGTGGTGTACAGGTGGGGCAGGCAGCAGTAATCGAGCAAGAGTGGTGACAGGCAGCGAGCAAGGGGGGGAGTAAGCAGTCCAGGTTACGAGTGTTGCTTGCAGCGATGAATGCACGTCCTGTTGTGCTGCTAGTTATAACAGGTGAGCGTGGGGTGACTGCAGTGGTCGCTGCAATGGAAGCGGCAGCAGCAGCAGCAGGTGTTGTGCTGGTAGCTATAACAGGTGGGCTTGGGGTGGCTGCAGTGGTCGCTGCAATGGCAGCGGCAGCAGCAGCAGGTGGTGTGGTGATGCTGCCTGTGCTGCCTGTGTTAAGCACGGGGGAGTGGGCGAGCTTGTGCAGCAGCCAGTCTGCGAGATGCAAGTTGATGGTGCAGGGATGGGGAGGAATTGTAAGGGGTGCAGTACTGCTGCTGCTGCTGCTGCTGCTGGTGGTGGTGCTGTTGTTAAAAGGCTTAGCAATGCCGCTGCTGGGGTGTGTGTCACCGCCGATTCTGTCAAGCAGCGATGAGTTCATGTTAAGGGTGGGGTATGGGTTGTTGGAGGCAGGAAGTGGAGAGAGGGGCTGCAGCATGGCCTGGCCGATCGTGCAGGCGGCAGCATTGGTGGTGGTAGGGGAAGGGGTGGGGAGGGTATTTGTGGTGGTGGTGGTGGTTATAAGGGGTTGAGGCTGCGTGAGGGCACACCAGGCGGCGCGAGCTGCGAGGGCTGTTATGGTGGGCGGTGTGAGAGTTAGGCAAGCTTCAAGAGATGCTGCTGCTGCTGCTGCTGCCGCTGCTGTTGCTGACGCTGCTGCTGCTGCCGCTGCTGCTGCTGGTGGTGGTGGGAATGGTGGTAGTGCGTGTGTTGATGTCTGATGTCCAGCAATGACCATGGACTCAGTGAGGAGAGCAAGGTGGCTGCTCACATCGGTAGCAGGCATTACACACAGGGGCCTGCAAGTGAAAAATGGGTGCAGGTTAAGCAGGAATTTGAGCAACAATCGGTAGTAGGTAGTACACACAGGGGCCTGCAAGTGAAAGATGGGTGCAGGTGAAGTAGGGATTCAAAAAATCGGTAGTAGGTAGTACACACAGGGGCTGCGAGTGAAAGATGGGTGTAGGTGAAGTAGGAATTCGGGAAAAAGGTAGCAGGTTATACAGTAGACGATAGGTTTAGGTGAAGTAAAAGTTTGAGAAAAATTTGGTAGCAGGCAATACACACAGGGGCCTGCAAGTGAAAGATGGGTGCAGGTTAAGTAGGAATTCGAGAAAAAGGTAGCAGGTAATGCAAGTGGAAGATAGGTGCAGGTGAAGTAGAAATTTGAGAAACATTCGGTAGCAGGCAATACACACAGGGGCCTGCAAGTGAAAGATGGGTGCAGGTGAAGTAGGAATTCGAGAAAAATCAGTAGTAGGTAGTACACACAGGGGCTGCGAGTGAAAGATGGGTGCAGGTGAAGTAGGATTTCGAGACAAAAATCAGTAGTAGGTAGTACACGCAGGGGCATGCAAGTGAAAGATGGGTGCAGGTGAAGTAGGAATTTGGGAGAAAGGTAGCAGGCAATACACACAGTGGCCTGCGAGGGAAAGATGGGTGCAGGTGAAGTAGGATTTCGAGACAAAAATCAGTAGTAGGTAGTACACGCAGGGGCATGCAAGTGAAAGATGGGTGCAGGTGAAGTAGGAATTTGGGATTAAGGTAGCAGGCATTACACACAGTGGCCTGCGAGTGAAAGATGGGTGCAGGTGAAGCAGGAATTCGAGAAAAAGGTAGCAGGTAATGCAAGTGGAAGATAGGTGCAGGTGAAGTAAAATTTTGAGAAAAATTCGGTAGCAGGCAATACATACAGGGGCCTGCAAGTGAAAGATGGGTGCAGGTGAAGTAAGGGTTTAAGAAAAAGGTAGTAGGCATTACACACAGGGGTCTTGAATGGAAAATGGGTGCAGGTGGGATGGGATTTCGAGGAAAAGCTATAAAGGAAACGATTAGTTTTACAAACAATAGCAAGCTAGATTAAATGAGAAATGAGTCAGTCACCCCTTCAAATTACAAGTGCTAGCATATAAGTTCAGTTAGAAATGCTGGATTTCTAACTGAAGCACACCATAACTTAGGAGCAGGCCTTTGAATCCTCCTCCGACAGCAAGCGTCATTGCAATTTGGCTCCAATCAAAGCTAACGCACGATTAAAGCAAGGCTCGCCACGCAAGACAGGACAGGCCCTCAGCACCATTGCAATGGATACAGTCAATTGCCTCAAGCAAAGCACGAGGCAAACTTGTTACAAAAAAAAAAGCAATAAGACAGCATACCTTGCAGAAGAAACCTTGTTGCTGAATGCTGGCATCACGGCCATCAAGCTGCACACAAGCTGCTCAGCAGCAGCGCTGTGTGTGAGGCCGGTGCACACAGTGCTGCCAGTGTTCGTGCATGCAGCATCCATGGAGCTGCTTGGTGCGGTGGTGGTGTGGGACGCAAAGGCGTGAGGCGTGAGAAGATTGAGAAGCCCGAGGCCATGTGCGTGCATGGGCTGCAGTATGGCATCTGCAATGGGAGTTAATGAGTTGATATATGAAACAAACATGTTGGTCGAGAAGCTTGAGGCTGTGCGCGTGCATGGGCTGCAGTACGGCATCTGCGGTGAGAGTTGGTACTGAAACAAACATGTAGGATGAGGATCCTTGAGGCCGTGCACGTACATGCGCAGCAGTACAGCATCTGCAATGGGAGTTAATGAGTTGATATATGAAACAAACATGTTGGTCGAGAAGCTTGAGGCTGTGCGCGTGCATGGGCTGCAGTACGGCATCTGCGGTGAGAGTTGGTACTGAAACAACATGTAGGATGAGGATCCTTAAGGCCGTGCACGTACATGCGCAGCAGTACAGCATCTGCAATGGGAGTTAATGAGTTGATATATGAAACAAACATGTTGGTCGAGAAGCTTGAGGCTGTGCGCGTGCATGGGCTGCAGTACGGCATCTGCGATGAGAGTTGGTATTGAAACAAACATGTAGGATGAGGAGCCTTGAGGCCGTGCACGTACATGCGCAGCAGTACAGCATCTGCAATGGGAGTTAATGAGTTGATATATGAAACAAACATGTTGGTCGAGAAGCTTGAGGCCGTGCGCGTGCATGGGCTGCAGTACGGCATCTGCGATAAGAGTTGGTATTGAAACAAACATGTAGGATGAGGAGCCTTGAGGCCGTGCGCATGCATGGGTCGCAGTACGGCATCTGCAAAGGGAGTTGGCGAGTTGATATATAAAACAAACATATAGGTCAAGGAGTCTGAGGCCGTGCGCATGCATGTGTCGCAGTATACATCTGCAAAGGGAGTTGGCGAGTTGATATATGAAACGTACATGGGCTGCAATACGACATCTGCAAAGGGGAGTTGGTGAGCTGATATATGAAACATGTAGTTCGAGAAGCCCAAGGCCGTGCGCATGCATGTGTCGCAGTATGGCATCTGCGGTGAGAGTTGGTACTAAAACAAACATGTAGGATGAGCAGCCTAGATGCCGTGCGCGTGCATGGGCTGCAGTACAGCATCTGCAAAGGGAGTTGGTGAGTTGATATATGAAACAAACATGTAGGTCGAGAAGCCCGAGGCCGTGCGCGTGCATGGGCTGCAGTACGACAGTTGAAATGGGAGTTGATACATGACACAAACATGCATCTTTTCTAATTGATCAGATCTGACATGTACATTTCTATGGTTGCTTGCAGACTTTTTGTGTCCATAATCAGGAAAAGAGGAAAAGTTTGATTGTGTTTTATAATCAGGACAAGTTTGGATGAGTAGGAAGTATCAGCTTATGAGCAAGCAAAGGAATTGAGTTGGGTGCCTGCACATAGTGGCCTACAAAGTTAACAAAGTACAATATGTGCATGCTTTATAGCGTGCTTGGTAAGCAAGTCCGGCTCACGGTAAGCAAGTCTGGCTCACCTGCATAGATCAGGCCCAGCAGAAGATGGCAGCCTGTCTGTTGGCCATTTGCCCCAGACACATCACCTCCGATGACCTCATTCGTGACCTCAATCCCCTCTCCGCTTGACCTGTTTTTCTTTTTTTTTTTCTTTTTGGGGGGCTCCCCTGGTTCGGTCTCTCCCAACGATCCCCCCTCTCCCACCTCTCCTCTCCCTCTCTTGCTAACAGTACCCCCTCCTTGCTCCAGCTGCTGCTGCTGCTGCTTTAGGTGCTGCTGTTGCATGTGCTCTTCGTGAATTGTCAGTGCCAGGTGGAGGGCAATCTGAAGGGCATCCTGCACGCTGTGTGCGCACGCCATAGCTTGTTGTACCGCTGCCTGTGTAGATAATGTACGACGTGCACGTTGCGTGCAGTGTGTGGGTTATGTATTATGTACACAAATGGAAATGAAGTATTCTCTTGGATTCATATCAAAATAAGGTGAGCCGATTGGTGTACTGCATGCTGCCTTTTTGATGTGGAATGCAAAACTATGTATATTTCAATGTAGGAAAACAGCATGCTTTCTTTCAAGTAGACTCTAATTCAAATTTCCAGATATTATCATTGCTGCACCAAAGCTTGCAATACTGCAGCAAGAGGGAGCAAAAAAGCAAAGGCACATGGCAAGCAGAAAGCTGACAGTGGTGGCAAAAAGAAGATCGAGGCTGCAACCAGGAAACAGCAAGAAAGCAAAGGCATATGGCAAGCAGAAAGCTGACAGTGGTGGCAAAAAGAAGATCGAGGCTGCAACCAGGAAACAGCAAAAAACAAAAGGCATATGGCAAGCAGAAAGCTGACAGTGGTGGCAAAAAGAAGATCGAGGCTGCAACCAGGAAACAGCAAAAAACAAAAGGCACATGGCAAGCAGAAAGCTGACAGTGGTGGCAAAAAGAAGATCGAGGCTGCAACCAGGAAACAGCAAAAAACAAAAAGCACATGGCAAGCAGAAAGCTGACAGTGGTGGCAAAAAGAAGATCGTGGCTGCAACCAGGAAAGGGCAAAAAAGCAAAGGCACATGGCGAGCAGAAAGCTGACAGTGGTGACAAAAAGAAGATCGTGGCTGCAACTAGGAAACAGCAAGAAAGCAAAGGCATATGGCTTAAAGAAAACTGATGGTGGTGGATCGTATGAGTCTTTGCAAAGAAGGGATTATGGCTGCAACAGGAGGGAACACAAAAGCAAAGGCATATGGCTTAAAGAAAACTGATGGTGGTGGATAGTATAAGTCATTGCAAAAAAGGGATCGTGGCTGCTACTGGAGGGAACACAAAAGCAAAGGCAAAACGAGAAATCGACAGTATCGGAGGCTTTTAGCAAAAAGGAGCCGTTCTTTAACAGGGAGCATGTGCATACTGCATACAGCATATGTACGGTATTTTTAGCAGGGAATTCACCAAATATAAGTAGGGTTGGCCAGAACCGTATATGTACACCAGATATGGCCGTATGTGTGGTGATTTCCTTGCTTAAAGTAACGTATGTATGTATGGTTTTGGCCAACCCTACAGATGTGGCACAAAGGGGTGATATGGTTGGAAAAAGTAAAGAACAAAACATCCTGATAGCCTGGTAGCAGCCGCGATGGTGGTTTGATCTACGCCATAAAAATCAGATGCATGTTCTCTCCTCTTTTGGCGACAAAAATAATAGCAGTGCCTCAGCTCCCCAAAAATGGCTGCAAGTCAGTGCAAAGTACTGTCACGGGTGCTAACTAACCAACGTCTTACTTCTAGCCGCAGCCTTGGGTGCGCCATGTAAGGCACCATGCTGCCATCTTGCTGCTCAGCACACATTGCTGTACTGTTCTGAGCGCCGCAAACCGCTGTGCAACTTCACATGAATAGGGTTGGCCAGAACCATACATCTATAGGTATATACGGTGTATGTACGGTATTTTTGGCAGAGATATCACCATACATACGGTCATACACGGTGTGTATATACGGTTCTGGCCAACCCTACACATGAAGCCTACTTCTTCACAGACAGTACGCTCAAGAGCACTCACCCACTTCCAACTCACCTGCCTCCGCTTCCATAACTGCAGCTGCAGCGCTGAAATGTGGCAGACAAGGCACCGCTCTATATGTATATTTACATGTGTGCGCGTGTGTATATGCCAATATACAAGGCACCGCTCAATTATTTTGCTGCTCTGAACCAAAGTACCATACTGCACGCTGCTTAAAACCTTGTAAAGACACAATCTGATCTTGGTCTTGTAACTTGGACTTGTGACACAATCTTGGTCTTGTGACTTGGACTTTTGACACAATCTTGGTCTGTAAAGACACGATCTGACAATACAATTGCACTCCAAAAAACCACACTTCCACTCCTACAATTTATCCCACTCCATACATGCAGCTGCAGCGCTGTATATGCCAGATAAGGCACCACGCTGTTATTTTGCTGCTCTGAACGAAGTACCATACCGCGCGCGGCACGCTGCTTAAAAGCTTGTAAAGACACGATCTGACAATACAATTGCACTCCCAAAAGACACACCTCCACTAGTACAACTTGTCCCCCTCCTTACCTGCAGATGCAGCACTGCTTGCGTCAGGCGAGGCACCACGCTGCGATCTCGCTGCCCTGCACAGACCACCGAACTGAACGCAACACATCGCTGGACAGCCTGGCGAGCAGCATCCTGCACACTGCCATCCATTGCCCCCGTTGGTAAGTGACACGATGAGAGATCCACACCCACGTCTGCTGCTTGGCTTGCGCCCTTGGCCCCTGCACGGGCTGCCGTAAAGGCGACAGCGAAATGGAAGTGCAGGGAGTGAGGGACATGCACAGGGCCGCAGTGTTGGTGGTGAGCGTGAGGTGTTGTGTCAGCTGCTGCTGCAGCTCTTTTGGCTGCTACTGGCGCTGCTGCGTCTCCTTTGGCTGGTGCTGCTGCATCAACTTTGACTGCTGCATCACCTATGACTGCTGCTGCTGCTGCTGCTGCTGCAGCTGCTGCTGCTGCATGTCTTTTTGCTGGCGCCCTTGTTCCTTTGGCTGTCAATGGTGGAGCGTCAAGTCTCCCTGACGTGCCATGAGTTGCCCCAGCTGAAGCAAAAGAGCGAGCTCGCATGTGCAGGTGGGTGTACATGGAGCTCAAGGCTCGTGCTTCAGCAGGCAACTCGACACTCATAGCAGAGGGTTTACTACTGCTGGAGGGAGGGCCCTCACAGCAGCACTCGGTGACCAGCATGTGGTGCAGCACACGCAGCAGTGGGGCGGGGTCGTCCATTTGAAGGGACGTGTGATGCACCACACCTGAAAGCAGCACAGCAAATACCAAACACATGTAGCATTCAGTGACCAGCATGTGGTGCAGCACATACAGCAGTGGGGCGGGGTCGTCCATTTGAAGGGACGTGTGATGCACCACACCTGAAAGCAGCACAGCGAATAACACACATGTAGTACAATGCAAACATGTTGCATTCAGTGATCAGCATGTGGTGCAGCACACACAGCAAGGGGGCGGGGTCGTCCATTTGAAGGGACAAGTGATGCACCACACCTGAAAGCAGCACAGCGAATAACACATGTAGTAAAATGTACACATGTTGCATTCAGTGATCAACATGTGGTGCTGCACACGCAGCAGGGGGGCGGGGTCGTCCATTTGAAGGGACAAGTGATGCACAACACCTGAAAACAGCACAGTGAATAACACACATGTATTACAATGCACACATGTTGCATTCAGTGATCAGCATGTGGTGCAGCACACACAGCAGGGGGACGGGGTCGTCCATTTGAAGGGACAAGTGATACACCACACCTGAAGGCAGTGCACCAAAGAAATGAGCACGTTGGCATGTGTGACCATGCATGTGTGACCAGCTGTAGGAGTGTGACCAGCGGTAGGAGTGTGACCATATGTAGGAGTGTGACCAGCGGTGACCATGCATGTGTGACCAGCTGTACAATTGGAGATTGGAGATTGATAACTACAAAATGAGATTGATAAGTACTGTGAGCATAAGAAATGCCTTGTGCAAATACTCCGGCCATGGAATGAAGCAAAAAAGACACTTGAAGAGACCACAGACGATGCGCCACGTCATTGACATAGTTTTAGAATCACGCGGCTGGCATGTTTTTAATCTCCAGTGCTACACTGTTATGAGGAGGGCAGGACCTCCCTATACATTCCCAGAGCCAACCTGTTACTCAACCTGTTCCCAGCAGGGCAAGAGTTACCACCAGCCCACACATTCCCAGAGGCAACCTCTAATCAGGCGGGCAAGACCTCCCATCAGTCCACACTATCCAGAGCCAACGTAGAGCACCCAGCACATGAGCTTTAATTGACCCACTCACCAGGCGGGCAAGACCTCCCATCAGTCCACACTATCCAGAGCCGACGTAGAGCACCCAGCACATGAGCTTTAATTGACCCATTCACCCACAACTCCAAAACGCACCAACAGGCTGTTGTGCTCAAGCGGGGGTCATATTTGGAACCCTCTGACCAATAAAAATGAGTAGGGTTGGCCAGAGCCATATATATCGGTATATACACGGTGTTTTTGGCAGGGAAATCACCAAATATGCGGTCACATACGGTGTATATATACGGTTCTGGCCAACCCTAAAAATGTGCTCTCAAACTGAATCACATTTCCACTAACAACGCAGCATGTCAGTACACACAGAGGCTTTGGCAGCAGCCTTTTGACTTCCAGCCAAAGCAGCGCTTTATGCTTTTATCTTCCATTCTATAAACTGCTACACAGCTACATTTCCACACACGTGCAACATAAGTGCTCACAGAAGCATAGGCAGCAGATTATTATTTAGGTCAGAGCAACACTTCAATCGTTAACCCCCCTTCCAACAATTATTTTAACATAAATCCATTCCGTCAAGTACAACATAGCTCCATTCTCAAAAACTTGCCAGGCCAGTGCTCACAGAAGCATAGGCAACAGGTTCTTATCCAGGTCAGAGAAACACTTTCATCGTTAAACCCCCTTCCAATAATCATAACATAACTCCATTCCATCAAGTACAACATAGCTCCATTCACAAAAACTTGCCATGCCAGTGCTCACAGAAGCATAGGCAACAGGTTCTTATCCAGGTAAGTGCAGGGCTTTATTTGTACACCCCCTTCTCAATAATTACAACATAGCTCCATTCCGTCAAGCACAACATAGCTCCACACACACAAACACACACACACAC
>Ga0307963_1000306_pt1:0-2500 | contig 31114 bp, 40 predicted proteins | sample OrgLakmetagen594_FD_201829 | JGI IMG/M metagenome (GOLD analysis project Ga0307963, IMG submission 201829) | Saline water microbial communities from Organic Lake, Antarctica - #594 | ecosystem: Environmental > Aquatic > Non-marine Saline and Alkaline > Saline | place: Antarctica: Organic... | reverse complement strand
AACACACATGATAACAACCTAATGCTAACAACCTGATGATAGCAATTGATGATAACAACCTGCTTACTGACTGCCATCGAGTCCCACTCACCAGCAGCAGCGTGCAGCACAGGGGCAGCTGCCTGGAGGCTGGTGATGATGAGCATGAGAGTAGACTGCACCACAGCAAGATTGGCATTCTGGGCACCTCGTGACAGTACCGCCTGTGTTTTTGGTTTGTGTGTGGTACGGCATGTAGAAGTTGTTGAAGAGGAAATATATTGGGTTGGCCAGAACCATACATTTATAGGTATACACGGTGTATATACGGTATTTTTGGCAGGGGTATCACCATACATATGGTCATATACGGTGTGTAAAAACGGTTCTGGCCAACCCTAAAAATGTTGTAATGCAAGGACATAGAAGGCTGCAACAATGCGAGCATCAAATTGGGCTGTATCACAACAAGGTTGGCACTCTAGGCAAAACCTCGTAACAACAATGCCTGTGTTTTGGGTTTGTGTGGTACGGCATGTAGAAGTTGTTGAAGAGCACACGTCGTAATGCAGGGCTATGACAGGCTGCAACTAAATAATAGAAGGCTGGAACTAAGTAATAGAAGGATGCAAATAATTAATAAAAGGCTGCAACAATGCGAGAATCAAATTGGGCTGTATCACAACAAGGAGGGCACGCTGGGCACCGCGTGACATGACTGCCTGCAACTCTTTTGGGGGGCATGTCAACCGTGCAGTGCAAACTCTGCAATGCAGGGAGATATATTGCTGTAGCAATATGAGTAGGGTTGGCCAAAGCCATATATAAGGTGATTATTTACGGCGAATATACGGTATGTTTGGCAGGGAGATCACCAAATGTACGACAATCACAGGCTGCAGGGTGGACGTTTGGCTCCACTCATGTTTGGCTGTAAACATGTTTGGCTGCACACATATTTGGCTGCACACGTATTTGGCTCCACACATGTTTGGCTACACACACATTTGGCTAAATACACGTTTGGCTGCACACATACTTGGCTGCACACATACTTGGCTGTACACACATTTGGCTGTACACATATTTGGCTGCACACATATTTGGCTCCACACATGTTTGGCTCCACACATGTTTGGCTGCACACATGTTTGGCTACACACATATTTGGCTGCACACATATTTGGCTGCACACATATTTGGCTGTACACATGTTTGGCTGCACACATATTTGGCTCCACACATGTTTGGCTCCACACATATTTGGCTGCACACATATTTGGCTGTACACATGTTTGGCTCCACACATGTTTGGCTGCGCACATATTTGGCTGCACACATATTTGGCTGTACACATGTTTGGCTGCACACATATTTGACTCAGCGCAGCGCCCATCTTCAGCAATGCAGGAAACATACAGCACCAACGGTGCTCTGCACGCAATTGGTTCGGCACCCTTTTCTACAGTCTGTGAAAAGAAGCAGCGCCCATCTCGAGCAACGCAGGGAATAAGCAGCATCAACGGTGCTCTGCACGCAATTGGTTCGGCACCCTTTTTTACAGTCTGTGAAGAGGAGCAGCATCCACGAGCGTCGTTCCTCCCTCTGCTCACACACACACACACAAACACACACACACACTCACACACACACACACACGCAAACAGTATTTTGTGCCGTTTTCCCTTCCTGATAATTCTTTTGTAGTTTCTACAAGTCTGGCTCTAAGCACACAAACACTCACAGTACGTGCAATGTTTCACACGCACAGCCTTGCGATTGCACTTTTTGACTGGTGGCACTTTTTGACTGGTGGTTATCTGTGACATCTGTAACAACTGGAACATATGGAACACATGTATGTGTAGTGTTGGCCAGAACCATATATACACGGCGTATATACAGTGTTATTGGCAGGGAAATCACCAAATATACGGTGTATATATACGGTTCTGGCCAACCCTACGTATGTGTGCTCAATGTTGAACTTTGGCAGAAGGAGAACGAAAGGAAAGCATTGGCCGCTCTGTGAAGGGGCAGCACCTAATTTGAATATAAAGCGCATAATACAAAATAAGTAAAATAGGCTGAAGTATCATTAACAGGTAAGAATTAATCATTTGAAGATCAGCGTGCTCCACAAACTCACCTTCGGCAGCGCAGGAGGAAAGCAGCGCCGCAGCATTGCACGCACTCCAGCGGAGTCCACCCCAGGTGCGGGAGGGACCGCCGCAGCACCGTCTACAAAATCATCCCACAGGTGCGCGTCGGCCCAGGTGCCTGCTGCCGTGCTGTGCGCTGCGCTGTGTGCTGCGCTGCATGCTGCGCTGTGCGCCAGGACAGCGTCTAATGCAGCGGCAGTGGCGGCGTCGGCACGCTGGCTGAGAGCAGAGGGTGCAGACGATGCGCAGAAGGCAATGATGCGTGCAGCCACCGCGGTGAGAGGGACCCACTGGCTGGAGGCCTGTGTGTGATTTGACACGTGTGTGTGTGTGTGTGTGTGTGTGTGTGAGTGGGGGTG
>Ga0307963_1000305_pt1:0-30000 | contig 31128 bp, 42 predicted proteins | sample OrgLakmetagen594_FD_201829 | JGI IMG/M metagenome (GOLD analysis project Ga0307963, IMG submission 201829) | Saline water microbial communities from Organic Lake, Antarctica - #594 | ecosystem: Environmental > Aquatic > Non-marine Saline and Alkaline > Saline | place: Antarctica: Organic... | reverse complement strand
AAAGGGTACAATCATAGAGGGTTGTTGACGTGAATGCTGGCCTGTTTTCTGGGCTCACAGTGGCTACTGTGGTTGCTTTTCATTCACTATGGTCACTGTAGCCCCCTCATATTTTACCGGGTACGGACGTTGAAGCTCTCTTACGGCACATGCACAAGCACACGCAGCACACACGCATGCACGCAAACACACACGCATACACGCACACGGACACATTCCCAACCTTCGTGCACAAAGGGGGATCCGAATGAATTAAACTGCGACAATTCCCACACACGAACACACAACCACACACGTGCACACACCAGCCAGCTTTGCGCACCTCCAACCTCCAGTGCAGCAAACAGGCTAGCCACATCCTTTTTGCTCTTCTTCTTGTCGCCCTTCTTTTTTGCGGCAGGGGCCTCATCGTCAACGCCCTCCTGCTCTGCGGCACTACCACCATCCTCAGCATCACCTCCATCAGCCAGGGCGGCAAACAAGGAGGCCGCATCCGTCTGCGTGTGTGTTTGTGTATTTGTGTGTGCGCATAACTACGTACGCACGTGTGTGTATGTGCATGTGTATGTGTGTGCATGTGTGTATGTGTGTGTGGGTGCATGTGTGTGCCTGTGCATGTGTTATGCGATGGTGCATAGGTACATAGGTGCATAGGTCTTGTTATCCAACCGTCCTCCCATTTAGGATAACAACACGGCCACACAGAAGGACTGTGGCTTCCTAGGGCATCTACGACTCTCTGATTGTGTGTGTGCGTGTGTTCAGGAGCACGTACATGCGCATGAGCTGGCTTTAATGAGGATTTATGTCAAACACATGGGAACTTTGCGACACAGCACGCAAGATGCATGGGCAGAACACACACTTTCGCTGGCATAGCAGGGTAGAGTGCTATGCCCTGCTATAGCACTGCAGCCTCTCTGGATATAAGATAGCAGGGTGTAATGGACTTGGGTGCAGCTTTCTGTTTATTTTTCCAGTGTCAGTGTGACCAACTTACAACAGGGAGGTGTCCTAACAAATCCCCCCCAATTTGAAACACAATTACTTCCCAGGTGACATCTACACTTCACGTCTTGTTCCATGTGGTACCTACGTCAAGACAGCCCGTGTCTTCTTACGTGTCATACCTACGTCATGAATGCCCATGTTCTAATGTACGACACACACACACAGAGCAGGGAATACACTCGTCACACCTGACCATTATTTAGTCTGATATAAGTTTTCGCACCATTTGAATACCATCGAGGAGCAAGCACATCCAACACCCTCCTAACTTCAAGCAAGAAGCAAATGCACTCACCTTCTTGGCCTTGCCCTTCTTCCCTGCTGGCTTTGGTGGTGGGAGGGCTGTCTCCTCCTCTTCCTCATCTCCACCCGCCCCGTCCTCGTCTTCACCGGCTAGCAGACTGAAGGCAGCCCTGCGAGTGAATTCCAGGTCAGGTGTTTGTAAGTGTTTTTGTGTGTGTGAGTGTGTGTGCTCTTGCCTTTCTCGCCCTCACCTGCTAGTAGAGACTTTGAAGGCAGCAAGCTGTTGCGTGCTTCTTATACTATGTGCATCCTCACACGTGTGCGTGTGCATGCCATGCACAACCTATGACAGTACATGCAGGTGCGTGAATTGTGGGTTGTGTTTGCAAGCATTTTTGCGGAAGAAGTGAGCTGATTCGCTTGCACGCCTGTGCTCAGTGCTGAATTTCTTTGCCCCAGGGAAACGCTGGCAAGCTAGCGCGTTTACATGCAGTTTCTGGCGAAGAGAATAACTAGGTTTGGCCAAAACCATATTTTTGGCAGGGGGTTTTGGCAGGGAAATCACCAAAATGTATGGTCACACACAGTGTACTTATACAGTTCTGAACAACCCTCAGAATAGCGCATGTTGTCTGCTGTGTGAGAGGCCTATCAGTGGCACGAGACAGGTTTAACGTCACTCTCGACTGCGGCAGGTGTATCAGTCTGGTCTTTCTGCAGCCAGCCCTGTTCTGAAGCTTACCTTGCCGGTGCTGCCTTGGCCTTGGCTTTGGGCTTAGGCTTGCTAGGCATGGGCATGTCCTCTTCCTGGTCATCCTTTGCAGGTGCAGCCAGCGTGGGCTTTTCATTGTCATCGTCGCTGTCATCAAACCCTGCGCTTGTTATGCGTGTGTGTGCGTGTGTGTATGTGTGAGTTTTGTCCGTGTGCATGTGCGTGTCCATGTGTGTTGGCATAAAAACATACCTTTCTTGCCCTTTTTCCCCTTGGCATCCTTTTTCTTTTTCCCCTTGGCCTGCTTGGCCTGCTCCTGCTCTTGAGCTGGAGGACCTCCTACTGCAGCTCCCTCTTCGGCTGCTGCTGCTAGTTCCTCAGGGTCCTACATATAAGAGTGTGTGTGTTTGTGTGTGTGTGTGTTTGTGCGTGCGTGTGCGTGTTGCGTGGGCAAGTGTGTGTGTGTGTGTGTGTTGTGTGCGTGTGTGTGCGTTTGTTGTGTGTGTGTGTGTGTGTGTGTGTGTGTGTGTGTGTGTGTCTGTGTGTGTGTGTATATGTATGTGCGTGAGCAAAGGTGCCGTCGGTGAGAAGCACAGCGCATACGCTCTGCCCTTCATAGTGGAGACCTGCTACAAAAATACATGAGTACATGCATGCTATCCAGTGGGCACGCAGGAAGACCTACGTCCAAATCCATCACGGGTCCTCCTTTTTTCTTCCCCATTTTCGAACGTGCAGGCAATCAGTCTACTGCTGTGTGCTAAACGCAATAATTAAAAAGAGAGTAGAGAGCACTTCTCGTAGCATTCGCGCCAAACCCCACAAGTTAATTTATATAATTATAAAAGGCATGGTGCACGAGACACAGTGTCCCGTTCTTAAACCAAGTCTGGAGGAAGTGAAGGGAGTATCGTTTGAGGCCTACATCCAGAAACATGAGAAACGAATCTTGAAGATGGGGGTCTGCAAGATAGTTGGTGAGTATATGTGAGGCACATTGGGGGCCCCTTCTACGCTATGCAAGCCCTTGCACTCCTGTATCCATATTGTTGGCAGAGGGCACCACTTGCAGGGCAGTGGCCTTATAGCCTATGCCCTGGGGGCTTGCAATTTTTCATGTCTCTGCAAGCCCCCTTCCCTCCTGTGCACGACCAAACATCACGTACCCATTTCCCTCCTCAACACACACACACCAGCCCCCGAAGGATGGAGCCCGAGCCCCAATGCTGCCAGCAAGTATCGTGAGTGACAGAGCTTCTATCTTGCTCGCTATTGATTTGCCACGTCTTCGCAATGTCCGTTCACTAGCACCTTTTTGCAAATTGCAGGAAACCTGGACTTCAACATCAGCAAGCCCATCAGGCAGAACGCGATAGGGAGCAGGGGCTGCTGGAGAATGGTGGGTGGCTGCCTAGGTTCACAGGCGTGAAGGTACAAGCCGAAAGCAGGAGTCACAAGAAGCTGTCTTGTCACACCGCACTGCTCCTTCCTACGCTAGGTAGCAGCTTCTCCCCTCCCCTGCAACCAAAATGGTTCCTCACGCAAAGGTCAATCAGTGCAGCGGCAACATCAATCCTTTCCTCCGTGCAGGTGTACGTGGAGCAGAAACGGATGTCCTCCAAGCAGCTTCAGCAGCTTGCGCTCAAGGAATCTGAGGAGCACACGCACGGACAAGGAGGGCCCGCAGCTCAGCGCAGTGGCACAGATGACGTTGAGCGCAAGTGAGGGAAAACGTGGACATGCGTGCGTTTTGTGTTGCGCGTGCTCTTGTGTCCTGTCGTGATAGTTACAACCAGAATCACGGTTTTTAGAGTGTTTAGGATGAGAACTAAGCTAGCAGGTTCCCTCAGGCCTGCTGTACTTGCACTGCCATGCGCGCAAGACGACATAATGGTTGTGAAACTTTGAGGTGATGTTGCGAGCCCCCTTAAGCCCCCTTTTGTCTTTTCTTTTACGCTCCTCTAACACGCTATTTTTTCTAGATACAACTAGTTCCTGTTGCGAGCGCTCATGTATGAACACGATGCTCCTTTCTGCCGCACAGCTTCTGGAAGAACCTGTCCCTCCATCCTCCTCTGTACGGGGCGGACGTGCAGGGCTCGCTGTTTGATGAGAAGACACAGGTGAGGGTTTCTGACTGCAAGAGAGGATGTCTGTTTGCGAGAAAGGGAGCCTATTTGCAAATAAGGGGGACTTTGACAATGTTGGGAGACTTTGGGGGTCTGAAAATGCAACAAGCCTTCTGGTAGCAGAAAGTGTATTGAAGCCGAAGTGGACACCTCCCTCATGCAGGGGAAAATATCATGTGGGCTTAGCCGCATCAGCAGTGGCCCTTAGTTTTCACGCAGCTCTTTTTAATCATTTTGCTTAGCCCTTACGTTTTGTGCCATAACTCTGGAAATTGTGTATCAGCGTTAGCCAGTAAAGGAATACACACAAATGTGCAATTGTGCACACAACTCTTTGCAGGGCTTGAATCTCAAGCACTTGGACACAATACTGACTACCACCCTGGAGCAGAACGGCTGTGAGCTGCCTGGCGTGACGCGCCCTTACCTCTACTTTGGGACTGCACGTAGCGTGTTTGCATGGTGTGTTCATGCATGCATGTTTGTATAAACAGCACGTAGCGTGTTTGCATGGTGTGTTCATGCATGCATGTTTGTATATGAGCGTGAGTGTATATGCGTACACGACACAACTGTGTGCTTGTGCTTCATATGCTCTTTGACAGAACTAACAGAACTAATCTGAATGAGAAGGGGATGCGCAATGCGCTTCGTTGACATCTGTTGGTGTCCTGCGTGCTGTGAACCTGCAAACACATGTGCTACTCCAAACTCTGCCCTACTGTGTTCGGGGTGTGCAGACACGCACACACAAACACACACACACGAGCACGCACACACACACACACACACACCCCCTCACCCACACACACACACACACACACACACACACACACACACACACACACACACACACACACACACACACACACACACACACACACACACGAGCGCGAGCGCGAGCTCACACACATACGCACACACACACACACACACAAACACACACACAGGCACACAGAGGACTTAGACTTGTACAGCATCAACTACCTGCACTTTGGGGCCGACAAGCACTGGTGGGTAGGCGCTTTCTGCGCGCGCCTTTGCCCTTGCCCGTTGGGTTTCACCTGCCCGTTTGTGTCATAGAAGTTTATTGCTCTGTAATTTTTACACGCGCCTTTGCTCTTGCCCGTTGGGTCTCACCTGCTCGCTTGTGTCATCGAAGTTTATTCATTACTATGCGTTGCATGTAGGGTTGGCCAAAACCGTATTCACACATCATAATCGTGTATATGGAGAAATCGTACATACACTGTATGCGAGTTGTACCTTGTTCGACCTAGCAGCCTCTCTCCCTATTTTTCTGTGTCTGGCATGCACACCGTCATCCATTTAGCAGCCCATCACTGTTTCTGGTTCAAGCAGCAGTGTGGTCTACGTGCGTTGATATCTGACCCATTCCTAGACTCTCTACAAATGGCTGATCTCAGGACATTCGTCTAAAAATCGTATCATCCCTCCTACAGCAAGCCAGTATTGAGGCGCAGGACTCGTACTGGCCACAAAAAGGCTTGAAGTCATGCACCCAAATAAAACTCATCAAACGCTCATGGAAGGTGTACTGAAACCGCACCAAATCGTCGACGACAGCACGTGGGGGGTATGGGGGCCGCCTGGTTGCCAGCAAGCTAAATGTCCGCCAACGCTGTTTTTCAACACATCATTTGTCACCTCATCCCTTTATCTCTCCCTACTATTTCTTAGGTACGTGATTTCACCCGAGCACCGCAGCCGCTTTGAGCAGGTGAGCGGTAGCTGGCTTCTCATGCAGGTACATCTAATTAAATACGTTGTAATCAAGGTAGGCCGGAACCGTGTATGTGCTCCGTGCAAGACCGTATGCATGGACATTTTTCCTGCTTCGAAAAATACTGTGTGCATTGTATGTATACAGACACATGTGCGGTTTCGGCCAGCCCAATTGATTATCAAAGGAAATTTTTACAATACATCCGTAGGGCAGACAAGGCTTTGTCCTGCCCCAACTTCATCTCTTTACGTACCGAACATGCAGGCAGGGCTCTGCCCTGCCTCAATCCCTCTTTTTATTACATCAAACATGTGTTGAGCAGGCGGGGCTTTGCGCTGCCTCACTCTACTTCTTTACAAGACTGTTTACATAAGACTGTTTACATGATCAAGGTTGCCAAGCAGGAGAGATGAAGCACTAGTTTCTTTCACGTTCCATAAACTGCATGCACCCAAAGTGGGAAACGGACTCACCCCTCCGCCTGCCGACTTTTTATCCTGAACTTTGTAGAAACACAATGTACGTTAACTTAATGTGTGCAGTTTTGCAACCTCACAAAACTCTGTGCATTAGTAAATTAACACTGTATGCTGAGGCAACATGAACAAGACCGGCACCACCATCAAACAGGCCTTGTGGTGGCCTTGCTCCCAGCTTGAGTGAACTACGGACTTTTTGATTAGTAAATAGGTGCTCTTGGATACCTAACATGGCCCTAACTTACTCTGTCCTTTGCTCTCAGGTCATGCGCTCCCTCGTGCCTGGTCTGCACAAGCAGTGCCCCGAGTTCTTGCGCCACAAGGTGCGTGTGTGTGTCTGTGTGTGTGTGTGTTCAGGTGCCAGCGTGGGTGTTGTGTGTGGTTTGTGGTGTGTGAGTATGCGTGGTGTGTGTATGTTTGTACGTGGGGATGTGCCCCTTGTGTCTAATCTGCACAAGTAGTGCTTACAAGTGTCTGTGCAGCAAGTGCCAACTGCATGCACCTAACAACCGGATACTAAATTTTTACTAATTTTCACTGCCTGTGATTTTTTGGCGAAGCCCCCCTCGTGGGGGCGTGAGCCCCTAGCGTTGTCAGATTCCCACCACACTTCACACAGGCCTCCCCAGGCTCACCCAAGCCACCCCACGGGCTAAAATTCAACATAGGCTCCTAACCAATTTTTATACCGTGTCACAGCGTGTCATATGATTTCTGGGACCCTGGGGTGCGGTGTGTGAAGATGTCGAGCAACATTTTGTTTCGGGGGGGTCCAGACCTCCTCCCCAGGCCCATCCACGGCACCTCCCGGGCTGAGACTCGACATAGGCCCCTAGCCAAAACCTTTACCAGGGCTGATGAATTCTGGGACCCTGGGGTGCCATGTGTAAAGTTTTTGAGCAACGTTTATGTTTGGAAACCCCAGGAAGCTGCCCAGGATTCCTCAGCCAGGCCCCCGGACTACCTCCTACTGGTGCAGTATCCATCAGCACACTTCCCCGGCTGCGGATCAGGGTCAGGGGCCCTTGGTTGTGTTCCGGCTGCAAAGTTCATGGTAGACCATGCAAGCAGAATCAAGTTATACTAATTTCGATGGACCATGGAGTTATAGTTTGGTCAAATGCTCATGACGCGCGAAAGTTCGCTTGGACGGATTCAGGAACGCGGTCTGTGTTGGCTTGGACTGTTTGCGGGGCATGGAGCGCACGGTGCAGGTGCTTGCCGCGCACTGTGTGTCGAAGTAAAGTTCAGACATCGTGGCCAGCCCGGGCACCATGCTCGCACCTGCTCTCAACAGACAGGGAACAGCAGCAGCAGCACATCCTCACACCTGCTTAGCAAAGGCTGCTCTAGCACAGCGTCATGCACACCACTGCAGCATCTGTGGGGCAGAAAGGCGCACACACAGAGAGACACATGCACACACACGCACGTGCAAACACACATACACATACACTCACACGCATGCGCATGCGCACACACATACAAACACAAACACGCGCGCGTATACACACAGGCACACACACACACACACAAACACATGCACACGCACAAATACACACGTGCGCACACATACAAACGCCCAAACACACAGGCACACACACGCGCACACACACACGCACACGTGCATATGCATGCACACGTTGCGCGCGTGATGGGCTTCGCCAATTTTTCAGCGTCGCTAGCGTTGCTCCCCCACTTATCTACTTTTCTTTCAAATACCGCAGGAGATCCTCGTGTCTCCACAGCTGCTGGACCAATACATGATACCCTACGTCAAAGTAGTCCAACACCCACGGGAGTTTGTCATCAACTCTCCAGGTAATTAGGGTTACCTTGTGTCAACGTGGTCCATCACCCACGGGAGTTTGTCATCAACTCTCCAGGTAACAAAGATCAGGGAGGGTGCAGTACCTACACAATATTTCCTGCGGTGCCTTCACAATGTTTCTCGCACTGGCATTATGCTGCAAAAATCAGAGACATTTGCTTTCTTGACGTCGACCAAACGGAGTGCGGGAGAGGGTGTATGCAAGTTTTGGGGACAGTGTGCGTTTCAAGTCTTTTGCCACTGCTTTTATTCCCAAAGTATGTCTTTCAAGTGGATGTATAGACTCCGATTGGGTGTGGATGAGGGTGCATGCAAGTTTTGGGGGCAAGTGCATTAGAAAAGCGTTTATAGCTGGCATTAATTCATCAGGTGGGAGTGGGAGTGGGTGCGTGCAGGCTATGGGAAGAAGCTGCCAAAGCTTCATAAAGTCTTACTTTTGCCTGAGTTTCTTGAGGATGATAGAGGGGAGGGTTGATAGTGCCAATTCGTTGGGTTTGGGGCACTGTCTGTTTAGTTACGTCAAAGCGTGTGCACAACACACACTCGTACGCACACACATGTATACTCACACATGCACAAATGCGCGCACACATATACAAACATACACATCATGTACCTGCAGGCGCCTACCACTCTGGCTTCAATACTGGCTGGAACGCGGCCGAGTCTGTCAACTTTGCGACCAAGAAGTGAGTTGCATCAATGATGCAATACTAAAGTAGTTAGGGTTGGCCAGAACCATGTACGTACAGTGTATATACGGTATTCTTGGCAGGGATTTTGTCAAACACACGGTCATATACGATGTATATATACGTTTCTGGCCAACCCTAAGGATACTTTAAGCTGAAAAAGACACATGAAAGGGAAAAACGAGCAAAGGAAAAGCACTGCCGTATAAGTTCATCCATCTTACTTCAAGGGGTTTAAGGATAATGATTTAGCACAAGCAAGACCCCGCAAGGCAAGCCCCTGCTCCAATATTCATGTGGGGGTTGGATTTGACTGCCACTGCAGTATATCTTGGTCGTCCCCATGCAACACCCCCCCCCTTCCCCGGGCAAATAGAGCCAATACCCCTAGATTGGACAAATCTCCCCAACCACTCCACCGCTTTGGGACCTGAAAGTTGCGTTGGAGCAATAAATCTTTTTTTCACACGTATCTGCACGTCTACAAAGAAAGCAGGCAATAAGACCCAGTAATCTGCTCGTCCTGTCCCTTTGAGAGAAAGTCAGCCGCTTGAAATATGGTATGGTCGTTGCGCATCCAGAATGCGCAGTAGGAATCCATGGGTTCATCAGCAATCCTCCTCCTATCACCCGCTTTCTGTGAACATGTGCACTCTCAGCCGCCTCCGGTGCCTATTTCAAATGTCATGGAAATGCCTCATGCCTGCGTGCATGCGTGTGTATGCTTGTGTGTGTACGCTTGTGTGTGTGTGGCTGTGTTTGTGTGTGTGTTTGTGTGTGTGTGCATAGGTGTGCGAAGTTATGTTTGAAGGCGTGTCAAGTTAGAGCTCCCCATAATAGCCCCAAGTCTTTATAACAGAAGAAGCCCTCCTCTGCAATCTTTGAATTAGCGGTGGCACATGTGTCTTTAAACAGCATGAGTGCTGCAGGAGCTGCAAGTGACTGATCACGGACAGCTGTGTTGAAATGAGCGTTGCTACATTTCCACTCACACCTACTCACACAATTCCTTTACACAGGTGGGTGCCAGTTGGAGCTCGTGCTGGAGTGTGCAAGTAAGTGTGCCTCAATTCACATGAATAACCAGCATTCATGCGTCTTTGCTAAAGGCCGACCTTGTAGAGGTAAATCGCCAGAGGTGTACGGAACCATGACCTAGGTTGTTTGTTGCTCTACGACTTCTAAACATATCTAAGCTTACGTCTTGTAACGGTACGTTCTGGGAACGACAGTTATTTTAGTGAAGTACGACAAAGCTATTTTAGTGGAGTACACAGACAGGTTTTAGTGGAGTACATACTTCATCTTACGGCGTGCATCCACAATAGCAATAGTGCAATTTCTTATTTCATTCCCACGACGTGCATCTACAACAGCAATGGTCTGATATCTTATTCCATCCCCACGACGTGCATCCACAATAGCAATGTGTAATTTTTACCTGATTTGAAACAGCTGGTGTATTTTTATATCTTATCTCTACCTGTGACAAACGCTTCACCTACTCTGACTTGATCACACTCATCCTTCCCTCTGTGTGCAGCTGCAACAGCGACAGTGTAAAGATTGACATGAGACTGTTTAGGCACCTGGTACCTGCTAAGCTTCTGCCTGCTGAGCTGTTTGAGGACACCAGCTCTGAGGAGGGCTCTGCCTCTGAGTCTGGTGCTGTGTCTGGCGGGAGTGAGGAGGGGGAGGAAGAGGAGGAGGAGAGCAGTGCGGAAGAGGCAGAGGTGGGGTTCTTTTTGTGTAGGGTGGGGATCAGATTGGATGATGATGAAAGAAATATGGTCGGATGGAAGTTGTATGAGGTGTTTGAGTTTAGAGGAGAGAGCAGCGTGAGAGAGGTAGAGATGAAGTGCTCTCGGGTTTCAGAGGTGATCAGAAAAGAGATGAAGGAGAGGAAGATAAGGAGGAGGAGGAGGAGGCGGCGGAGGAGGGGGAGGAGGGCAGCGCGGAAGAGGCAGAAAAAAGGTACAATTTGCGTACGGTGGCTGATCTGATTGAGGATATGAGCAGGAGGGCAGTGTGGAAGAGGCAGGAGAAAGGTGCAATTTGCGTACGGTGGCTGATCGAATTGAGGATTTGAGTAGGAGGGCAGTGTGGAAGAGGCAGAGGTGGGGCTCTACTTGCAGGGTGATGGTGGGAGATGAAAGACAGGTTGGGTGGCAGTTGAGGGGAGTGGTTAGGTGAGGTGGGCGAGAGCAGTGTGGAGGAGGCAGATGTGAGACATTTGCTGTGTACTGTTTGATTGAAAGCTTAAAGAAGTGGAGGAGGCACATGTGGAGGAGGCTGAAGTGAAACTGCATTTGCTGGTATTGTTGAGTGGAAGCTAAAAGAAGCGGAGGAGGCAGATGTGGAGGAGGCAGATGTGGAGAGGCAGGTGTGGAAGAGGCAGATGTAAGGCTTTATGTACTATCCTGTTTAATTGAAAGCTAAAGGAGTGGCTTTATATGCAAGGGTTCTGTTTGGGCGAAAGCCAAGAGAAGTGGATTCAAGTGAGGGGGGATGAGCTGTGTGAAGAGGCAGAGATGAAGCTCTTTTTGCATGATGGTGACTGGATAAGTAGTGATTATGATTGTGAGCAGGTGTGACCAGAAAATCCCCAACACGGGTCAAAGTCGCATCCACACAAAAACACACACATCTCACACATACACACAACACCCACAGGAACTGCCCCCTAAAAAGCCCTGCCTTAATCCACGCAGCTGCCCTGCACCAACTACAGCCCCCGTAAAATCAAAGCCACGCAGCACGAACACCAGCAAAAAAGCAGCAGATCTCAGCCCAAGGGCAGCCAGAGCTGCTGCCAGGCTCTCAGGGGGTACAGCCACACAACACAAAGCACATCCATACACCCCCTCCTCTCCTGCCACAAGCAAAGCCATGAAACGCACACGTGCCACTGCTGCTGCTGCTGCTGCTGCTACTGCCACCCACACAAGGAAGGACAGGAGTGTGAGTGTACACTCCAGCACACGCACCTCTGCATCTCAGCAGCGACAGCAGAGGCAGCAGCGGAAACCAGCCAGCCGCGTCGTGCGCAGAGGTGCAGCAGGCACTAATACAGCAGGTCCTGCTGCACACCCAGCAGCAACAGCAGAAGCGACAGGGGGCAGTGCACTCATGGCTCGCTTTGTGCAGCAGCGCTCATCTTATGGCGCAGGGACAGCACCGTCCAGGTCAGGCCGCACGCACTCCCCATCTAGGCAAGGCAGTGTGCGTGTGGCAGCAGCTGCAGCAGCTGCAGCAGGTGCAGGGAGAAAGGACACAACAGCAGCAGCAGCAGCAGCAGCAAGAGGGACAGCTGGGGAAGGGGGTGTCGCTGTGAACCGCCCTGCACGCAGCCCCTCCAAAGTGCAGCAACAGCAGCAGCAGCAGCAACAGCAGCAGCAACCGCAGCAGCAATCGCAGCAGCAACCGCAGCAGCAACCGCAGCAGCAACTGCAGCAGCAGCAGCAGCGGCAGCTGCAGCAGCAACAGCAGCAGCAGCAGCAGCAACAGCAGCAGCAACAGCAGCAGCAGCAGCAGCAGCAGCAGCAGCAGCAGCAGCAACCGCAGCAGCAGCAAACGCAGCAGCAACAGCAGCAGCAACAGCAGCAGCAAAAACACCCCATCCCTGCCATGCCAACCCCAACAACAACAGCTGGCCTCCCTCCTCCCCGCTCTTCCTCGCGCCCCAGCCGCCCCACCCTGCGCGCCATGCAGGCACACCCTACACAGCGCCTGCAGGCAGTAGAGCGAAAGCCCCGCGCTTCGCACAACGCTGACTCAGCAGCAGCAGCAGCAGCAGCACCTGCCGTCGAACGAGCCCTGCTAAAAGTGCCCAAGGGTGGCAGGGTGGGCAGTGCGGTGGGGTTCCACACCTTGGGATCAGGGGCCGCTCATAGTAAGGACTTCTTCAGGGGTAATAAGGGCAGCAGCAGTAGGAGCGGTTCGGTGGTGAAAAGGGTGACCAACGGCAGACGTGTCCAGCAGCAGTCCAGAGCGGCAGGGGTAGGGGGTGTTGGGGGGAAGGGAGGTGGAGACGGGTCCAAGAAAGGCATGCCTGAGGTCAACGGGGACAAGGCTGCAGGTGGGGTGTGCTGTTTCTGCCAACGCACTACCTTTTCGTGCGCAACCTTGAGATAGAAGGGGTCGCTGCCTTTTTGTGTGTGTCACCTCAAAGTAGTGTGTTGTGTCGCCCTTCCCTGCCGCTGCGATGTTCTGTAGTGCTGCACTTGAAAGTACAATGTCCTCAGAGCAGGCGCAGGTGGTATGCGTTACTCATACGGCTCTGGTCACAATGGAGTGCAGTGTCCTCTTTGCAGGTGCCATACGTTGAACGCTGTTGTATCTTTAGTGCTGTATGTCCAGAGCCAAGTGGTGAAATGTACATCCTCACCATTGAGCATTGGTGTGATGTACAACTCACCATTGAACATTGGTGTGATGTACATTCCCACCATTGAGCATTGGTGTGATGTACATCTCACCATTGAGCATTGGTGTGATGTACATCTCACCATTGAGCATTGGTGTGATGTGCATTCTCACCATCAATTGGCGCCAGTGTTTTAGGCACGGATGAAACTCGAACGCATAATCGCACACAGTGTGCTTGTGAAGTTTGGGTTAGGTAGCAGCATCGTGAAATGTATTGCTTACACCAGTGCTGTAAGTACCACTCAAAGGTATGGTCGTATGTCGTATACAGTGCATGTGAAACATCGTGGGCTAGGTGGTAGTATTAACAGATACACTGTTTACAACAGTGTTTTAGGCACAGATGAAAATCAAACTTTTTGTCATGTACAGTGTGCATGTCATCTGTGGATTAGGCGGTAGCATTGACAGATACACCGTTAACAACAGTGTTTTGGTTGAATATATGGCCGTAGACAGTGTGCATAAATGTTAAGGGTTAGGTCACATGAATAACGCATTGCCTACACCAGTGTCTTTAGCACTGGTCGTACTCAAACGTATAGTCATGTACAGTGCATGCCCAAACAAAAGGCCGACCCTACTCACTTGTGGCACAGGGAGGCTGGTAGTGTTCAAACGTGTGGTCGTACATGATGACAGGCGCATTCATGGCCACCTTTACTCACGCGTGCTACATGCAGGGTTGGTAGTAATCAAACGTGTGGTCGTACATGATGACAGGCACATTCATGGCCACTTTTACTCACGCGTGCTACATGCAGGGTTGGTAGTATTCAAAACGTGTGGTCCTGGTAACAAAATGGCGTTTTCATTCATGGTTACCCTCAATCATGTATGGTGCAGGGAGGGCTGGTGCGGCAGCAGGACGCATAGGACCAGGTGGGGGTGCCGTGCCAAATGGGGGTGCCGTCATGGCAGGAGATGGGACGGTGGCAGGAGAATTTACAGGAGCAGCAGCGGCAGCAACGATGCCTGGAGCAGTTGCAGGGACAGCAGGGACAGCAGTCGCAGGGACAGCAGGTGCAGCATGCACAGCAGGCGTGGCATCATCATCAGCAGCAGCAGCAGCAGCAGCAGCAGCAGCAGGGCCAGCGGCGGCAGCTCCTGTGCGCCAGTCCACACGCAAGCGTGTGGCCGCTGGGTCAAAGTATCAGGACCTGGAGGAAGAGCAGCAGCAGCAGCAGGTGGCACGGCGCCCAATGCCTGCCTCTCGTGTGCCAGCAGGGAGCGAGGAGAGTGAGAGTGATGTGGGGCTGCCACTGCTGCTGCCCAGAGTGACCAAACCACGTTCATATAACCGACGGGCAGCGACGGTCTTGCCAGCAGTTTCAGGCTTGTTGGCACTGCAAGAGATGCAGCAGTGGGGCGTGCGCCCACCGCAGCAGCCAGAGCAGCAGCCGGTGCAATCAGCACAGCAGCTGCAGCAGCAGCAGCGGCGGCACCAAAAGCAGCTACAGCAGCAGCGGCGGGAGCAGCAGCAGCAGCAACAGCAGCGGCAGCGGGAGCGTCTGCTTGAACAGCAGCAGCAGCAACAGCGGCAGCAGGTGCAGCAACAGCGGCAGGCGCACATACAGCAGGTGCACCAGCAGCAGCAGCTGGTGTTTGATCAGCATAACCTGGAGCTGGCACACCGCATGCGGTTTGCACAGCAGGACCTGCTACTGCAGTTCCAGGCGCGTGTGGCAAATATACAGCAGCAATCTGCGGTTTCGTCCTACCAACACCCATTCGCCATGGCCTTACAGAGCTTGCAGATGGAGTACCAGCAGCAGCAGCACGAGCTGCAGCGGCAGTACGTGCTTCAGCAGCAAGAGGCGCTCTCACAATTGCGGCATGTGCAGCAGCAGTTTGTGCAGCAGCAAGCACAACAGCAGGCACAACAGCAGACACAGCAGCAGCAGCAGCAGCAGCAGCAGCAGCAGCAGCAGCCATCACAAGAGCAAGCACAGCAGCAGCAGCAGCCGCTACAGCAGCAGCTGCCGCAGGATTTGTGCACCGGCACATCTGCACGTACGCACCTGCCCCTGAACAAACACACATGCATGCACGGCTGCACAAGCACACACGTACATGCACATGCACAAGCAGATGTGTGCAACTGTGCGCGCACACTGGCACATACATGTGCATGCACGGTTGCACAAGCAAAAACACAAATGCATACATACACGCACATATTAGCAAATGTGTACGCACACTTGCACACGCACATGCACTAACGCTCGCGCAAGTGCACAAGCTCACGCACACACATGTACACTTGCGCACACGCATACGCACGCTCGTGCATACCCACCTCCACGCACATGCACACACACTCACATGCACACACAAACACACATACACACACATCATCAAGCATGCACACATGCACGTGCACACAAAAGTTCACGTGTACCAGGTCGATCTTTCCCTTGAACTCCTCCCCCACTCTCCCCCCTAAACACATGCAGGGCAGCCTCTGTCAGCCCCTGCTGGGAGCCAATACGAGACCAATGTGCAGGTGAAAGGAGAATGTGTGGTGGGTAGGAGACTGGCAATTGCTGTGTTACAGAATCTGCTGTGTTACAGGGCCTTCAGGTCTTGAGAATAGGTGCTAATCGCTTTGCTGTGTCTCAGGGTCTGTTAGCACTGAGGCACTTGCTTAAAACCCGTCAGCTCTTCCGCTCGTCCTCAGTTGCGTTGTGGAGCGCCAGGAAATGTCAGAAATGCATTAGAGGCTTTGTCGGCAACATGGTGTTTGTGTACGCTTATCGTTGCATCGTGGTGTTTGTGTACGCCTATCGTTGCGTCGTGGTGTTTGTGTACGCATGTGTGTTGCATCGTCACGCACATCACGGAGTCAGATGCGGTCAACCAGGCCATTCCAGCTCGCACCCCTGTTTAGTCACCGTCTGTGAGAGTCAGGGTGCGATGCATGCTTTGGTAGCGCCCCACTCTGCCGTGAGTGTATGTGTGTATGTGTGTGTCTCTCTTAGGTCAAATGCAGCATGCAGCATGTGGTCCACTTTGGCCTGCAAGGAGTAAAGACTAAATTAGAATTCAGATGCAGATAAGATCCTTGTTACGGGATGAAAAATTGCAAACCTTGCTTTGCCTTTATTAGATGGACACACGGACACAAATACATTGACTTTTGACTTGAAGTTTAAACGGGTAAAAATTCAATTTTGTTCACCTGGCACAACTTGCAGCAGCATGCACAGACGCAGCAGCAGCAAGGCACCCGTCCACAGCCAGACGTCAGCAGTGCACAGATGCAGCAGGCCCAGCAGCAGCAGCAGCAGCAGCAGCAAGGCGCCCGTCCACAGCCAGAGATCAGCAGTGCACAGACGCAGCAGGCCCAGAAGCAGCAGCAACAGCAGCAGCAGCCGCAACAAGGCACCCATCCACAGCTAGATATCAGCAATGCTCAGACGCAGCAGGCCCAGCAGCAGCTGCAGCAGCAGCAGCAGCAACAAGGCACCTGTCCACAACCAGAGATTGGCAATGCACAGACGCAGCAGGCCCAGCAGCAGCAAGGCACCTGTCCACAGCCAGAGGTCTGGGTATACAACAGCAGTGCACAGAAGCAGCAGGTCCAGCAGCAGCAACAGCAAGGCACCCTTCCACAGCAAGGAGTCAGGGTGGACGACAGCAGTGCTTCATCAGAAGACACACAAGAGAACGCGCAACAGGGTCTCCTGACTGCCTCCCCTCATCAGATGGGTGGGTTGAAAAAGGCTGAGGAGGGTGGCAGTGGTGACATGGAGGAGCATGGAGAGCCCTTCCTTTTCGCTCAAACGGCAGCAGCAAGGCTCCCAAGAAGGCAGCAGCGGAGAAGGGGAGATGTGAAGGCGTGGGGCTCTACGTGCCTATACGATAGCAGTAGTGGCGAGGAGGAGGAGGCAGGAGCTCCCCCTCTCAATGTGCAGCAGGTACAGGGATATGGTGGTGTGGACTCGCTGGGGTCTTGTGTGAATCGGTAGTGTATGAAGGATATAAAATGTTGAAGAAAATGTGATCCATACCAGCATGGACATGGTTTTGTTGGTGTTGGGCGTTGTGTGCAGTACAAGGCGCTGTCCTTGCTAGCAGTCCTAGCAGTGAACGCTGCTACTGCTTACAGCCACAACAATTGTGAACAGCTTGCAAGTGCATTGCATTGCTCTCCCATGCTTTGCGTGGACATGGTTTGTTTTTTACCGTCCTCACAGAGCACATGCACCACAGAAGGACACTAAATTTGATGATTGAAATTGGCCAGTCAATGGGAGAACACGATGAAGCAAACTTGATGATTAAGGTTGGCCAAGACCCTGTTGTAAAATGCATATGATAATTCCTCTGAGGTGGTCATCTGAGGCCCCAAACAGGGTACTTTAGGAATGTGGCTAGAGTATTTGCGCCGGAACTGGCTAATTTCAAGCTAAGGTGCTATCAGTAGGGCAGAGCAGAGCGGGCAGAGCAGAGCAAGGGCTGAGTCTTAGCTTGAAATTAGCCAGTTCCGGCGCACACGTCCAATTGCCCGCAGCGTGAACCCCACTGTTCACCACAAAATCTTCACGGCAGGCCACCCACCAATCCAAATCACATGATTTTTGGTGTAATGGAGTCCTTGTAGCAACAAATCTCATTGCAAAAAAAATGGAGTGAAATGACCAAGTAGTTGGGGATGTAGGCCAACACATGCAGCTGTTTTCCCATGCAAAACCACCCTATTAGGCAGGGATGGGTCGTACGGCGTATTCATATTATACGCCGTATGGTATTTAACGCGTATTTTACCGTATTGAACAAATTGGGCCATATTATACGATTGCAAAATTTGCCGTTTGGGGGCTTTTTAAGGCAATTGCCGCCCCAACAACGGCCTTTCGGTGAGCTTTTTGTGCTATAGTACAATATATTATAACACATAATATATTGGAAATGAATTGGGAACGTTTAGGGTGGTTTTAGGGCGAATCGGGTCCATTTTGGGTCAAAAATCGGCACTCCCAAATTGCATAATATACGGTACCGTATTATACGCGTATTGCGTGTTGTATGCGTATTTCACCGTATTGAACGTCTCTGAGGTCCGTATGACCCACCCCTGCTATTAGGGTTTTGGTAGTCAAGCTCGAAGCCCTGCCAATTTGCACACAGAGTGACCCACATGAATCCAAGCACACCCTCGTGTAACTCATAATGCCAGCTTCATTTTGAAGCAAAAATGGTCCCAATCGGATTGAGGGGCAGTGAATGGCCGGCTTGTGAGTGCAAAAAAATCACAATTTGGACATTTTCCCAGTTGACCCCCTCTGAAAATTCTGCCAAGACACCGCGAGTCCCACTCCGTTCATGCGTCTCAAATCTTCTTTTTTGCTTGGTTATAAATTTACGACTAATTAGTCCGCAATTCCTGCCCGTCTTATTTTGCCCGCAGGCCTCAAGCCAGTTCTTACTCCCCCGTGCTTGAGAGTGATGGTCAGCGCGCAGTTACCAACTTTATTAGTGCACAGCTGGACGTAAAAAAGGGATGGCGGATTGCGTGAATAAAACAACCAGGCTGCTGCTTTGTATTATAAAATATCGCTTTAAAGACGGATTTCTTGCACATTCTATATTGTTTTTCATGTGTCTCTCGTTCATTACTGCCACTGTTTTACTTCTTATGCCTCTATCAGCTTCGGAGACAACTTTTGACTTCTTTTTGTTTTTTGATCTTTCGATTTGACTGGCGGCTTTCCATTTTAATAATAATGTCAGAGGAAGCGAAGCCGCAGGATACGACCTATAATGAGCACGAAGGGCTGACTAGTGAGGAAGAGGAGCTGAACAGTGAAGGGGCGGATGATGGAGCACAGGAAAATCAGGGCAAGAAGAAGGTGCTTTCAGAGGAGAAAATTAGGAGGATGAAGGCGACCTACAACAAGAGGGGGGTGGTGTACGTGTCAAGGTGCGTGTCGCTTGACCTTCTGTTCAAACAAGCGTGCACGCACACGGCGTCACACACACACACACACACACACACACACACACACACACGCAAAAACGCACACACCGTTACACACAAACACACACACACACACACACACGCACACACACACACACGCATGCATGCACACGCGCACACACACACAAACACACACAGACACACACAGGCATTAACACACACACACACACATACACACACGCACACACACATACACACATGCACACACATACCGTCACACACATATACACACACACATACGCACACACACACACGCACACACACACACACACACACACATGCACATACACACAAGCACACACACACATGCATGCACACACAATATACATCCACGCACATACACACTCGCATGCACGCACACGCAAAACACACATACCTACACATGCAAGCACGGACACAGACTCACGCATGCATTTAGATAGCTGCCATATGCACGCACACGCTCAACCAGGTGCAAACATACGTGTATCAGCTTTTTTACTCTGCCCCCCCCTGGGCCCACGACGCACTCGCGCATGTAACACTGTACATATACCCCAAGCGCTGACATGATGCGTTCACCAACCCCGTTCACCCCAACATCCGCGCTGACAGCCTGTACACCCCCCATACCTGCAGAATACCCCCGCACATGAAGCCCATGAAGTTAAAGCAGCTCCTGTCAGCGCATGGGGAGACCCTGCGGGTTTACTGTGCTCCCGAAGACCCTCGGGCGCGTAAGCTTCGGAAGCGCAAAGGAGGCAACACAGGTGTGTGCAGCGCTCTGGACTATGGTCTATGGGTCTTACCTTTGTTTGCTTAACCTGGCTGGGTGGCACCAGCAGCAAAAATTGGTGGGGTTGAGTGAGAGCTACTCGTGGGCAGGTTTTCATTGATAGTACAGGAAGTCTGCAAGCAACACACACACACACACACACGCACACACACACACTCAACTTCACACATACACACGTACACACAAGCACGCACACACGTGCATATACAGGCAAGAACTTTACAGAGGGCTGGGTGGAGTTTGCAGACAAGCGGGTGGCCAAACGCACGGCCCTCTTGCTGAACAGCCAGCGCATAGGAGGCAAGCGACGAAGCGCCTATTACGACGATCTTTGGTGCATCAAGTACTTGCCACGTTTTAAATGGGACGACCTCACGGATGAGATCGCGTACCAGAGAGCGGTACGTGATTTTGTGGGGGTGTTGGTCATTTGTTTCAATGGTTTTATGGGTCAAATTGTGCACCAGGAAGGGCGTGAATGGGGGGTTATGTAGTTAAGTATTGTGTACTTCCTGATTAATAGCTGCTGACGTCTGATAACATGACGGATGAGGTGGCGTGCAGAGAGGGCCAGGTTGTGGGGGTGACTGTGATATTGTCTTTGTGTTCTGCCATTCTGCCACTCTGGCAGTGCTGTTGCACACCAAGCACTGCGCAAGCAGTCCCGCCTTCCTTTAATAGTGGTGCAATGCACCTTTAAAGGCACTTTCGTGTACGTGTGGGGTTGGTGAGCACAAGAACACACTGGGTAGGTATGCTTAAATTTCTCTGCTTTGAATGCTGTGAAAAAGCAAGCATCTTAATCATATGACCAATCCGATGTACGTGCTGGTTTGAAGGGGGAGAGAGAGAGAGAGAGAGAGAGAGAGAGAGAGAGAGAGAGAGAGAGAGAGAGAGAGAGAGAGAGAGGGAGAGAGAGAGAGAAAACATGCACCTTTCAATGCGGGACGCATCTGCAGAAGCGCTGTGGCAGTCTTTGAAGCTGCACGCAAGCCAGCCAATGCCTGTAGCTGGGTGACCTCCTCTGCATCCTCCTCCTCCTCTTCCTCCTCTTCTTCTTCATCCCCACCTCCAAGCTGAGAGACCTCACTGTGATGGAAGCTGCTGGTCGCGCGCATGCCCTGTCAGCACGCAACAGGAGCGGCGCTTATGAGCAGCCTTTCAAGTGTGCCTTTGCCTGCCAGCTCTCATGCTCGTGCATACTTGTGCAATACATTGAGCATGCGGGGCCATGTCAAACACAACTAAGGCTCTACCAACCTTTCACAAATCCACACATACACAAACTTGCAGGCACACATGTACGTGCACACTATTACAAAAATGCACTAGGCTCTGAGCACATACACAGCTGTTTTTATCCAGCTCTGACCGGATGGAACACAGTACTCTAATCTCTTCAAGGTGCATGTAAATGGGGCATTGTACGCTGCCAGATTTGCCAGACAGGCTAAACAAAGAGCAGAGGAAGCTCAACCTCAGTTAAATGGCCAGAGCATGTATAACAGCAACTTGGGCGTAACTGGACTGAGTCCCAAAACAGTATATGTTTGCATAAATGTGGCCCCCCAAATTAGCAAGCTTCTTCAATTTATGCATCATAATACCGAGCATTTAACAGGCTGTCAAGAGCAATGTTGTCCTAACCGGGTTGTTGTCGTGATCAGCCACGGCGTGAACCCTACTTTTGGATGCCATATTTTTATAGTCACCTGCTGCACCATATTTGGTCCTGGCTATTGAATGCGATCATTGCAAAAAAATGAAGTGAAAAGACTAACTGGTTGACGAGGTACGCTCCTACCCATGAGAAGCACTTATCAGTTAGAACGCAGGTTGCAATTCATTCTGTGAATCTGTACACTGCGATTTACCAACATCTGAGCACGTGCTCTGGTAGCGTATAATGTCAGCTTAGTTTGGAGCTAAAATCAGTTTAATTGGATGAAGGTGTGTGTGTGTATGTGTGTGTGAGTATGTGTGTGTGTGAGTATGTGTGTGTTTGTGTGTGTGTGTGTGTGTATGTGTGTGTGTGTATGTGTGTGTGTTTGTGTATGTGTGCGTGTGTGTTTGCCCTCTGAATATCAGCATATTTCGGCACTAGCTCAGTCCGACCCCTCTGGCGTGATACTTCAGCACTCATTCATCAGCATAAGGATTCCCCGCACCTATATTTTGTTATATAAATGAAGGGAAATGCCTGACTCTAAGCGTTTACCTGCAGGTCTGCGAGGTCTGCCTGCGCTGCTTCTTCATCTTTCTCTAGTTTTTGAGCCCTGAGTGAGACTGCCCATTCAAGGGGAGCATGCGCAGGAAGCTGCGGAGGAGCTTCCTGTGCCTGATGGGTCGGCATTGTCGGGCCATCAAAGAAGCTACGGGTGCGCAGCTGGTGCAAAGCGATGGTGTCTTTTTCTGCAGCGAAGCGTGTGCCCTGCGATTGTTCGAATTAATGATCACGCTCAAATTAAAGATCACGCTGAAGCACATTTGCAGCGAAGCGTGCATCCTGCAGTTCTTCCAAGTCCATGATCAGGTAAATGTGGCACATGCTATCGCTGGTGATCTTGTTGACACGCCAATCTTGTCCCCTCACAGTTTGAGCGTACTATACACTGAAAAGCATGTGTGGGTGACAACCGAGTGGGTGAGAGGAAATGAACCTCTTGTCTTGTTTGTGTGCTGCTCCTCCATCTCTGTGCGAGTGCTTTTATCAGAATGTTGAGCAATTTGACTAATGCGCGTGTGTTGTGATGAAACTAAGAATACATCTGTGGCCTATTTATGCCAAAAACAAGGCAGCTGCTGTCACTCACCTTTCCAAAGGCTGGCTCACTCTCACGCCCTTCAACTCGCATGTTACGTGTGCTTGGGCGCCTGGGTGAGCGCGTGCGTGCCAGTATGTTTGGGTGCTGTCTTTTACAGATGACCTCATCAAGCACACTCCCACAAATCACCCAGCACTGAAACATGTGTTGGTTAGTGCCATCATACAATCTCCAGATAGGCAATCATGCATTGAACGTACATTCTGCAACCCAAACTCAGGCTCACAACAACACTGTTTAAAACTAGACGCCACATAGATTCTTTCACATAGACGAAGCTACTACCCTGTATTTTTATAACTACAGGCCAAGCCTCATGCGCACTCACCCTTCAGTGGGCTCTTCTGATGGAATTGGGGCTCCAGATGTTAAGGGAGCAGCCTCCCAAGGGCTGGCTGCAGGTGTAGCCTTGATACGAGTCGGCCTATCAGAGGTGTTGTCGCTTCCTTGAGGAAGACCCAGCTTGGCTTGCATGGCTTCAGCCGTTGCGTGCGTTTCCAGAGTGGCACCCTGTTAAATGAGGCAAGTCAGAACATTTTTGTGTGCAGAATTAACACTTACTTTCAAGCAAACATGCACACATGCACATTTGCATACATGCATCCACCCACCCATCCATCCATCCATCCATCCATCCATCCATCCATCCACCCACCCACCCACCCATCCATCCATCCATCCATCCATCCATCCATCCATCCATCCATCCATCCATCCATCCATCCATTCATCCATCCATGAATGAATAAACAAACAAATAATAAACCATGTATTTAAAAATATGTATATTCCTCCTGAGGTGAGAACGCCAATATTTTTAGCATACTTGCAACAAAGTCATCTGGTCGAATCGGATTTGTAGTTTGACAGCCTGAGCACAAATCTTTGGTTTTTTGAGAATCTCTGCTGTCACTGCCCACCACGGCCCATATCCAGCATTCCAGACCATAATACTTGACAGGGCAGACTTGGGAGCATACTGAAGGGCTCCCGACACTCAGGTGATGGCCATAAAGCTTGTTTCCAGGATTTCCAGAAATGCACCAATTCTGCCCAGCAAGCAGGCCCACGCACTAAGTCCTTGAGAGGCAAAATTTCTTTCCCCCCTTTTTTTTGCTTATAAGGGTATGGTTTGACCCTAAACCTATCTGGGAACAAATGAATTGGTAAAATTCGGACCAAAACCCGCCTTTCTACACCCATGCCACCTTTCTGGCAGGGAAATGGCACAAATCCAGCCCCCCACTCACACCCTTGACCCCAAACACATTTATTTTTATGCAGAAGTATTACATTTATGTATAGAAACCATTGGGTTACCTCAGATGTGCAATTCAGGAAAGGGGCATTAATTGCCCCTTTTTGGATGGAGATTGTCTAGACTGAATGGGAATGAGAATTGGACGGTGTTTCTTTTTATGTACTTAATTGTAGCGATTTATACAAAAGGTCCGTGAAAAATCCGCGATGCTGATTGGCCGGCAACAAGCATCGTAAAAGATCTCTTTCACCATGCTTACTCTGATAGCCACCCTTCTGTTTACACTTTCCTGCGCCCTTGAAGGGCATTCCCTCGTCAAGCTGTCGTTGGGCTGGACCAAGACTCGGTGAGTGTAGTGCAAGTACCAAACACACACGCACGCGCATGTACACGCACACATACATACATACATATACATACATAAGTATAGACAGAAGAAGTGCTTACCTTACAGTGTAGCAACGTAACAGCCTTGTGTGAGGCTGAAATCCAAGGGCATGCACACTTGCTTAGCAGATGCTCAAGTGTAAGCAAGGTAATTAAGCTCCTTATCTGTGACTGCAGAACTTACCCTACATTGCACGTCTCTGTCTGGCAGAGCATGCAAAACCCCACGTGGTCTGCAAGCCTAATACCAACCCAGCATGATACGTGTAATGAATCTGCTACCCTGGGATCTTACCCTGATGACTGCAAGGTCGTCCACGGCCTTTTGGAGCAGTGCTGTGATGCCGCTCACAAGGTCCAGATTGCATTTCCTGCTCTGGCCTGTGGCTGGCCCATCTTTATCGCCTGCAACAGAGGTGCGACCACAGACCGTTACAATTCCGGACAAAATCTTTGCCACAAAAATGTAGGGCAGTTTGATGAACGAGTGGGACTGTCCTTTGGGGCTGACCTTAGGGACCCTATAGGATGAGCAAGTGCGGCACCCTCAAGACCATATTGTTTTCAAGTTGGGCTTAAAGGCGCATCCCCAGAGAAGCATCAAGATATCGATTTGGTTACATTTCCTGCTGTTCAGATACGTAGGTGTTTTGGGCACTTTGGGTTCAAGGCACCAATGGAAGCGATGCAAGCCCTGTTAGGTTGTACTATTTAATTATTTGACATACAGGAGGTACACATGGTGATAAATGCCGACGATGCACTTAAAGACACAGGCTTTAGAAAGGAGCAACATGGGTTGATCACGAGAGGGGTTAGGTCAACTCCGACCTTGCTCTCAGCCTTTGCAACGATCAGCCTGTGCAACGATGGCTATCAGCCTGTGCATCGATGGACCCAATTGTCTCCTACCTTTGCTATCAGCCTGAGCAACGATGGACCCAATCGACTCCTGCCTTTGCTATCAGCCTATGCAGTGATGGGTATCAGCCTGTGCAACGATGGCTATCAGCCTGTGCAACGATCAGCCTGAGCAACGATGGACCCAATCGACTCCAACCTTTGCTGTCAGCCTATGCAGCGATGGGTATCAGCTTGTGCAACGATGGCTATCAGCCTGTGCAACGATCAGCCTGAGCAACGATGGACCCAATCGACTCCTACCTTTGCTATCAGCCTATGCAGTGATGGGTATTAGCCTGTGCAACGATGGCTATCAGCCTGTGCAACAATCAGCCTGAGCAACGATGGACCCAATCGACTCCTACCTTTGCTATTAGCCTGTGCAACGATGGTTTGACTTCTACCTTTGCTCTCAGCCTGTGCATCAATGGACCCAATCACACAAAGCAAGCTGCTGCAATCACCATACGTAATTTCTGCATGTTCTTTGTCAAGCACAGACCCAACACACTGCTTACCAGCAAGAGCCTTGTGCCACTGCAACAGCAGCACTTCTACAGGGTCAACCGATGCAGGGTGCTTGCGATGGCGCAAGTGCTTTTGGGTGAAGGACTGAGAAGAAAAGGTGGGGAGGCGCGGTTGCGATTGGGAAGCAGGCGATAAGTGGGAAGGGTTGAGATTCATGGAGGGCTGTTGAGGGGCGATATCCGGATTTCTGGAGGGGCGCTGTGGAGCAAATGCAGTGGCAAGTGGCCCGCTGACTTGACCATGTTGGAGAGCAAGTTGTGTGGCTGCAACGCTCTGGATACCTTGCTCCGGAAGCACATTATGATGGCTGCCCAGCTGCACACTAGCCGTCTGTGAGTTCTCTGAAGTGCCCTCTGGCGGTCCGGCGGAGGCATAGGCAAACGGTAAGTACCCCTCCTTCCCTGCTTCCGGTCGGGCCTTTGGCGTGCAAGCCACAGAATTTATGGGAGTGGACGAGATCGTGGAGCTTGTGTTGCTGCTGCTGTTTGGACGAGCGGCCTTTCCTTCACACTGGTCACCCTTGCCAGCAGTATTGTTGGCTTTAGCTCCACCCTGCTGCTGCTGCCGGTCCAGCAATGCCACGGGTGTTTCTTCCGTTTCCTCTGGCACCGCATCCAGAGCAGCTTGCTGAGCGTTTGCAACGTAGGTGCTGGGCTTGTAGGAAGTGGAGACACTGCCTGCTGCGCCAAACACTCGGTGAGTGGCTTGCCGCCGCACCTCCTGCTGGCGTTTGCTCATTTTTGCATGATTCACTGCTTGGCGCGCTTGCAGCACCTGCGTGTGTGTATATGCATGTGTGTGTGTTAGGGTAGTTGACTGCCACAAATACACTCTTGTACATGCTTGGAACTCAACATACACATATCACTAACTCGCCAGGAGGGCGGCAATGGGCTAACGTTTGTAATTGTTCCTTTTTTGCATACAAGTACTCACACGCCACTGCGTCAATTGAAACCCGTCTCGCCTCAAAACCTAGCTGACATTTTACGCTGCTAGAGTATATGCTCAGATACAAGAAAGTTGCTCTACATACAGAAACATGGGACAAAACGCACACGCAGGACACCTGTACCCTCAAGTGTTGCTTACATGGAAATGACATACTGAATTGGATATCCCGCCATCCACCCGGCCACTATACTCTATTTTTTTGCAGTGGAATTTGCTCTTATTGAACTCAGAAACACAAAAAATCACTTAAGTTGGTGGTCTGGCTGGTCAGACACAGCATATGGGTGCTTGAAAGTAGGGTTATGCCGCAATTGACAAGACACACGGCCCTAATTTCCAATTCCAACCTGAGCTGCATCTAAGTCTCAATACTGAGCTAGGAAAAAGAGAGACTCGGGCATCCTAGTTCGTGACCTAGAGACTAAAAACTGACGTAGGCCCAAACTGTTGGTTTTAGCAGGCAGTGAACCTGTTGACTAGCAGGCACCAAACTGTTGGTTTTTAGCAGGCAGTGAACCTGTTGACTAGCAGGCACCAAACTGTTGGTTTTTAGCAGGCAGTGAACCTGTTGACTAGCAGGCACCAGGCCCGCGGCTTGCCCTGTCCTTTTCAGCAGGCGGTAAGCAAGGACAGGTAAAGGTAGCAAGCAAAAATTGCACCTGTCGTTGCACCAATTGCAGCTGGTGGAACAAAATTACAAAAGATCGTCAGCAAGCAAGTTGCTGGTGCCTGCAGGCTTGCCTCCGAAGAAATTAGCACACACACACTTGGAGGACTAGCACCAAAGGAAGCAAGAAGCACAGATGCCTGCTTGGACCATAGGAGCGAACCACACACAGCCACAAGCCTAGGATCATTGGAAACAAGCATACAAACCTGCAAGATGCGCTCCCTGGCAAGCTTGGTTGCTGGGTTGGCTGCTTCTTCTGAGGTCAGGCCATTTTCACTTGCTGTTCTGTCCGAGCTTCCTGTCTCCATGTCACTAACTGCGCTTGCTTGCTTTTGCATCTTGATGGAAGACATGACCTGTGGGCATGCACGGCAACATGGATGAGGAAGCTGGTGGTGTACAACCTTTGGTGCTAACTGAGACAACTGGATTTAGCAACTGGATTTCTGGGATGAATTCCGCTCATCCTGTGATGACGTGCCTTAGAGCACATTGCGTACACACACATGCACGTCCCCCCTCCCCCCTCCCCCCACACACATACATGCACGTGTGCACAAGCACACAAACATACACACACAAATACACGCATGCACACGCACACACAACTCACACACCTGGAGGACGGATGATTGCATTCGTTTCCTGGCAAGCCAGTTGTGTGAGGAGGAAGCATCTGACTTGGCTGAAGGGTTTTCTGATCCCAACTCTGCCTGCTTTGGCTCCGGGGCAGCTTGCTGCAGGATGGCCTCCAAACTGCTTTGGTCAATCTGGAAGCCAGAGACCTGCATGTAGCAAGTGGTGCAAGTGTTTCACGCTCATCTTGGTACGCATAAACCGATGGAAATCTGCAATAAAATGTGTTGCAAGTATTAAATGATACAAACCAATAGAGTCCTACATAATAAGTCAGGTGTAAGCAGCTCCTAAGACAGAGAACAAAGGCTGACATCCAGGATATCGATTAACGAGTTGGATATGACTGTATATTTGGTGGCTTCCCTGCCGAAAATATCAGAGGTGGTCATCTGAGGTCCCAAACAGGGGTATTTTTGAAATGTGAATTGAGTACGGTGGCCAGACTGGCACCTGAGCTTGGATGTTGCCAGTCCCGGCAAAAATGTCTAATTGCCCGCGGCGTGAACCCTATTTTTCACCACCATTCTCTTATATCTCACCACCCACTGACCTGATTTGTGTCATTTTTTTATGGATTATCTGCAATTCAATAACAAATATCATTGCAACAAAAATGGGGCAAAACGGAGCAATACTTGGCCAGGTACCCCATTTTGGCCCATTTCCCTTGAAGAAAATCAGCATATGGGGTGCCAAAAAGGCGGAAAATCAACCTCACCAAATATACTTTTCAAACCCTAGGATGATTTGGTATCATAAAGGAAGTCCTCCTGTCTTGTTTTGGGATGAAAAGAGGCCCTGATTGGGGTGTGGTGGCCTGTAATGTGGAAACTCAGTGCCTAATATTGAGCTGTATTTTTGTCAAGACCACTGGGGTGGTCCTTTTGGCCGCAAATTTCATGAATCATTTAGTTATATCATTCAAACATGATTTGCATCAAAAAAGTCACATTTCAGGACATTTGCTCAGTTGACCCCCTCTGCGAAAATATATACGTATATACACCGTATAGATATAGTTCTGGCCAACCCTACTTGAGTTGACAAGACACACCATTGGACTGCCTTGCCTTAAAACAATAGAAAGCATTGGAGTCCCAATGCAAGTACAAACATGTGCTGCTTGTGCCCAACTTGCCAGCCCGTTGGTGCTGTTGCCAACGTGATCTCTTACCCTCAATGTCCCCCCCTTCATCAACCTTGCCCTGTTGGCATCGGCTTGACAGACGGAGGGGATGCCCGTCTTGGTTGAAAGATCCCCTGCGCAAGTATGTATTGTTGAAGAGGTTAGCAAGCTACTGCACGAGAAGGGAAGCTTCTCTGTACAGGCAATGAAAACCACTCTGTACAAGGCAATGAAAACCACTCTCCGCCACTCTCTACCACTCAAGGGAAGAGAGAACCACTCTGTACAGGCAATGAAAGCCATTCTCTACATCGAGTTAGGAAAGGACCCCGATTCAGCGCTTGGAATTGGTGTACTCACGCAAATTGCTGTAGCACCTACATGGGTCAACAAAGGCCTGACATTGCTGTTGCTACTACAAGGGTACAAAAAAACACCTTATCAATTAACAGTTCAACTACACTTGCCTGACTCCTTCGCTGCAGGCTCGCGAGGCTTTGCTTGCATGACAGCCATGGCACGCTTCCATGCAAGTCCAGGTTGTGGAGGAGGCTTGGGGGGCCGCAGCCTTTGAACAATGTGCAGAGCGCGTGACACACAGTGTGAGCAAACTCACATGTTCACAAGGAGCTTGTGGTTTGCCTTTGTACATTGTGCAGAGCGCGTGACACACAGTG
>Ga0307963_1000300_pt1 | contig 31263 bp, 29 predicted proteins | sample OrgLakmetagen594_FD_201829 | JGI IMG/M metagenome (GOLD analysis project Ga0307963, IMG submission 201829) | Saline water microbial communities from Organic Lake, Antarctica - #594 | ecosystem: Environmental > Aquatic > Non-marine Saline and Alkaline > Saline | place: Antarctica: Organic Lake... | reverse complement strand
CACTCCCCTCTTCTGTGACACAGCACATGCGAGACAGAGCCACACAAGAAGCTGAGCATCTTTTAAAGTAACAAAATAGGAAAAGTATTATAAATCATAAATCGCTACTTGTCCTGCATGGTATATTGAATGTCATGCAGCAGCTAGCTAGTTCTCATTGCCATACAATACTAGTGTATCAGCCATTCTGCAAAGTTAAGGACTGGCTACAGGCTTGTCTTAGGGGGACCCATCTGCAGCTCTGAAAGTGATGATCATCACAACACCGTGTCAGGCAGAGCTGCTTGCGCAGGAGGAGGAGGAGAAATGCTTGGTACGCATATGAAAGGCAGTACACACAGGTCAGCAATTTCACCAGTTGCACCTTGGCGAACCCTTTATCAAAACTCCAGATCAGGTTATGATCTTGTCCAACTCTTCCAGCCTTTCTAATATAACCTGCGACAGCAAGAAACAAAGGAGGAGCAGAGTTGGCAGGCATATTAAGGTACGAGGTGTGGCATGTAATTGGTACTGAAGTGGCTCCTGTGCCTTAGTTAGTTTGAAGAGAGAACTTCATCGCTTGCATGTTTTTTTTAGTACTTAATGCAGGAACAAATTGGGGAGAGGGCCTTTCTTTCAGGACAAATTTGCAGATGGGCGATAGGCAGAATGGAGATAGGGGCGGCTTGTGCTGTTCAAGAGTGTCAAGGCTCCAGGATCAGACATGGAATTCCAGGGTAGCAAAGGGTGCACGGCTTGCAGCTTCCACATTCCACACCGTCTCCTCAATTTATTTATTTACAGGAGCAATGCACGCCTTTCTTAGAGAGATTCAAGTACTTAATGGCTTTCGATGCCTTTTAAAAACATACTCTCACCTTCTTTGCCGTTTCCTGGATCTCACCACCGCAAATGAACTCGTCAAGGATGAGGTACACCTGAGAGCATGGCAAAAGCTCAGTGGTAAGTGGTAAGTTGTAAGTCACTGGTGAACTAGGTACCAGCAAGGTGCACAGTGACTTACAAGCTATAATCAATAAATGCAGTCATGAAGATAGGGAAAATGCGCAGGTATTCCATGACCTAGAGCAACAGACGCACAGCTCAGCTCAGGCCATCTATGATTGCAGTTGACGCAGGGTCCACTTAAAGGTGGACTGTGACAACCAGCGTGTAATAGAAAGTCACGAGGCAAGCTAGAGAAGAGGAAACAGGTTGACGCACAAGCCCGTGATATGCGCTCTCGCAAAAGGGTGTATTGATACTGTATCATAAAATCCAGGATATTGCCATCTCCCAGAAGGTACCCCGCAAAAAAAATGCCTGACAGCCTCGTGAGCCTATACCTTGTGGAAGTTGAACACCAAGTCCAGCTCACAAACGTTCTCAAAGTAGTGGTCCAGGACTTCCACGAACAAGTGGATGGCCTCGATCAGGGCCAGCTCGTTGTCAGACACGTCGATGCACATGGAGAAGAAGAGGCCTGCATATCTGCGGTAGATGACCTTGTAGGTACGGTACTGCAAGTTGATGGGAAGGAGGGAATGGGGGGGGTTAGGGATCAAACAAGGGTTCAGGAGGACTAGCGTCCATTACCTGTGTGCTGCAGCTAGACATGGGCATTGTTGTAAGCAAGCTAGGGGAGCAAAAGCGCTGGTGCCACTCGGAAAAGCTGTTTAGAACGTATCTGTGTATCTGTGGTGCCTCAAGCACAACCAAAAAACAGCGAAAACGTCCGTGGCACCTCCAGGCTCCTTATAATAGGTGCAAGCTTCGGACAAATTTTCAGAACAAGTTATTAGAACTGCAACTAAATCATATGGTAACAAGCACCCGCCCTTAAAGGAATGAACGCTAGGCTGCAGCGGTCATCTTCAACCACATCGAGCAGGGTAGGAAGGGAACATCAAAGGAAGCAAGGATTGGCCAAAACCATTGTACACCATGCCTGTGCTGCTGTTGAGCGAGGGAGGAAGCTCCTTGCGTACGTTCATTTATGGAGCAATCAAACATTATGGCCAGGCCTGAAAGAGAGCCTCTAAGCGCAGGGTGTCAGGCAAAGGCCCCCAGCTCACCTCGACCATGTTGGTATGCTTAGGGTCCCTGTTCACGACCAGGCGATGGACCTCGTACTCGAGCTTTCTCTTCTCCGTGTCAGGGATGGGGGCATAGTACTTGGCCAGCCGGGTGCGGCCCTGTAATTGATAGAGTTGGCCTTAAATATTCTACGCTTTTTAATTGTGAAGGTGTTTGCATGCGTATCCTGTAGGGTCAGATTCGTTACAAGTTGCTGTGGATTTACAGCAGGTAACACAAAAAGCAGCCTATACGTTGAACGTAGAGTTGGCCAGAAACATATATATAAACGGTGTATGGACGGTGATTTTAGCTGAGAAATATCCGTATACACTATATCATGCGGTGTATATATATACGGATCTGGCCAACCCTAGCTACATGTCTGAGTGGCTCTCATGCACAGATGCATCTATTCGACCCGTGAGTTAATGTATGTATGTATGTATGTATGTATGTATGTATGTATGTATGTATGTATGTATGTATGTATGTATGTATGTATGTATGGGTTTGTGAGTAAATGCATATACCAGTATGTGTGCATGAGCATGTAGGTATGTGCGTTCGTGCATGTGTGTGTATGTGTGGATGCGCATGCGAGAGTTAGCGCATGAGTGCGCATGTGCGCACATGTGTGTTTAGTGCGTATTTGCGTGTATTTGTGAGCAAACACGTAAGCTTGTGTCTGTAGCATGTATGCTTGTGTGTGCACACATTTGCACATTTGTGTAAGTGTTTTGTAAGTATGCATGTATACGCATAAATATGAATTTGCATGTGCATGTGCGTGTGCGTATTATATGTGTGTTTGTGAGTGAATGTGTGTGTGGGTATGGGTATGTATGTGTGTGTGTGTGTTTGTATGCGTGTATGTGTGTGCGTGTGTGCGTTTGTACCTGTGTGTCTATCTGTATCTGTATCTGTGTGTGTGTGTGTGTCTGTGTGTGTATGTGTGTGTGTGTGTGTGTGTGTGTGTGTATGCTGGGTGTAATGCAAGCAATCGTATCGCATGGAACCAAAGTGACTGGCCAGAGGGCCTTTGAGCTCATGCCTTTCTAGGAGAAATGGTGGTCACAGTCAATGCTGGAGAGCATCGAGGCACTGGGTCATTCAAGAAATGGAAGTTGCACGCAGGGAAGAGGAAACCATTGTGAGCATACACCATGCTCCGTGCGTCACTCCCTCACTTTTAACTCACCGCCCTGTTCTGGAGGAGGATGAACCTGATCATGTTTTGGCGGGTCGAACCTCTGCTATGCAAGCATTATCCGGGTCAATTTCGATGCAGATGCGATTTAATAAAAAAATAAGAGGTTCCTTTATAATCCCTTTGCGGAAAATGATGGAGAATCTCGACGCTTAGTTTTGCTCCACAGACATATTCAAATTTGTATATTTTTCTTCCTTATTGCCGGGGTCTTTCAATATGATGCTCGGGCATCAGACCTGCTTTTCGAAAGCCTCAGTTTTGTCAAAGCCTGCAGCCAGCTCGGCGCCTCAAGCTCCACATCCCCACAAGAACCGCCTTGCCCGATGCAACACGGGTTTTTCATCTGTAGGGTTGTCTCTTCGAAAGCCCCAAAGGCCCGCCGTCATCAGACATCAGGCATCGGCGAGCAAGGTGCGCGAGAGAGGGTCTGGCCGTAATAGAAATCATGGGCTTGGAACTGTGCGCGTGCAGGACACTCTGAGTCAAAGAGCAAAATGATTCCAATGCTCTGAGTAGGAGTCCAACTCTCCTCCAGAGGAGGAGTGCGGCCTCATTGATAGCATTGATAGCAATGAAATGAAGTGGTGCTTTTTCAAAGGGCCAAGAAGGCAGTTGCAAGTACATCTTTGAGCTCGTACTTTTAGTATCAGTTTGACCTGTGTCAGTGTGTTTATGTGCGTGTGTATGTGTGTGTTTGCCTGTGTGTGCTTATGTGCTTGTGTCTGTGTGTGTGTGTGTGTGTGTGTGTGTGTGTGTGTGTGCGTGTGTGCGCGTGCGTGCCAGAGAGCTCTGCAGCTTGTCACCACCCTGCAGCACAACCTAACTGTGCCTTCTACTCATTCTGGAATGGAATCTAGAGAGCAACACGAGTAAGCTTAAGCAAGTCCACAATATTGATTTCATTCCATTCAGTGTGTTTGATTGAGCTAACATTGGGCGTCTCACATGCTCAGGAAGTTTCTGTGGAAGATCACACCCGTGAGAAGTCTATGAGCCCGAGTCCCATTGGCAAATCGGCGAGTGACCAGGCCTCGCTTCTGACCAACACACGCGTGGCAGTGTTCTCCAGTCAACAGGTACCTTTTAAACTACTTTTTCATGTATTTCGTCTTGGAGGCTTGTGTTGGAGGCTTTTGGCTTAGGGAACACTAGTATCTCGCTCCCCATGTTCAGTCCTGACAGCTCATGCGTGTCTAGGGTTTGTCAAAACCATACATAAACGCCGTATATGAACATATGTATGGTGAGCTCCCTGCTAGAAAGACGTCGTAATCCACGCTGTAAAAACTAACCAAGCGCATGTTTGCTAAAGCCAACCCTGTGCGTCTCCATTCACCTTTGCAGTATGTAAGAGACTTCATGAAGGGGCCAATGAAGTCGGTTTTCCCCAAGACCGAATTTATTGAGGTAGGATCAGGCTTGGTTGAAGCCTGTAGCAGGCTGTCCCGCCTCAATCAACGCTCCCATGAGCTCTCTGGACAAAGGGCACCCTCAAACTTAATCAAACACACAAATATACACACGTAGGTATACACACGCATAGATTTACGCACACACACACACACAACCAAATATATTCATCTTTCCCGATACAATCGCAGGCCAAGCTGGACCCCACCACTGCTAGACTAGCGGAAGGCTGTGATGTCATCAACATTTTTGTGAACGACGCCTGCACCAAGGAGGTGAGTCTGCGTACACCGGGCGGGACATCCGTCGCTCTTGCTGCTCCTCAAATTCTTGTCTTGCCTTAACCAGGCTTTTCTTTGGATGGCATATCAGCCGACTGACTTGTGGCTTTGCTCGTGCATACAACACGCACGCACAGGTCATCCAGATCTTGGCTGAGGTTGGTGTGAAGCTCATCACGCTGCGCTGCGCTGGGTTTGACCGCGTGGACGTAGAGGTGCGTGTCTTGCCTCGTAATTAATTTGCTGAAGGACGAATCTCAGAGTCTGCTCCTCTACCCTCGGTGGACGACAGCAACCTCAACTGACGGAAGAGATTTCAACCTAAAAGCTATTGAAAGTCTGCAAGTACAGAGCACAGGTATTTAAATCCCTTGTAACCTAAGCGCCTCCTTGTATGCGGGCTGCCAATGCAGTGGGCAACACGGTCGTGCAAGTGCAGATCCATCTCGTTTTGTGCAGCGCGCCGTTGCGTGCAGGCTACCGATGCACTGGGCAATTGGATCGTTGTGTGTAAGTATGCAGATCTTTTCTAGTTTAACTGTGTCATTGCGTGCAGGCTGCCAACAAAATGGGCATCAAAATCGCGCGCGTGCCCACATACTCCCCTCAGTCTGTTGCCGAACACGCAGTGGCGCACATGTTTGCGCTCAACAGGTGCGATTCAACTGCCTGAAAATGTCGTGCTGCTTGCTCAGGAAGCTATGTCTGTGGTAGCAATGCCTCCTGAAATGATATGGAAAGACAGGGTTAGAGGCGCAGAACAAGCTCCACAAAGGACCGTCGCCTAAGTAAACATGACCATCTAATTAGCACGACATGGCACATGACAAGGTGCCCCCTTGCCTGCTCTTTGCTTTCTTATGTATCCCAAACGGTCAGGCCTCTTACCGTTTAGGCTTCTTACCTAGTATCTTCCGGAAGAAAGAGCGCATGGCACTTGTGCCTTCTCTTTCCATCCAGTCTGCAGTGTCTGTGGTGTACAGCTCTTCCTGTGTGCCAATGGACCTCCCCTGCAAGCTTTTGTCAGCACTCACCGGTGTGCATTTTCTGTGCTCCATCACTCTTGGAACCCTGCAGGTGCATTTCACACGCCCACCAGCGTACGGCTCAAGGCAACTACTCGCTCAATGGCCTGGTGGGCTTTGAGATGTACAAAAAGACCGTGGGCGTCATAGGCACTGGTGCCATTGGCTTTGAAGCGATCCGCATATTACAGGTGAGCATCTCTGCTTTTCCCCCTCGCATCACGTGCAGGCCAAAGCCATCTTTTTATGTTGAACCTTGTCGTGCTGTGCTCCTGTAGCGTCCACTGCAGAAGTAGCATGCAGCGGAATATGTACGGTGTACGGCCTCTCACTCACTGCAACGTGTGCGTGATTGCATCCTTGTTTGGAGGACATCATAAGACAAAACATCACACGTGAAACAGGCTGAGCTTTTTGGACCCAAGGCACCCTCGCCCCACTTTGCACTTCCTTCAATGAACAGCATGCAATGCAGCTGGCGCCTCTGTACTTTTGATGCAATCTGCTTTTATGCTCTTCCACCGGTGCTTTACAGGGAATTGGGTGCAACGTCATTGCGTACGATGTGTACCAAAACCCTAAAGTGCTCGAGATGGGCGTGCAGTACATGAGCATGGAGGAGCTGCTGCCCTTGTGCGACATCGTGTCCCTGCATTGCCCATTGCTGCCCAGCACTTACCACTTGATCAAGAAAGAAACGTGAGTCTGCCTGCCTGCGTGGCTGCATTCCACAGCATTCCTGAATGCATGCTGATCTGTTCTAGTGTACCGCCTCAGGTATATGGGTGAGCGGAGCTAAGCTGTCCTGAACTCTTTTACTTGTTATCTATGCATACTTAGTTTGTGTCCTCTCGTGGCCAGGTAGCAGACTCTTCACATCAAAATTTGTAAATGCAGATGGAGTCAGACATGTGACCGGATTGCAAATGCGCCTGACGAATTGTTAGGGTTGTGTATGTATCTCAAATTTACTGATACCGTATGCTGAAAAACGGGAGTCCATCTGCACGGTTTAAAGGGAAGGAATTTGCAGGCAAGTATGCGTGTTCTGAAGTACGCTCTGTTTTCTTTTCCAACTTCCCACAGGATTGACATGATGAAGCCAGGGACCATGCTCGTCAACGTCAGCAGGGGTGGGCTCGTGGACACGGACTCCGTGTTTGAGGGCTTAGAAAACGGACAGCTGGGCAGCGTTGGACTTGATGTGTATGAGGATGAAGGTGAGGGAAGGGCTGTGTATGAGGATGAAGGTGAGGGGAGGGCTGTGTATGAGGATGAAAGTGAGGGAAGGGCTGTGTATGAGGATGAAAGTGAGGGAAGGGCTGTGTATGAGGATGAAGGTGAGGGGAGGGCTGCAAGGGAGAGGTTTAAGGTTGATGAATCTCCAGAACAGCTGTTTTGATGAATGCCAGAACATCTGATAGGGAAGCGCTTTCAGGTGAGTGAGGGCATTAATTTATCTGAGAACCAAGGGTGTGACCAGAGATCAGAGAACCATGATTGATAGGCTGTGACGAGGAAATTGCTTAGTCGATTGAGCTGACTGCTGGCTGGGTAGAAGGGCACCAGAGCGTGAGACCAGGGAAGGGCGGACGGTATATCAGATTATAATGCGTGAAGATAAAATGGATGTGGAAATGTGGAGACTAAATGGATCAGTGTTTGAAAAATTAAAAAGGATGTGTAACTAGGGCATTTGGCACTAGTTTCATGGATTTGACATTTGACACTAATTTCTGAGAGGGGGGACACTAGGGCCAAAAATGGTACGGTTTTTGCATGCCTCAGGGCAAGTGGCCCTAACTGGTAAGTTTCAAGCTCAGCTCTGATATGTTAGATCTCAATGCAGCTGAGCTTGAAACTTACCAGCTAGGGCCACCTGCCTCAGCAGCTGCGGCGTGAACCCTACTTTTTGAGCAGCCATATGCTGCATCTGACTAGCCAGCGCACCAAACTGAGTGATCTTTGTTGTTTTAAAGTCCTTGAAAAAAAAAGAAAAACACTGCAAGAGAAGCGGGGCAAAAAGATTAAATGGTTGGCGAGATGCAAATTAATGTGCCATTACCCCTGGAAAGCACCCATCTAGGGTACAGGTGCACGACATGTGCTTTCAGTCCTGTCAATCTGTGCGCAGGGTGACTTGTCTAAATCTGAGCACATGCTCAAGTAGCTTATAAAGTCAGCATCAGTTTGAAGCTAGGTTGGGTCCAATTTGATGAAGTGACGTGTGAGTAGTTGCACCTTTCATGCAAAAAGGAGTATGTTTGGGCTTTTGCCCAGTGTCCCCCCTCTGCTAATTTCTCCTGTTTTGCCGCTTCTCTGTCCTGCAGGCGACATCTTCTTCGTCGATCATGTAAGTGGGCGATCGTGCTGTACACTTGTGTTTTGCTTACCTTGAGAGCGCATGTGATTTTGTAGACAGTGGTTACGGCATGGTGCACTGAGTTCAGGAGTAAAGGCAGTCAGTAAGCCTAAACCCTATCAAAATGAAATGCTTGTTTTTAAGAGGGCGCTATCACTGCAATGAAACGATGAGATCATTAATTGATAGGACAATGTCTTGATGGATGGCAGCTCTGCATGTTTGTGTGAATGGGGGCACATAGTGCTGCTGGAGTTGGTTGAGAGCATTTTTCTTGTCAGTAGTCACAATCACGTGCTTTGCATTTTCACCTTTTGGGATCACCCTTTCTTCTGCAGACTATGTTTGATACAAAGCATCGCATGAAGAACTACAACCGCAAGCTCAACGCCCTCCTGTCATACCCACAGGTGAGAGTATCTTGGTTTCTGCACAGGCCCATGGCTTGTTGCCAGCATCCTCACTTTTGTAGCAAAGTGTGTGGTGCTTTTAAACTTCCAATTAAATGGTCTTCACGCACACATACACACACACATTCACATACACGAGCACACACACACACACACACACACACACACACACACACACGCACACGCACACGCACACGCACGCAGGTGCTTGTGACCCCCCATTCAGCTTTCCTGACTTATGAGGCACTGCATAACATTGCCGCAACGACTGTTGCCAACATCACAAACTGGTAAGTGTAGGCTATGGCCAGGCTAAATCCTTAATTTGTCTCAAGATGGCGTAGCATTGCGAGTTCAAGAGCCTTGTCAGAGGGTAGGCTTGATTTAAATGCTAAGGAGGACTGGTTTGTCTGTAGAATTTGTGGTCATTTTGATTCTGCAAGCAAGCACTCAGAGCTTGAGACTGAATTCACGCTTACCCTTTATTACTTTAACTATTCAGGGTGCTGCAAGAGCCACTGGGGAGAAATGAGGTTGAGCCACCTAAGGTGAGGGAGTGCTTGTGTCAGTGTGCTGGGTTTTGCGTGCATATAGCTACTAACATTTGTCTTGTAGCCTCTTCCCGTCTAGGGGAAATTCGCAGGAGGCTGCAGGACTGCATTGCATCATTCGTAGCTTATAGTTCATAGCTTATGAATAGGGTTAGCCCAAACCGCACATGAGATTCCATATACTGTATATAGGTTGTATTTCCGTGTACATGAGGGGAAATGGATTCACTCAAAGTTCATTCATAGGGGGGTCATATTGCAGCTCTTGAAGAGCTGAGCACGCATGACCCAATCTTTTATACCCAAAAAATAGGGAGCTATGCCTGCTTCAAGCCAGAAAGACCCAAAAATGGCCTATTTCAGTGCAAAAATAGGTTCCACTACCATAACACCAATACAACTGTTTACTAATGCAAAAAACACGCATTTATATAAGGAAGCAAAGGAAGTGTAACCCAATTTATAAGAGGCAGACTAACAAATATGACCAAAAGGACTGCTGTTGCTGAGAATTAAACCTGACCCCTGGGGTGCACCACCTGGTCGTCCCCACGCCAAAGTCACCCCAAAACAGTGCCAATAAGCTGTTCACCCAATTCAACTCCCCCTTTACCTCACCTGAATGCAAGATACTTGATGTTATATCTAAACCATTGACATTTTCTGGAATTTCGGCATTCTGGGGGGCTGTGTGGGGCCCGGTGCGTAATTTGCACCCACTTTGGCAGGGAAAAGTGCATTTCTGAAGTTGCCCTGATCAACCTCTGCTTCAGGATATAAGCATTATAAATGTTGTATAACAATGCTGCAAGGTCGAATTTGGGGCAGGGATACTGGGAAAGCCGGCGAGTGGGAGGCACTCACACAAGGGACACAGGGGGAAAAGACATAAAAATCTGTTGCTCCACATCTGCTGTGAGTTTTCCCCCCGTTTTTGCGCCCAGAGTTGCGGACCAAAACATCAATTACATGTATTCTGGTGCAAATTTGTGTAGCGTGACATACAGCAATTTCCGCCTGTGCTTTTCCGGCTCCTTATAAAATCCCCACACTCACATCAGAGTTAAGACCGAATAATCAAGCCCTAAAAAATGTGAAGGGCGCGGATTGGTGCAGTGCGTGAGCAATGGTGTCTGTTTTTGTAGCGTTGTATTCTACATTTTTTTATTGCGAGACACCCGCTGTGTCTTTCGTCTTGCTTTCTTTGCAGTTAAGTAAAGAAACAATCAAGCTATCCAATTCAACTTTCAGCTCCCAAAACGGTGGAGTGGTTGGGGAGATGTGCCCAATTTACGGGTATTGCCCCTATCTGCCCGGGGAGGGGGGGGGGTTGCATGGGGACGACCACCTGCAAATACGGTCCATATACGATGTAAGACAGTGTAGACCGTATGTATGCCGTATGAATATGGTCGGCCAAAACCCATGTACGGTCATACAAATACGGTGGGAAATTTTCAAATACAGTACTGTATATACGGCGTATCAAAATACGTCGTACTTCCTTATGTACGGTTTGGGTCAACCCTACCTATGAATCATTTTTAAGCATGGGTAACTAGGGTGTATGATTTTGCCAGCGAGTCTCAACGAGCGTTGTCGAGGGCGAGGCTCGTCGATATAGGCCCTGGTTGGTGCATTACGGTTAAAAATTCACTTTCTGAAACTTGTGCGGATTGAACCGAAAATTTGAGTTTACTTATGATTAATTATTAATTATCGTGAAGAGACCGGACTGAAAAGAGCTGTAGGAAGTGTTTGGAGAATATCTCATGGTGCATTGCCTGGACAGGCATACGCACATCATATTTGCCGGAAATAAGTTCTATATATTCTGATAATATTAAGAAAATAATGTACAGAATTTCTGCCCATTTTGGGGCGTCGAGAAATGAAAGTTTGACACTTCCCTGAACAAGACTGTGACATCGTGATGTGCCATTTTTCGCGCTTACATTACACAGAAATACTTTATACAAATAATGCGGTCGATTTTCTCAATTTTCAGGAATTTTCAGGGAATTCCCCTATTCCCCTATTTTCCCCCAAAAAAAGGACACCCTATTGCCGTCTAGGCTTAAACAGCAGTGACGTCGAGGCTTGACAAGGCTCAACCTCGTCGAGCCTCCACTAGAGGCTGGCACACCCTCATTCATAATGAATGAATCATAAATGAATGAATCATGATGCACATGGCGTTCAATGAAGCATCATTCAAACAAACTTTCTATCCGTAATCCGTATACGTAGCTTACCCAATTTCCTGAATCCATCTCCTCCTCTATGCTGTTGCAGAGAGTATGATACTGGACTCTTCAATAAAAAGGCGGCGCGTGAAGGGGACCTGTTGGTATCGTTTGACTGTTGAATGAGTTGGTGTGCTTTTACATAATGTGTTTATAAATCGTGGCTTTAATTGTGAGTTGCATTCATCCATATCTCCACTTTTTGTATCTTGTGGTTAATCATTGCACCAAAAGCATCTCCGTGATTACAGATCACGTGGGCTGACCCTGCTGTTGCTGAGCGTGCAGACCCTGCTATTGCAGAGCTTTCTTTGCTTGGCCTGCCTGTGATATCATTTGCAAATTGTCAGAGCTGTTTCAGGCTCTAAAATTGGCACAGACTTCAAGTCTTCTTGCTTGTGGTCCTGGTGCTCCTCTCCTGTATATAATAATGATTGCATTGCTTCCCTCACTGTGTCCTTATGTTATTGTTGACATTTTTAACCGTGTAATGACCTCTCTGCTACTTATATGACGCCTGTCGTAGAAATGTGGCTGCAATCTACAGTTGACCCACCGGCCCATCCGTACGGCTTAGAACGATCGCAAAGGAATGTATAAGCTTAGAACAAATTGCCAACTCATGATCTTTCCTTTGTCAGCAGAACAACACTGGACTTTCCTTCTTTTGTAGTTTAGTTTAGTATAGTTTGGATTACAAAGGCCTCCAGCCTGGCATGGCTGCTCAACATATAGGTCCCAACAAATAAATCAATCAAAAAGATCGACAGCTGCACTACTAATTTTGTAAACCTCTGAGTTATGTTGGAAAAAACCTTTGATATCACATTCAGAAATATTATCAAATAAATGGTTGAACTGGTGCCGTAAATGTTCGGTGCCCATACATAAAATAACGTTTTATCTTGAATATAATCCCATTTTCACACAAATTGCAAACACGTGCACTCCTGTCCGGACTTCTGCCGTGTAAACCAGTTTCACCCTTCAACCCATGTCCTCAAATTCTGAACCGAGCTACGTTCCTCATGACATTTTTGCTCAGAGCCCTCTTCAAATACTCCGGCAAGACAAATGGTGCACGTGCATCAGAAACCGGTCTCTCAGGCAAAGCAAACCAATTGTGATAAACCACAACCTTTTTTAAACAAAAGCAAGGGTCTTGACTGTGTGCCTCTCTCCAAACTGCCTGATGCCTGAATTTCAAGTCTATGCGTAAATTAGAAATGTTCAGCTTCCTGCATTGTAATAAGTCACTTCTGTATACAGTGCCATTCTGCAAATCACCAAAAGCATCCTTCATCTGTCTAGTCCAATAATTTGAAGCACCATAATTCCCAAGGGGAATATCTGCTTTCATAACATCGCGTAAAGTATTGCTGTTTGAATCAACCATCCTGTTCCAAAATTTGACAGCTGACCTGAACCAGTAAAATTGCAAGGGTTCCTGCGCGCATTTTCGAAGCACACACCAGTTTGCAGAAGTAGATTTAATTTTTAATTCCCAAAATTCTCTTTAAAAACGCCATGTGTGCGACCTGCAAAGGATTGCTGAAACCAATTGTCATGCTTCAAAAGTTGCGTAGACCAAATCTGACTGGCATACATGCCAGCTGACAACGCATATGTCTTGAAGAGCCACAACATCGCATGAGGCCTGTCAGAAATCCTCTTTTCAATACCAAACTCTTTCACTCTACTTCAAAGCTGCATGCATCAAAAGGCCTCAAAGTATGGGTCGCAGCATGGTGTAAGTTCATGTGCTTATTATCAAATAACATTCCCATGTAGGTAAAAGAATCTCTCTCTTCAAGCTCCTGATTGTAGAGGCGAAAAACAGGAACTGCGGATTTTTGGTACGCATTAGAATTAACTAAGTAGGATTTCTGCACATTTACTGTAAGTCCTTTCCTGGCAGCATACGATTCCAGTCGTCTCAACATTTTCTGCAATTGGACTTGGTCATTAGCTGTCAGGGTCAGGTCGTCAGCATAGAGCATGTGAGTTACCCTGAGCCCCTCAGTGCCAGTAACAGCACCCATAAAGCCAGTCCCAAACTCATCATCCACATCATTGATAAAAAGGGAAAAGAGGAGAGGAGATAAAAGGACAACCTTGTTTTACACCTCTTAAAGGCGCAGTGGAATTACCGGTACTGGTAGTTTTGGCACCATCAATCAAAACATACTCGTCTCATCGTACAATTGTCTGATGGCATTGATAAGGTGAGTGGGCATTCTGATATCTGATATTATTTAAATGATCCCAAAGATGGGGTCTGTCAATAGTGTCATACGCTTGACTAAAATCAATAAAGGCCGTGTGAAGGTGGGAACAACCCTTTGGTTTAATCTGTTTGGCAGTTTGGACTAAGTGCCTTAAATTAAACATAGGCTGGATCGTGCTACGGTCTGGATAGAAGCCAAATTGCGTGTCAGGAACTTTTCGGTTGTCAACGCACCACTTGGTCACCAGTTCTCTCAAAATGTTGGCGTACAGTCTGTACAAAGTCCCACTCATTAGCGAAATGCGGTAATTGTTGGGATCAAGCTTAGAGCCTTCGTTGTAAAGGGGAGAGATCTTGACTTTTTTCCAACAAGCAGGAACACGTTTCTCACTCAAAGCAACGTGAAAGAGGTTGGCCAGGTAAGAGACAACCACATTTTTATTTTTCTCATTATTTGGGTAAGTGTATTTCAAAAAAGGAGCTGAAGATTCTTCAGAACCAGGTGAAGAAGAGGCATTCTTCTTACCCACCGAAAATTTAGAGACCAGGCACGTCATAACAGCGAGACTCGGACAGTCAAAAGCATCGGTTCCGCTCATTCCTTGTGAAATACACCACGACCCAAAGGGACAGCTGAAGCCCGTGCATCTATGTGCATTGAATTCCTGTTCAGTGTATCAGGAGGTTTAAGAGGTGGTTTAGCATTGAAATGTGAAAGAAGGTAGATGTTCCAAGCATCTGTAGGCACAGGGGATGGACAGGTTGTCTTTCTTTGATTCAGCATGTCGTAAATAGCTGGATCCCTTTTGCTCAACTTGTCCAAAAAAACAGCAGTCTGTTGTTTTGAGAATTTGCGTGCACCCCTCCGCGTATGCTTTCTGTACTCTTTCTTTGTATCCTGTATATCCTCTCTACCGTCCCTCAAAGAGCGTAAAACATCCCTTCTTTTTCTCCAGCATACATCATCAAACCAAGGAGCCTTTCTGGCTCCAGCCGCCACCCTTTGATTCTTCCGATAAAAAAACGCACGGCAGAAACTTCCCCATACTAGAAGTGCAAGCAGCTGAAACAATCATAGCATGTAAATTGTTGTTAGCTGCTTCTACGTCCTTTCTCTCGATAGCCTTTACTTTTCTATTCTAGGCTTATGGATTTAGCTGGCCAGTCGGCCCGGCAGAGGCAGGATTTACAAGGTTTACAAGGTTTACGAAGAAAGGCCTTCAGTCAAGAAGTGCGACTACTAGCCTGCTCATAAAACGCAACTAACGCAATTAGTTCATAGAGGAAAAATAAAGCTTGCTATTGTCCTAGCAAAAAAGTAATTGTGAGCTCAGGAGGCTCCGGTTGGGGGAAACAGAGGTGCATATTTCCTGCAAAAAGAAATCATGTGGCTGGGGATTGGCGCAGCGGAACATGCTGCTCATCTTGGACATCATCAGTGTCACAAAGGTCACAGGTGGGGGAATTACTTTGATTCCATGTTGCTGTTTCAAAACTCAGGGTGTGAACATGAAGTCTGGAACAAGCTGAAGTACGGACGATATCACGAGGCAGGTTGAGAAACATGTTTTTGGGAAGGATATAAGGCGAATGAGTGACCAGAGCCCTTTTTGTAGGAAGAGCATACCATTGGTGATCAGTACTAGAGCGTTTGCTGTTGTGTTCTTTCGGATGAGTTTCAGAATGAGGTGTCCAGTACTCCAAGTGTCTCTCCCTAAGGTCTACGACAAAACGGATGAGATCAATGGGTTCACAGTTTTGCAGCTTCTGTTTGAAGATATACAAATGTGTCAGACCATCCATGGCAGAAAGAAAATGTGCTGACCAGCAATCATTGGATTGTGTACCCAGCTGCATGTCAGCATGTAAGACCTTTTTCATTGTATAGCCGTTAGATTTAGTTAAAAAATTGTACAGCCGCATTGCCGCGCGAAACCAATTAAATTGTAGGGGGTTCAAATTACACTCTCGCATGACACGCCAAGAAGGCGTGGTGTCTCTGACTCCCAACATCCTTTTCAACACTGCTAACAGCCATTTCTGAATGGGAAAGTCCATCTCTTTGCCTTGTTGTAAGTAAGGAGTGGCCCAAATCTGACTCGCATACATACCAGCCGGAACGTTACAAGGAAAGGCCTTCAATCAAAGCGTGCGACTGCTAGCCTGCTCATAAACAACAATCAGTGCAGAAGTTAATTTGTTGTTGCTCTGGTGCAAAAAAGTAGAAACATTTTGTGCTCTTGCCTCTGAGAATAAGGAAGACACACTGCAGCTGGCCAAACAAACTGGCTGAAAATCATCCTTTGAGGTGTTTATAAGTTAAGGGGGTAACCGGCAGCCTGTCACGCTTAATTGTTGGCAGCGACGAATCGTGTGACAGAGCAGTTATGGTTGACAGTTGAAAGTTTCCATTTGTCTTGTTCAATTAGCTGGATGGCCAGTCTTTTTGATAACCTTTATCTTCTGGATTTGATGAGTTTTGGTAATCGATTGACAACATGTGAACTCTAAGAGGTACCATTAGAGGGGATCCTCAAGAGACCCTGTACTGCGTAAGGTCTCCGATTCTATTTGTTCATTTAGCCATATTACTGTGTAACCACAATGAGGCCGAGAGGTCTGTCTGAGTCATTGGTCCCAGCTCCGGGAAGGAGCAGCAGTGTGGGAGTCAATTAAAGATGAGTGGCTCCAGTAGACTCACATACGTGTGTGAAGAGAGAGCGCAAGGGCATGAGCCAGAGAACTGGTAGAAGCATTAGGGACCACAGCGATGCAAGGTCACTCCTCTGCTGGATGGTTTTTCCACCTTGGAGGCCTTTCTTGGTCCGATTATTTGTTGTGCTGAGTCTTATACTTTGCAGTGACAGTGATTCGATCTGACAAGCCAACCAAAGTAATTCCCCCACCTGTGACCTGCCAGGTCGTCGGAATGTTGTGACTGGCCAGGTGTATGTGTGTGATGCTGACGAAATCCGATAAGCAGCTTTTCCACTGCATCAATCCCCATGCGAGCAATTTCTCTCTGCAGAAAACATGCATCTTTGTTTCCCTAAACAGGAGCCCATAGCGTGCCTACTTTTAAAGCCAGATCAACAACTTTTTTCCTCCATGAACTAATTGCTTATTTTCATGAGCAGGCTAGCAGTCGCACTTTTGACTGAAGGCATTTTTAAACTTTTAACCAGCAGCCATGTGTGTTCATCTCAGCTGATCTCAGCCAGCAACAAAGTAATCGCAAGCAAAACGTAAAGCTAGCTTATTTTCCCTCCTCATTTTGGTATTCTCAGTGTGACAGATGTTCAGCAACATGAAGTCCATGTGCCCAAAACACACAGATGTCAATCCCCCCTCTCGATTTAATGCGGTCGGCTGGTCCTGGCAGATGCTTGATTGTTTTTACTGTTTTTTTCAGTAATGCAATGTGCGTTGTGCCTTTTTCTCTTTCCAAGGGTTGATTAGGTGCTTCAAGTCTGGTGCTTTAACAACAAATATCACAGTTTTTCAGAGGGGGCTAACTGAGGAAACGCCTGAAAATGCGCATTTTTGCGTTCAGAAGGCAGCCACTCACAGCCACTTCATCCGATCGACACCATTTTAGTATTGAAGTGTAGCTGGCATTGAGAACTACCCGAGCATGTGCCCAGTTTTATGTGGATCACTTTGCGTGCTGAGATAGACTGGGGGATTAAGCACACATGGTGCATGTAAACCCAAATGTGTTGATATCTATGGGAAAATGGCTCAAATCTTCATAAAAGCAACACCAACCACTCAGCCGTCTTCTTTTGTTGCAATGATATTCTTTTCCAATAAGAATTCTACACCATTAAACATATTCCAGATTGGTGCAGTGGGTGATCTGGTATGAAGAAATTGTGGTAAAAAATGGCCTGCACGACCGCCACAGCAAATTAAGCACACGCCCCCAAATTGGCAAGCTCCAAACTTTACATCTATGGACAGATTCATATTATGTAGAACTTAGATCTTGCCAATTTGGGGGCGTATAAGCCAAAGAGCATATAAAATCTTGCCCATTTTGGGCCTTAGGTCCCTCTGACAGTTTTACACGTTTTATATACGCAACCTAGCAGTCACACGTTTTGACTGATGGCTTTATCTGTGAATCCTGTAAATCTTGTAATCGCAATCAAAACGTAAAGCTATGGACAGTACAGATCACAGCCAGCCAGTGCAGGTCAGCCTAACTAAAACCTTGTTCTTGTGACTAAGTAACCATTGAAAGGTTACACATGTCCATGTGATAAGCTTTCTCTTTCTGCTACTTAGTTGATACTACCTTCCCTATAATTGTCTCTTGTAATCTTTACCTACAAGCTTCGAGCAAGCCCACATCTTATACAGGTTAGTGGTTAAAAGGCAACCGAATTTAATAAAGAGGCAAGAGCAAAGAATAAATACGTAGCACAAGCATAACGCAAATCAGGCTCCAGCGAGCCCCAAGCCCCAAGCACACTCACATAAACGCGACGAGCTCAGCAGCACAAGCAAAGCAGCTGAGCGTTGAGAGAGCAGTGTTACAGAAGGCGCAATGCTTCTAACTCCATATCCATTACAAAAGAGAATTTAATAGGACTAGACAAAACAACGCATAGGGGCTAGGACACATAGTGTCCAAGTGACCAATAAGAAAAGTCACAATAAGGGAGCCGAGGAATCGTAAATTGAACACCTTTTTCTGCTAGACAATTATATATGCATATTGCACATTGCAACAGGAAGTAGCAAGCATCACCCCCCAAATATAACTGTAGTAACTAAAATGTTTGTAACACGAGCGCGAAAGCTGGTCAGTGCAGCTACACGATAGTGAACTACAAAAAACTTTCTGCGTAACTACACCTCAGGCTTCTTAATGTACAAGAGCGAGGAGCTCGCCTTTTCAGACAATATCTTAGGGTTCTATACAAGCAGAAGAGAGCGACAAAAAGCATGCGTAAGAGCAGCAAAAGACCTGTAGGTTCCCTTACATTCAGGGACATGACAAGACATCGACAGAATATTTAGGTTCAGGGTGCACATTGTCATAGGATGTCATGCATACTGTCAAAAGGTGCACATGACTCCTCAAACTGCAGCGATTTTCATGGATGCAAGCACACATTTAGTTTCTCTGGGTCCGCACCCCATGGTTTTAATCGGTGTGTTTGGTGGGGGCCAAGTCAACGTCTTAAGGCTCAATCTTGGCCACCACCCACCAGGTCTAAGACTAAAAAGTAGACGCTTTTGGTACAAGTGGTGCGAGAGGTAGGTGGTGGAAGAGGAAGCACTACACCAGTTTTCCGATCTGCGTATGCTGGTATCAGTTTGACAGGGGGCCAACGTTTTGAAGTGGGCGGGTCGCGGAAGGAAAGGGGAGCCCAGAAGCAGCTGAGCGTGAAGCGCGTGTTCCTGTGGGGTGCCCCTGCAACATAGCGTACGAAGCGCATGAGGTTGAGGCTGTGTTTGTCTGCATGTCTCTGTGTGTGTGTGTGCATGTGTGTGTGTGTGTGTTTGAGTGACATGTGCCTGTGTGAGGTGTGCGTGTACAGAAAAAGCGATGGGGGTGGAGGATTCAGGCAGACGTGTGCATTGCAAGAATTTAAAGGGGCGTACGGTGTGCATCTTCAGTAATACCTAGGCAACAAACTGGATTGAACATGGACGTAGGAAAGGAAGACTGTGCAGCAAAACTGACTCATTTGCAAGGAGTCAGATGGACAAATACACCTGTTGAACAGTTGATTAAAAGCAGAGAATTTCTCAGCTCTTTCAGGTCTTTGTCCTTTCGACACAAAAGAAAGTTGTGCTGCTTTGTTGGAGCAGGATTGGTGAGCAGAGAGGCATAACTGCTGTAATGACGCTGCAGAGCTGTGATGGCATCAAAAGGTGCAGAATCGAGTGTATGCAGGATCACGTGCATGCAATGCAACACCAGCGCTGCACACAGGCACCTTCCAATATCACTTAAGAAGAGGACAGAATACTCAGCACCTGACGTATCTTGAAATATCACTTAAGAAGAGGACAGAATATTCCAAGAAATTTCAGCACCTGACGTATAACACCGCCTGCCTGGCCATGCACAGGCAAAAGTGTACTCCACACACTCCTGCTGCCTGTCAACAACTGCTCATGCAAACGAAGATTTGTACAGACACGCGGCAGAGCAGCATCTGTGTTGAGACGCACAGACAACTGCTTGCGCAGACAATTCATCGAGCAGATGCACAGCAGGTTCACATTTAAGAAGGGGCTGTGCGTACCATTGGCCGCACGTTTGTGAACTTTAGGTCAAAGCATTGTGGTACGCCGACAAGCTGCTGGTGCTGCGGCGAATGGCTGAATGAGTAGCTGCTGTAGCGCCGGGGTATCGAGTGATTGTCGTCAGTGTGCTTGAGGACACCTAATTGTGAGCTAGGCCACTGGTCGCCACCAAGGGGGGGGAGGCAGCCACTGTCGGATGCAGCATATCTGTGTATGTGTGTATGTATGTTTGTTTACGCATTTACGCATTTATGCATGTATGGTATTGAAATCTGTGTGAATGTGAGCACGTGCTTGTGCACTTGTAAATCACACCTGACACAAACGTGCTACTTGTTGAACCCTACAACCTGTGCTTCATACACACAAAACACACAGGTTCACACACACACACATACACAACAACACAAGAAGGGGGGAAATAGGCATTTCTCAGGACAACAACTCAGTGGCGCGCATATACTAACCTCGGCGTGCGGTCGTTTGAAAGGCCTGGCATGCGGTCAGTTGCCAAAAGAGCACTGGGTGGGATGGGGCTTTTTCCGCTCTGTGTGTGCGTGCGTGTGTGCATGTGTGTGTGTGTTTGTGTGTGCAATTGATTGATCCATGTGTGTGTGCACAATTGCTAGCCTGTGTAAATGTGTATGTACGTGTGTATGTGCATGTGGCTTCTGTGCATGTGTGTAAGTGTGTGTGTGTGTGCGTATCTAGGAGCGCCCTTACCTGCATCCCAAAGCCTTGAGGGCTACCCCGACTAGAAAACTGAGGAGAGTTTCCACGCTTGTGAGGTGCAGGCGATGAGGGGTAGTGGGGTAACAGGGAAGAATGGGATGTGCCCTGACGTCTTAAAGGGGAGATGGAGGCAAGGGGCTGGTGGTGCTGCTGTTGAGTTCGGTTGGCCACCTGCAAGGATTGCGTGTGTTTGTGTCACAGGTGTGTGTGAGCGTTCCAGTATGTGTGTCTTTGGAAAAGAGAGAGAGAGAGAGAGAGAGAGAGAGAGAGAGAGAGAGAGAGAGAGAGAGAGAGAGAGAGAGAGAGAGAGAGAGAGAGAGAAAGAGAGAGAGAGAGAGAGAGAGAGAGAGAGAGAGGGAGAGAGAGAGAGAGGGAAAAAGAGGGAAAGAGAGAAAGAGAGAGAGAGAGAGAACGTACATGGGAGCCCAAATCATTTTAATTTAGGTGATTGCCACTACATGAGAACGTACAACATTGTATTCAGTGATGTGCCGGTATGGTGTACGGTCATGTGAAATGTACGGTTACGATATGGTATGGTACGGTTAAACCATATGTACGGTGAAGTTTAGTACAGTCATGATACGGTGCAAGGCTGAAAATTAGCCTATTTTGCACCAAAAGGGTCGTCCCCGGCTCCAAAATTTTGCAGTGCAGATTCTTCTATAGCTTGTGTACGTATTAGTACAGAACCCTAAGGCATCTTTAATAGAAAAAGCACAAAAAATTATATCCAGGATCATAGCTCTGACGGGAATTGAGCCCAGGACCTTTTTTTTTCCCCTGCAAAAAGGCAATATACGGTCAAACTAACTTGAACAATCTAGCCGTAATTTTTTCCAATCGTATTAGGTATAGTTTTTGACCGTACCATACCGTAACCGAATATCGTATATTACATGGATGAATGATCATTGCACCCTAGATGGTGCATAGGTATACCTGCAACATCAAGAAGTACCATTAGCGTCTGAGTAAAGGGCTTGCTCATACTATTTCCAATAACCATGTGTGCCAATGTGAACATGCAACCAGCTGCAATTGAGACGAGCAAAGGGAAAACGCACCATTGGACACGAGAGCTAGAACTCACCAACAAAGTAAGCAGCTACTTTCATCAATGCTTCAAAAGCACTGCTGACTGCTTATTTGCTCAAGCTTATGCCAGCAAACACCTCGTTGTCAAACACTCGCTCAAACTCACACACATGTACGTACCAATAAACCCCCCCTGTTCCACCCCACAACACACACACGCACACACACACCTGCCTCAACAACATGTGGCGCAGCTATACGTACAAACAGGTTCCCCTCATTTCCCTGCCCACACCACACACACACACACACATGCCTGATTCAGTAGTTGTCGCTCCTCTGGGCTGAGCTGCATGAGCAGGCCCCCGTCCACATGCATGCGTGTCAATCGTGCCATGCTGCGCTTTGCCATGCCCGTAGGGGGCTTGTGGGAATTACCTGTGTGCGTGTGTATGTGTGCTAGTGTGTAAGTGTGTGTGTGCGCGCGCACAAATGTATGATGGATCATAGAAATGTGTGTGGGGTTTTATAGATTCTGTCGGTAGTCAAATATATGGGCACAGAAGATGCACCCTCGACAGCCTCATGACTCATGACATCACACGTAGGCTTGGACACCCACCCACTCACACCCACCTCCTCTGCTGCCCAGTCCACTGCCTGTCGCAGCTGCCTCTGATGCTTTGCGCGCTGCTGCAGCAGCGCAGGCAGCATCACGCACCGCTGCGTCCTGACAAGGGATATGAATAGTGTGTGCGTGTGTGTATGTGTGTGTGTGTGTGTGAGAGAGAGAGCGTTTATGTGTATGTGTATGAGTGTGTCCGCGTGCTCGTTGAGTCACAGATTGTCACAGGCCTACAGCCTACACCGGCGCCTGCTTGCTCACCTCAGCCTGTCGGCCAATAAGCTGCACACACTCAATCTATTTATGTTAATACACTTCACCGCCTGTGCTCTCACCATAAATATACCCAGGACCCAGGACCCCCCTGTCTGAGCTGCAACTTGCTCTTCAGTAGACAATAGGCTACTTACTCAACCTGCCTGCCCCATGGTATTACACACACACACATTTTGTCATTCCTGCGCCTCCACAAAACCTTCACTCCACCATATACGTAAGCCCGCACGCCCCCTTCCCTGACCCCACCTGAGCTTGCCGCTCGCTGAGCTGCACAATCTGCCCCATGGTCTCTTTGTCCCCACTGATGATGCCTTCCATCAATCGCTTCCGGCGGTACGCAGTGGCCATCAGGGAAAAGGGCACCTGCACATGCACACACACACGTGAGTGTCGTGCCTGTTCTATGCCACGGTGCCGCGCGCTTCCGTGCATGTGGGCACCTGACCTGCGCACGTACTGCATGTGTTGTGCCGTGACACTTTGATGCACCAGCTGTGTGCATGGATGACGTGCACGGAGATGCACAAAGGGACAGGGAGCGTATGTGCCTGATGCCTGGTGCCTGGTGCCTGGGGCACAGAGATGCACAGAGGAACAGGAGAGCATGTGCCTGATACCTGAGGCCTAATCTAACAGATGACCCTGCCATTCCATATCCCCTTCCTGGCAATGAAACCAAGAAACATCCAACCAAACAAGGCCGGTGTACAACGCACGCCTGGCTTTTGCGTGGAACGAGTGCATTGAGTTTGACAAGTGGTGTCGACACTCGGACACACAGCTAGGTGCGGGGGGGGGGTTGAGTTTGTGTTTGTGGCTCGTGCACCATTTCTTTGCGGGTTATACGCAGGGAGGCATCGTCACAGACACATGAATCTTTATGTTAAAGTCACATTCTTTGTTGGGCATGTTCTTCATGAGTCAGGCACTGTATGAGCAAGCTCTCCCAAACGTCCTCCGAACACTGTACTCTGCGCGGGCTTTGTTCCAGACATCCCTCTTCCTTCTACGCATAGCTTTTTTTGTTGGCATGGCGCCCTTCAGAAAGACAGTGCTTCGTACCTGTGTGACAACACGCGCACCTGAGAGGAGCTGCCTTTGTCCTCTGCTTGGGCCTCTGCTAGCCTAAGCAAAGTGACTGTCATGATCTCTAAAAATTGAGGGTACTCCACCTGTGTGATGTGTGTTATAATGATGTGTGTATCAATGTGTGAGTGTGAGTGTGAGTGTGCTTGTGTGCATGTGTGCGTGTGTGTGTGAGAAGGAAAAGAGAGAGAGAAAGAGAGAGAGAGAGAGAGAGAGAGAGAGAGAGAGAGAGAGAGTCCGAACCTCGAACTGAACAACCCTGATATATTATTTGAGAGAGAGAGAGAGTGGCCGAACCTCGAACTGAACAACCCTGATATATTATTTATTATTTATTTTTTATTTTTCATAACGAACCATTTGCTACTGCATTCAGGTCCAGGCACAGTCTTCACACATACCTACACGTGACCACCCTCTTTCTCAAATTCAAAACTTCTTTTACAAATCTAGCATGTCAAGTCCCTTGTACATATGTGTGAAGAAGGCCAGGCATGGGCAACGCTAGATAAAGCATATAGCACCTCCAACATACACAGGGGCTGGCCAAGGCTGAACACCAACACCGTTGATTTCAGTGTTTTTGGAGAATTCTGGAAACATAAGGTCCTTAGTCAACCCTTAAACTGTACAATTCACAAATCCTACAATCTTACAAATGTCTACGCAAGCACGTCCAGGGCTGGTTAAGCAAAAATCTGGTTGTGCGGAACGTCCTGCTTACACCATTGTCATTCCATTACCCATTCTCACACCAGCCCTGCAGAGGCAGACATTCTAAGTTCCCACAGACGCATCGCTTTGCAGCCCCCTCTGCGCACCCTACTCTCCGACCCCCTCACCTCTCCGTCTGCGTTCATGCCCACATCGTCAAGGATCTGCTCAACCTCAGACTTGCGCAGCCCAATACCTGCAAGCACGCACGTGCGCTGCTTTATATATATGCACAAACTATCCTTGACTAGAGCCGAGCTTACAACATGTGTACGTAAAATGTGTGTGACTCCAGTCCAGGCAGGCGGCTCATTTATATGTAAGTATAATGAAAAAGGGGTGAAAGTGCAGCAGGAATTCCTAGAGAGTTGCTTTGAAAAGGAATTTTAGGCTGTGCAAGGCTGTATAGAAGCACGTTATTTTAACAAGCCCAGCGCCACTCATAGATGCTTTGCTTCCCCAGCACAGTCATCTTCGCATTTGCTACATGCCATAACCAGTACACAATGAGTTGCACACGCACCCAACAGCTTGAATGCAGCTCCCAATTCGTCAGCATCAATGGCACCAGACCCATCTTGATCCTGTAAATGTGTGATAAAATGTGAGATGACGTCCTGGCACAAAATTATACGTTGCAACTCTGCTCTGAAAGTTGTGAATAAAAAATAAGATGCATGCACTCCTGCACCCTAGAGTCTCTGATGAATGGCAGGTTTCACATGCTTAGAGTTAGCCGGGAGTGGATATGTACACTGCACCTAATAGGATGCGCGGATACGTACACTGCAGCTGAATGCAGATGGCAGGGTCAGCCAGGAGTGGATAGGTACACTGCACATAACTGTGCATACAGAAGGTCATCTACCATAACACCTAATCCTGCATGTAAACGGCTTTGGCACAGCCCTACACACGTACACAGCCCTACACACCTAATACCTAATACACAACAGGTCAACCTACGTTGGCACAGCCCTACTCACGTACACAGCCCTACACACCTAATACACAACAGGTCAACCTACTTTGGCACAGCCCTACACACGTACACAGCCCTACACACCTAATACACAACAGGTCGCTGTGACGGAACAAGAGGGCTGGTCATTGCGGGTTGGAGTGGGCTAGTGAACGGAATGAACAAGGCAGGCCGAAGTGAGCCAGTGAATGGAGTGAGCCAGTGAACGGAATGAACAAGCTGATAAATCAGCGCCAGCTGCCTCAAGCAAGAGGTAAAACACGCAAGCTGCATGCCGCCTTAGCGTACAACGCACAACCATCCCTACACACACAGCATATCTGATATGCATGTTTACATATGCATGTATGCATGTTTACTGAGCAAGGTGCACGATTCACTTTAAAACAAAGCATGACCGCATGCTATCCACCCACAGGGAAGTGTCACACCTACCCACCATCAGTTCAAAGCACTCTTTTAGCTGGAGCTGTTGATCAGCGCTCAGCTTGGGCCGCACATTCCTGTAGAGAGAAAGGATGTACACAGTATTGTGCACAAATGTATTTGGGCGTGTGTGTTTGTTTGCATGAGTGTGTGTGTGCGTTAGCGTGTGTGTGTTTGTGCACTTTAGCGTGTGTATGTGTGAGTTTATGTGTGTATTTGCTTGTATGTACACGTGCGCGTATGTGCATTGGGTGCGTGTGTGTATGTGTGTGTGTGCATACGTGTGCATGTGTGGTTTAGTAAATGTGCATGTGTATACCCGCACATCTGCGCAATCCCTCTTTCTTACACCATACCAAAAGGAAAAAAATAACACTAGCTTTTTAAAGTCAACTCTAGTGTGCAAGAAAGAGAGACATTTCCCTTCCCAGTCAGATGCTGGCCACCATAACACAAGCACCATTACATGCTGTTATCGCGGTTGCCACGTCTAATCAGTGCGCACGTTCCCTGAGATGTACCATACTCACTTTTTTCTACGCCTGAGCCATAAGTGGATGGAAGTTGAGAGCGCTGAGTCCACAGTGGCAATGTCCTTCTTGGTATTGGTGGGCAGGTCCAGCTCTGCGTCATCCTCCCAGTCCGCGCCTGCCATCTCTGTTGATGCCATGACCTAGGCAGGTGCCTACAAAAAACAGTTACGACATGTCAATTTAGAGCTTATTTTCTAACATCTGTGTAAGAAGCCTTTTTGCCAGAGTGCGCTTGTGCTGCTCCAGCAAGAACACTGCAGGCAATCACTATGTGCGTCGAGGCGCACGTTAAGGCGCTTACGTACATGCGTGGGTGTATTAATGACTCAAATTTGTGAGTGTATGTACATGTATGTGTTTGAGTGAGAATGTGCGTGCGCGAATGAGTGTGTGTATGTGTGTATGTGTGTGCGCACCGGCGCGTGCATGTGTGTATGTGTGTGTATGTGTGTGTGTGTGTGTGCGTGTAAGTTTGTGTGTGTGTGCGTGCGTGTGTGTGTGTGTGTGTGTGTGTGTATGTGTGCGTGTAAGTGTGTGTGTGTGAGTTTGTGTGTGTATGTGTGTGTGTGTGTGTAAGTGTGTGTGTGTGTGTGTGTATGTTATTGTGTGCGTGTGAGTATATAATTGCAAGGTTTGTAAGAGAGACAGAGAGAGAGAGATTGAGACAGAGTGTGTGTGTTTATGTGAGCACGTGTGGACAAAACTTCACCGCTTGTTCACCTGCCAAATGCCCATTACAGAGTGTCCATCCAGGTATCGGTCGGATATCCAAATTTGTAGATACCGCGGTCTTAGATACTTTGGTGCTGCACACGTTAAATCCAACCAAGAAAGAAGATTAATTCATTAATAATGAACCCCTAGGGGATCAGGAATCTTTTGGCTTTTCGGATCCGTGTCAGCTTAAGTGAAATGGTAACTGTTGTGGATTTACAACGATTAGTGAATACATGCGGATTCATTTGCATTGATCTCTATCGGGGGGGGGCGATAGAATACAATTGTTGCTCAAAAGTTGTAAGATTGTTCAGAGGCGGGTCTTTCACCCGTTTCCTTCACTTGGACACACACCTGCAAATCCAGGCAGCCAACTCCCTGGCAGCCTGACGCTCCCCACTCAAAGCACCCTGTCTCCTAAGCTTGCAAGCCTTCCACCATCACTCTCAACCATCCCTCATCCACATGTGCCGGGCCTTCTACCACCACACAAGGACCTGGGTATGCTGTAACACTTTGCTGGGTACGGTACTTAGCAAAGTGTTACAGCAGCTGACCTGGGCAAATGGGGGGCAGCGAAGCATGGGCGGCCCAGCAAGAGCGCAGGAGGAGAGAGCGCAGGGCCGAGTGCAGGCAGGTCAATGAGGAGGATCATGTCGTCCAGCTAAGTAGCGCTGATGAAGAGGAGGAGCTCCAGCCTCCTCACCCAAGGCCGCTACCTGCCCGGAGAGGTAGACATCCTCTCCAAAAAGATTCTAGCAGGGGAAGGGGTAGCAGGGGCGGTGGTGGCAGGGGTAGCAGGGGAGGCAGCAGAGGTCTACTAGCAGCAGGGGTGGCAGCAGGTCCCAGGGGATCGTTGGCGAACCTCCTCGTTCCCCAAGGGGGGATGGATAGGGAGAGGAGATGGTAGAGGTGGACCCAGATAAGCCTCAAGCTCATGCGCATCTTTGAGGAGTGTGCCAGGCAAGAGGGTGGAGGGCTTGAACGTGCCAATGTAGTGTAACGCATCACTTGAGTTTGTTTACGGTATAGCCGTTTGTAGTTTAAAAGCAGTACTGCATCTATGTGCCTGGATCATAGAAGAAATAGATGTTAACTGCAAAGTGCAAACGTAGCGAGCGCCCTTTGTTTAGTTGCATAGGTAGAACACCTGCCTGCCTGCATTCAATTTAATGCACCTGCGTTTATAAATGAGATAACTGCTAACTCTAACTTTAGTTGCAAACTAACGTGCAAAATTGGATTTACTACCTGTTGTACCCGTGAAGCTGCAAATTGTTTCAATTGGTACAGGTCGATTGGGAGTATGTGTGTGACCCGAATGGCAGTGCAAGAAGATGCGCGTGCTCCCCGTGACGTGTCACAAATGCCTCACAGTGGAAGAACAGGCACAAGAACGTCGTTGCCGCATACAAGGTCATCTTCCACTACGACAGGCTTGGCGCAGGTGATTGGGGAAGAAATCTGGTGAAGGGAAGGAAGCGTAGAGTTTGTCTCCACGTTAATCCCTCTCGACGTGGTATGAGCAGTGATGAGTGGCACCGTCTGCTAAACGCGCTGGATGGAGCTTTTTGGTAGACCTACCAAGAAACACAGAATTCTCCTACTGAACAGAAATATGAGTTCGACACACCGAGCAACCCATAATAACATCTGATTATATCCTGGTGGTGTGCAGGCCTCTGCCTGGAATAATAAAAAAGTCTCGAGGCAATCGGCTACTCTTAGGTTGCACTTCTTGCATATGCCTCCTAGGTAAACTAAGGTTCCTGCCAGTCACTTGATGAGATGAAACCACACACTTGTGGTGACGCTGAGGAAATATTTTGGCTGATATCTTGCTTTTAGTTTGGGCTTCTCTGCTTTACTCTTTCCAGTCGTTCCACGGATATTTTATACATACACTACAAAAGACAATAGGGTGATGGAGCATGAACTGCGAGTGCATGTTGTTAGTTATCTTAGATAATTCCCCCTATCTTTAATTTATTGCGGTCGGTTGGTTCTGGCAGATGCTTGATTGTTTACTGATTTTATTCAGTGCTGCAATGCTTTTTTCCCTTTCCAAGGATTTTTTTGTAGGCCTACCTAGGTGCTAAAAGTCTGGTGCTACAAAAAAAATCATCACCATTGTCACAGATTTTACATACACAGCCTAGCATTTGCACGTTATTGACTGATGGCTTACTCTGTAAACTCTATTATTTTACTAGTACTTCTGAGTCATAGAGGAACGTACATACTCCCAAAGCAACAATCACAGTGACATTTTTACTAAATGATTTTCTGGTCCCGTTTGACACCTTCAACAGACTGGGCAGGAACCGTTTGATGCTGACGGCAGGAACCCCAAATTTCCTGTGCTTCCGTTTAATCAACAAAGGGTTATCTGGACCTAGCTTGCTAGGCTTTGTTACCTCCAAACTCAGCACAAACTTTGCTAGAACTTTATCTGATTAGGATTTACATACTCGTGCTTGGTTAAAAACAATAAAATCATCAATAATAATTGAGAAATTCTTTGTGTAATTCTTCAAACAGAAAAACAAGTTTCAATCATACCTACAAGCCCCTCAAGCATCCAGGATTTGACATTCTCTGTATCAAAAAGTGGCACACATGCTCGGCAGCTTCTGACAGCTTCTTCTGAGCAAAGAACTACAAAACGAAAGGACCCCCTGACATTCTACACTCCCTGAAAGAACCTGACCAACGTCCTAGGGTCCAGCTCTGCAGCCAGCAGCCCCGCTGTTTCCTCTCCGGGCACAGGCCCTCCCTCCTCTCCAGCAGCACCACCTCCCGCTGCTGGGCGCTGTCCCACTCTTCCCCTCCCCCCACCTCTTCCCCTCGAACCAGCTGCAAGCCCCCTGTTTGAAGGTCCAGCACCGTTGCCCCCTGCTTGCTGCTCCTCCTCGTCTCTCTCTCCCTCCCCCCCTCCCTGAGCAGAGTTTTGCACGTTGTTGTTCTGGATGGTCATCTTGTGCCGTGCCAGTTCCAGCACCTGCGACTCCACCGTGTCCTCAGCCTGGAGCAGGTTCAGGTTGATGCAAGGTAGCAATCATAATTCCACTGTCAAACTCGCACACTGCGGTCGGGCTTAAAATGACTACTAGTACCTTGGGACATAAAAATTACTTCTGTTTTGGAGGCTTGCAAAGATCTGGTAACCCTTCATAATTCTTACTCTTGCTGTGTTTTGGAACTTTTTACGCACTTGTCAATTAAATAACAGAGGAATGTGAATGATGAAAGGTGTCACACCTCAGTGCAGCTGTCCAGGCGATGCACACAAAAAAGACACACGCGCGCACCAGCAAACGGATCACTCGAGTCGGCCGCTGCTGTCCCAATCGGTAGATGCGTGCAGCTGCTTGAGCCTCAAGCCCTGGATTGACCTGTGTATTAAGTCATAAGAGTTGCATGTGTGTGTGTGTGAGTGCATTTGAGTGAGTACGTGTGCATGTGAATACGTGCGTGAGATTTTGTGTGTGTGAGCGTGCATTTGTGTGTGCATGTGTGTTTGAGCAATTATTGCTAAAGCAGCTTGGCGTTGTGCGTGGTGGATCAGCGCAGTGCAGCAATAGCCACTGCCACACAGGACTAAGACAACGTGCAAATCACTGCAAGTTTCTTGTGGTACATGCCCCCCCCCCAGAGAACACGAATCACATGTATGCATGCACGGGCGTACCTGTGGCTCCATGATGAATGCCGTGTCTGCCACGGTCAAAGTGAGGCCGGCAGCGCCCCCACTTGTGCTCATCATCACCAGCAGGACCTGCAGATGCAAGATGGCAGTAACATTGGGTGCCTAATAGCATGGGTGTAATCAGCAGCACCCCCACTTGTGCCTATCAGCAGCAGCGGGAGTTGCAGAGGCGGAGCGGCAAACAGCAAGATTGCGCGCAGGTGCATGAAAAGCTGAGCACACAGAACTGCAGTGAAGAGGTGGCAAGCAACTTACAGACGCCATCCCCACCACTTGCACCCGCAACCACACCCACACCCACAACCGCACCCACACCCACAGCCACAGCCACAGCCACAGCCACAGCCACAGCCACTCCCCCACCCTCACCCT
>Ga0307963_1000291_pt1 | contig 31529 bp, 36 predicted proteins | sample OrgLakmetagen594_FD_201829 | JGI IMG/M metagenome (GOLD analysis project Ga0307963, IMG submission 201829) | Saline water microbial communities from Organic Lake, Antarctica - #594 | ecosystem: Environmental > Aquatic > Non-marine Saline and Alkaline > Saline | place: Antarctica: Organic Lake... | reverse complement strand
GGTTACTGCAAGGGGGGTTTTGGGGTGGGTGGGTGGTTCAGAGGGGGTCCCACCCAATTTTTGAGGGGTGTTCCACTCCTTTTTTTTTGCCCTCCTGATGGAACTCTTAAATACTTGTGTCAAGGGTTTGAAACGAAGGGGTAGTGTGCACACAAGGCAGGAGGGCGGGGTAAAGAGACTGCACGAGTGTGCATACAGCGTCACATACTTGAGATCACACTCAGGGATCCAAAACATGAGCGCAGCAACTTAATATTTCTGTAGAGCCCCTCCGACAGCTTGAACAAAACCAGATTGTTTGTGCAGCCTGTTAATGAGGCCCCTGAGCTTTCATGTTGCAGTGAACTTTTGACAGTAGCTGGCACAAAATCAGCCAGCCCCGGCTGGAAGCATGCATTCTGTATTGTACTTCAGAAGAGAGTATTGGGTTGATTGCTTCAATTGGGAGGTGCACAAGATAAAGAGGAGTGTGCATTGAAGAAACATGCACACATGAGATGCGCAGGTCTGTGCTTCGACACAGGCACAAGCAGGTATGCATTTGTGCGACAAGGTCCCCAGTCAATGAGAGTGCATTCAGGTCAAGCGTTGGAAATGATTGTCTTCATAGGACAGATGTGCTCGGAGTGAGCTGAGTCAGTGTGTCATCACCATGCACTGGCTTGGGAGGAAAGGAAGCATGCACGTGAGGTGTCTGCAGGAATGCATGCACGCACACACATTCTCACACACCTACAAATGTGCATTAAGCTGTGAAAGTCCAGGGATGGCTCAGGGCACAAGGGGATGGCATCCTGTGCCATGGGATATAAGAAGTGCAGCACACTTTATGCATACCACTGACAATGTTGGCAACCAAAGGATATAAAAAATGCAATTTTGATAAATATGCGGGCGTGTCCGTTATATGTGAATTTGCTGGCCCTACGTGTGACGTACCAGGGGCAGCGCCTCCGGCCTCAAAGTCAGCAGGAGGTCGAAGTCCTCAAGCCGTGTCTTGAACACAGCCTGCAATGCCACTTGAGACAGCTCCTCTGCCGCAGGGGCTGCTGCTGCAGCAGCCATGGCGGGCGTGGACGCTGCACGCAACAAAGGCACACAGACAGGTAAGCAAGCGCATAGGAGTGCTGTCATTTGGGCAGGTGGGTTGGTGCATGCAAATTGCATGTAAAGAATCCCTTTGGGCTAGCCTTACGCGTTGTTTATGTGTTGCGATTAACGGGCAAGCAAAAATCACAGGCTGGCGCTTGAATTGCTCATTTGGTCTTTTAAGCCTATTGTGTTACAAGGCCTTGCCCTGCTCTATACTTGAAAATGCACATGGTCTTTCCTTTCATCTGTGATCCTTGCTAGTTATTTAGCTAGCTCTACTGCTCGCGCTATTCTCGGTGTGTGAGCTCAAAGCAGAGAGCTTGGCCATTTACAAGGCGTGGCCATTTATGACCTGGAAGGCTTTGATTGATGCGACACAAATGAGGCTCCATGCACAAGAGGATGAGAACAATACCTGGGACGTGGGTAGCAGCAGCGCCCACCATTCCAGCTGCCGTGCAATCCAGGATTGAAGTGAGGGATGCGTAGCAGCGGTGGGCAAGGGCGACTGTGTGGGCAAGGGCGTCTGGTCCGGGGCGAAGGTGGGTCCTGCATTTATAATTGACAACACAAAGCATAAAAATCAGAAAAATGGCTTAACGGCTACTGGAGGGTATAGGAAAAGTGCACACATGCTGCTGATGCCTAGTTCAGAGGTAGCATGAGCGTAGTGTGAGATGAAGTGTGCTACCAGCAGCACAGTGTTTCAGGCTTGAGCAGGATACTGTGAATGGGAGTGTGTGTGTTTTGTGTGTGCGCGTGTGTGTGCCTTGGTAGCATAGACAACAACGAGCGAGCGAGGCGACTCTCGTTGCCTCTACACCCCACCCAAAAAGGCTTATCAGGCCTAAGAGGATGGCACAAGGGGGCTGCTGTTGCTCTTTTTTGGAAACTGCAAGCGCCACGGAGAAAGGGCGAACGAGACCTAGAAAGAGCGTGGTTTTGCACTGTGATTACGGTACGCTAATGCTCCATACTGTCAGACTGCCATTGCACAGCCCTAGTTTCTGTGCAATGTGGTGTGTACAGACCGTTAAATTTCTGACCAAATAAGTAGGCACAAAGTGTTCGGCAAGCGTGTCTGTGACACGGCTGAGAACCAGCGCCCATCGCTCAACAGAAAAACTTCATAAATTGCAATACCGTCAGTCTTTGACCCTCTCACTATTCGATCCTGGAGAAGGAGTTTCAAAAGGCAGGAGAGAGCACAAGGACAGAGTTTATAGGATTAATCAAAAATCAAGAACGCAACACTCACCAATGGCTGGACCCTGGGTCTCGCGGGGTGCACACGTACATGGCTGGCAGGACAGGGGGCATGGCATCATAATCGCTGCACTGCGCATTGCTCTGGCTGCGTCGCAGGTCAAACCGCCGCTGCAGCTCTGCACGCTGCGGGGAGGTGAGCTGGTGCTCTGGGTCCACGACCAGGGGGCGAGAGCTCCAGGGGTGGCGGGCCAGCAGCTGCAGGAACCGCAGGAAGCCTGCGCATGCAAAGGATGTGCCAAGGATGCGTGCACAGTGAGCAAGAAAAATGTGCAAGGTATGTGTGCACGCAGAAAAGTGGTGAGGAGGGAGGAGTTAATGTAGGAGCATTTGGCTGCAAGTGTCCGACTTCATCCAGGCAGCAAAAGAGAAGCGCAGACTGTGAGGCTTGTAAGACCTACAGAGGTCATCTTGAAGATAGCCATCGATGCTTTCAATGTGAAAAGGCAATGTTGTTAAAACCAAAACTACTATTTACTAATTCATCTCCACTGACCCTACGAAGCCCACAACAGCTCCTCATAAATGTCACGCACTCACGCATCTGACATGCTTTTCCAAGCTAATGATGTAGCAATTGATAAAACGCTTTTATAAGAATGCCTTAAGCCTGTCCAGCTTTGGGCTTCAGTGTCCCCGAGGGCAAGAGAAAAAAGCCAGGGGAAGTGAAACAAAGCCAGATATCTGTGCAGCTGCTTGCTTAACGTTTCTTTCAGGTGTCAATTCCTCTGATTTATTTCTGCACCTCACGATTGTAAGGCAAACAACATCGTACTTGAGCAACAGACACCGTGAGCCAGACCCAGTGGCTGAGCAGCGTGCAAAGCTGCAGGCGCGCCTGCTGCCTGACTTTGACTTAGGTGCTTGACTTCACCTGTGTTACGGGAACCAGGAGGTGGACTTGCAGAGGGGCACGTGAAGGCAGCCGCCACTAACAGCTCCACCGCCTCGTCTGCAAAGTGGTTGGACAGCAAATGGGCACCTAGCCATCGCTGGGCGATGCGCACGGTGGGGGCATAGGCAGGGTTTGCACCTCCTACAGCCTGCAATATGACAATAGCCACGAATGAGTTGCATCGCACGTAGGTTCAGGAGGGCTTCTCCTCCACCTTATGACATAGCAATTTGAGTTTGTATGTCTGCCTAATCAATGCCTGCCCTATTAAAACGTCCCCAACATGTTTTGTGTTGAGGTCAAACACAGCACACATGCGCTAGGTCACACCCAATAATGACAAGCAAACTTGCATGGGGGAAGGCGCTGCTGCTCAGTCATTATAGTCATATCGTTTTGCGTTCCAAGTCAGCATGTACATACTGACTAGGGTTAGCCCAAAAGGCACGCACCTGGATCAGTCCGTGGTGCCAATTACGAATGAGAGGCAGCGACTCCGGAGAGGCAGCAAGGGAAGCAGGGTCGTCTGCAGTGGCAGATGGGCCCCCTAGACTCGCATCAGAAGCTGTAGGGCCTGAGGCAAGTGCTGGTTTTGAGCTGAGCGAAGGACGGGATAGCATGCTGGAGGTGAGCTGGGCGAGCAAAGCCTCGTCACGACCGCTGTACAGGGAGAGGCGGAAGGCAAAGCCGTCAGCAAACACGTCCACTGCATCTTCAGAAGTCTGTGCGTGTGTGTGTGAATGTGTGTGTGAGTACATAGGGCGAGGGAAGAGGGTGTTGGGAAGTCTTAGGGTCATATCATTGGAGAGGCAAGAAGTTTTGAATAGGTCGTGTTTTTGCATTCAGGTAAACCTGCATCATAAGCAAAATCATGCTTTACGCATTGTACCCAGGAGAGAAACAACAAACTGTTGACTGTCATGCTTTTCATTGATGCATGCTTGATAAGAACTCCACACGTATGACGCACATTTGCATTTATCGTACGTCCACCACCCCTAGACATCTGTACTGCAAGCAGAGGCGCGCACCTGTGTCGTTAAACCGTAGCTTTTTTCAAGAGCTTCCGACAGCTGCAAGCCCAGAGCAGCTTTCATTTTCTTGAAAGCCTGGGGGTGGGAAGGCCATCGACCTGAAGAGCAGTGTGGGACGTGAAGTGTGAGACAAGTATGATTTCCACCTTGCGCAAGCGAAACACGTTGTCGATTCTGGCTTTGCAGCAAACGACATAGGTATCCTGAGATGTGGACGGCATAAGGTCAGGGCAGAGTCTGGTGCAACATGGACTAGGCTCATAGATTGTTCACCGCAGCAAACACTTGGGTAAGCTCAATGGCCCCCCCTTCTATCCGCAATTTTGTAATCCTTGCCACCATGTAGATCATGAAGTGCATCGTGTTATCAAGGCGTCTCTTGCCTGTCCCTGTGTCAACAGCAAATCAGTTTACTACAAGCCTCTACCTCAGAGGTACAGGCTAGTAAAACAACAACCTTTCACTTGAGCAAGACAACCGTAAGTTGGCTCAGAGATTGTTCACCACAGGGAACATCTGATCTGGATTTTATCCAAACTCATTCTTTCTGTATGAGGTGTAATCATTGCCAACTGGATGTCTCAACAAGGAGCACCTGTTTCATGGCATGTTGCGAGCATACTGCCGGAACATCCATAAATGCTAGCGACACAAATGAGACGAGTCTGTGCAGGGCGGTAATCTTTTTTCTTTAGGCAGCTCTCAGGTTCCAGCTCCAATAGTATGTCAATCATGAAGATCAGACTGGTGCCAACATAGAAGTTGTTCATCACAGAGCCAGGCTTTTATGCAATAGAATTGTGCTACAAGGTCTGCAGCAGGTCTACGTCTTGCCACATGATTGTCTTGATCAGGGTCAGCGTATGGATTATTCAGACCTTCAGGTATTAAAGCAATTGAAGATGGCAGTTTCATCTGTGTTGGGCAAGCAGAATGGGTCTCAGGTTCCAGCTCCAATAGGTATGTCAATCATGAAGATCAGACTGGTGCCAACATGAAAGTTGTTCATCACAGAGCCAAGTCGTGCGCGTTATTGTCATGCATTATTTATGTCTACACCAGGGTAGAACAACCCGTCCGGGGACCGGGATAAATAACAAAGCTGGTCCATGTCACCTGGAAATTTGCAGGGGCGACAGCCCCTGCGATTCCAGGGGGCCTGGTAAAATTTAGAAAATCGTTCCAAGCAATTTGCAGTGACTTTTGGAAATGACAGTAAGATTGGAAACAAGAGGCTTAAGTGCTTGCATGGCATGGCATCTTGCACCTTGGCAGCTTACACCAAACTGAGAATCTCTCCAGATGGAAGCTCCCGGCTCCTCCTCCCTCTGCTTTCCCCCCACCCCCTGCCCCTGGTCCTGATGAGGCCTCAACCAGCAGCCTTGCAAACCTCACGCATGCATGCATGCACAAACATGCGCGCGCACACACAGGATGCCTGAAAAGAAGTAACATCGCGTGTAGGTTAGGGTTTAGGGAAGTTTTAGAACACCCTGAATAATAGTTCCGGGGAACCCTGAAAAATTGTACAGGCTGTTCCAGGTGTACCCGAATTATTTATGTACTTAGTGTACTACCCTGGTCTACGCCTATGCGTGTTATGGATTCAAGTAAGGGCAAATGCATATGTGGTCCACACTAGGTTCTCAGGTTCCAGCTCCAATAAGTATGTCAATCATGAAGATCAGACTGGTGCCAACATAAAAGTTGTTCATCACTGAACCCATGGTATGCACAGCTAGAGATACTCTTGCTGCTCACTCCAGGAGTGTTGGACCTTGCACCAGACCTACAGCCCGAGAAATTTCTCATGGGAGCTTTAGCCAGGTGTAATGCCTGTTCTCGTGCGTACGTCCGTGTTAAAGTGACAGTGACAGAGATGGGGTCTGAACAACCCACATTTATAGTGATCAAAGTGCAAACTTGGCCTCCATCGAGGACAATGTCAGCGTAACATTTGGGTCATTCACATGGGCCTTCCAGGCCGGTGTGAACTTGGCCTCCAGCAGAGCCCCTTGGAATGTCTTTCCAAAATATGACATGACCTCACAAACTCACCTGAGTTCTCGATCTGTACGAGCACCTCCACAGGACTTAAACAGCGAGGCAGTCTGCCCTCTTCAATGCCTTCCTCAACCTTGTGGCTTGCTCTCTTCTTGCCTGCACCACCTGCACGATAAGAGTGTGCACAATTATGAAGTGTGAAATATTTGGAACACACGTGGGCACAGCATGTAATTTTTACGTGATGCTGCATTTACAAAGGGGTTTCAATGGACAAGCTGAAGACATCTATCAAGATTATCCATGGTTGGGATACAGATAGATAGGTGGAATATAGGTGGGTCCTTTCTAGGACAATTTAGCCACTTCAGGAGTTTTGTGCACAGGCACATACAATTAACGTGAACAGGCAGAAGAGAGGAATACGTTCTCAGCGCGTGTGTGAGATTTGTACATGACAATACTGACTTGAGGTCAAGGGACACACCTGCTGCTGCAATGCCAGCTAACGGGTGTGGCTTTGGGGGGTAAGGGTTGGTCTGGCGGATGGCGGATGATTGAGGCTGCACGCCTACCACCTGCAGGAACAGAAGCAGAGAAGAGCAGGGGCCACTTTAAGTTGTTACAGGCATTTGAATCAATCAGGCGATTATAATTAATCTTGACCAGAATCATACCACACACAAGGACTGCTGAATGCACACCTGAAAAAGCTGCTAAGGTTGGCGCTGACTGTTTGAAATACAACAAGGCCAAACATTGTTCCCATCAACGGTATAGGACATGAAATTATCATTTATACCGTGACGAAAGCGAGGCTTGAAAAAACACTGTAATTAACCACAATGCGAGGGGGGCAATACATATTAATCAACACAATGCGAGCCTATGCGAGGGCCTTTTGGCTCTCTGAGCTTGACCTATATGCGTATGCATGCGCGTGCGTGCGCATGTGTGCGTACGTGCGCTAAAATGTGTGTGTGTGTGTGTGTGCGCGCGCATACGTGAGTGTGTGCGTTGCGTACGTGCGTGCATGTCTATACGGTTGTGTACGTACATGCGTGCATGCATTGTGTACTTGTGCGTGTGTGTGAAAACGTTCGCAATACGCGGTGACATAAGTACCGTACAGTATTCAAGCTAGAATGCATTCCTAGTGATGCAACAAAACAAAATATCCATCTCAGGCTTCTCCTGCTCATCGCTTCTACTAACGCCCCTACTGCCAATCGACTAGATTATTCAATCCACTGAGGACACGCAGTTGTATGATGATAGAAGAACTTGGTACTTCAAGTATGTCCCAGTGATCTAGTAGTGCGCAAGCAAACAATTAGACTGCCTCGCACGTCGCAAGCACTGAGTGAGTTTTGGTATTGCCACAGCTTCGAAGGCAACAGTCATAGCCTCCCCCAAAGGAGGAGCATCAGGCCGCCCAGATACGCGTGGCTTTCTGCTGTCTGGACAAAATTTTAATGTTACAGTTCCACCTTAAAACTAATTAGAAAGACCTACACTTTGCCATCCGATCCTTTGAAAAATGGACAAAGTCAAAAGGTATATTTACAAGCTGTACAAGTCAAGGACAAGTCAGCAGAGGACAGATGACAGAGCAACATAGCTGACGGAAGAGAAATAATTATATTTGTAGCTGAAGCCTAACCGCACTTTTAGTAAAATAGAGGAACATCATCTGCCGAAGGTATGGTTATTTATCATATCAAGTCCACAAAGAGTGCTGTTGCGTTACAATTACATGAAGAATAGTTAACCACGAACGGAATTACGTTTGCCTCGCTGCTTGCATTTATGCCAATGTTTGCTCCATTTAACGACGAAAAAGGCAAGGCGTGCTGTCATTGCGGTGCCGCAGGCGTCATTGATTCTGTGGTATCGCAATGACAGGCCGCACGCCACCTTGCCAGGCTTAAGAAACTAAAAAATGCGAGCAAACGGTGCATCACGCATGACATTTGGCTTGTCAACCAGTAGAAAGTTCCAGAACGTAAGCGAGCCATCAGCATTTCTCAAATTCTGCATGGCCTGCGTCTCGTACCACTCTTGTTCTGGGAGACCCCTCTACTTACTACCCTCACCTTCAGCGCAAGTCCCTCTAAGCTACGCAGCTGCTTGCCCAGCTTCACCAGAGCTGCTTCAATGAGGCGCGCACTGGTAACGGCAGCATTGTCTTCTTCCTCTCCGCCTGTGCGGAAAAAGGTGGTACTCAGATTGTTTACGACAAAACTACAGCAAGTCGTAAGACAAAGTATTTGGGTATTGATGTTGCACGCGATTTGATGTGCGCACCTTGCAGTGTACACCAGATGCAGACGAGCGCATAATCGTGCACGCGGACACCGCACCTGTGGGGCCCCCACTAGAAGGAGGGAGCATTAGAAGGGGAGAGGCACCCAAGTGTGAAGCGGCATGGGCACGGAGGGCAGGATCCAGCACGGAGGAGCAGCCAAGTACCATGCCTTGACTGTTGCTGGGGCGGTGACGAGCCAGGGCATACTCGAGGATGCTGTACGGTGTGGGCAAGTGATTTGCAGTTGTGATGGGCGAGCAAAGCTAGGGACATAGGTGCGCGTGCATCGACTCGATCTGGGAGGTGTCGTGGGAAAAGTTGGAGAGGATGGGGGTGAAGCTGGATGCCGGTCGCCAGTTTTAGCTTCTGCCAGCTGAAACATGCCTGTACCTTTATTCCATGTCAAACAGCTCCTACTGCTCTGGCCAGAACAGTGTACTCCTGGAAGCATGCAGATTTTTAAACGAATGCCAATGCTTCATGATATCATCGTTCACTATGATATGAGCAAGCACACGCACGCACTCTCACAACTCTCACACACACATGCACACGCAACACACCGGTCAGGGATGGTGTGCCTTGCCCCGGGTACTGCAGGCCATACCACAGCCTCGCTGATCTTGCCGTCCTGGAAGCGGCGCAGCTCTGAGGCCTCCCCCCAAAAGCCGCGGAACTTGGCGGCTGCCTTTACATCATCTGCTGCTGGTCCTATATCCACAAGCCTGAAGGACGAGGCAGTTGTTCTGATGATCAGCCCAGAACTCCCTTGACACGCTCAATCATGAGTATTTTCATCATTTGCATAAGTGGTTATTAGCTGTAAGGCATGAGCTGGAGCACTTTCGGGTCCCCTGAAGTATGCATACACAGAATCACACATGCATGCAAAGATGGCATACGCTGCACACATTGGACATCTATCAGCTGGAACGGTTTACCATCACATCAGCACACAAACCTGCATGTTTCTCTCAATGCATACGCGCGGCACTCTTACCTATGGGCCAGTGTGGGATCTAAGCGAGCCCTGAGCAGCACTGCCCCAGGCATCATCGGCCTCAGCAAGCCTTGCTGCAAGTGGTCAACTGGAGCAGCCTGCAAGGGCAAACCAGTGACATCATGTTAATTAAGTGCATGACAATGGCCATGGCCAAGCAAGCAATCGACTCGATTTAGGGATGCACGGGCGGCATAAAAACTCATGCTCTGTGTAGTATGGCATCTTTAGGACGCAAGAGGTGTTCCCTAAAGCACACCTACTGAAAGATGTTGATGCTGCCTACTGAGCCAGCTGTGTATCCGTACATTGGTTTGGTGCAACCTCCAATGAATGCCAAAAAAGGGGGACCTGGACTTGGGCCCTAGCCGCACAGCAGTTCATAAGGCACTTGAGGGGTCGTTTTTCTATTAGCCCGCCCTTGCGGTATTCGAAATTCTGACTGTCCTTAATAAAACGAATTGCATGCAGCCTGAGAAACGCTGGAGCTTGGTAATCAACAGCCCCAACAAGTAAGTAAATGTTCCACTTATAGTTGCAACAATTTAGAGCTGGTATAAAATTAATAGGCACCTGAAGGGGTTGACGGACAGCATGCACCCATGAAGCACGATCTGTCAACGCAGCTCGAGCTAGGGCCTCCACAGCCGCTTCGGCATCCCTGCAAAACGCGGGGAATATGTGTCTGTATGTACTTGTGTGTGTGTGTGTGCTTATGTGTGTGTGAGCATGCAAATGTGCAAGACCAACTGCCAGACTTTGATGACAGCCATTATACAAGATGCGAGCTTCAGTGATCCTCAGGCAATAAGCGGAGTTTGCACCCTCATAGGCTCGCTCAAGGCAAATCAATTTATCTTCAATGGAGCACTGAGCATCATAATTAGAACAGAACAAGACACGCGGTAGGCATGAGAGGAGTTGGAGTGACAAAACAAGACAGGGGGAATACAAGGATACAACGGTGTCAACTGCGCTCGATACCTGCGCTGTTTGGGGGTATTTAAGATAAGCAGGTAAGAACGAGATACCCCGAACCGCAGCATTCTCCTCAGATTCAGGTAAAGCTTTTTGCGCCCTCATCAGCATATAAGGAATGCTTCAAGGCAATATGTTCGGAAATCATCATGGGAGAAGCTTGTGCGCCAAAACGATGCACGCCGCGTCTCACAGTCATGCGTTCAAGTGGCAGATGGCGAAGACAAAATGCACAGCTCCTCAGTCAGGTAAAGCGATTTGCACTCTCACTGGCGTACTCGAGACAAAGGAGGATCATCACTGGAGCAATTGGGTAGGCATGCAAGCAACCCACACAAAAAGTCACGTGCAAACTACAAACAAGGGTGGGGGTTTTGTTGTTCCTCGGGCAATAAGCGGAGTTTGCACCCTCATAGGCTCGCTCGAGGCAAATCATTTTTGTCGTCACCGGAACAGCTCCCCTTGCAAAAGTACAGATGTGTGGATGTGTGTTTGCAAACCAGCACCACGACAAATACTGACCTCCATATACTCGTGTCACGGCACAGGCTTTGGCCCCCCACATCTTTATCCCCGCCTTGTTTCTGCACTTGCTGGGCTGGCTTGCTCCCCTGCGTGCTTGCTGCCTGCACCTCTGTAGGGGCGGCCACTGCCCACACGTAGTCAGCTGAGGTTGCGTGGGATGTAGGAGTAAGGAACGCAGCGGCAATGGCCTCATCTGCGAGCGCATCAGGTGGATTACACTCAAGGGTGAGGATTGCTAAGGATGTATGAGAATGGTTGCAGGCACCGATTAAGGGGTGGCAGGCACCAGGGACACGCGCACACACGAAAGTACAGGTTGGAAATGAGTGTACCGTACAGACTTTATATCACCGCGCAAAAATATCGTTTTTTGCCCTGCGGGGTGACTGCGCGCACGAAAAATATCTATTTATTTTGGGGGTGCGGGATTGAAAAACGGGGATTCTTGGCGTATTTTGGAGCCTGTCAGGCAAAAACCCCTGTGCGGGGTTGGTGTAAATTAAATATTTCCAGGGTGCGGGGTTGATGCCGGAGTGTGAAACTAAAATATTGTTTTGGGGCTGCGGACTGAACCCAAGTCTGTACGGTATTAGGAATAAGGAGATGCTGACACAGGAACAAGAGAGGTCAAGCTGAGGCATTGTTGAAAGCTTCCAATGCTGAAGTGATCTTTCATTAGCCTCCTCATGTCTTAAATACATCTGAACGTGTAGAACCAATCTGTTTTGGAGCAGAAGAGGCACGTGCAGGGAGCTTATAAGCAAAACCCTGCCTTGTTCGCACTAAATTGCAAGGATTCAAACACATATGCCTGCAATAAACGAGGCCCTCATAATGGGTCACAATCAAACTTTACACAGATTGCAATGAAAGTAGGCATGTGAGAGCAAATAACACACAGGTACCTGCATCTGCTGGTGAGTCAAGCAGTGCCAGCGTGGCCTTTGCGGCTGATGCCACGGCTGCCACAGACGCACGCCCCATGTGGGCCGCCAAGTTGCAGTGTCCTACGAAGTTGGTGGGGTTAGCCAGCTGTAGTGAACGAAAGTTCCATCAGTCGCACAATCAGTAACAGATGGAGCAGCAGTGTATGCAGATATATCAGCAAATCCATGTTCATTACATTGCCATAATCACGCTAGGTAAAAACACGTCCTGCTATGCCATGCCCACCTTGTAGAAGCACCAGTGCGCGAAAGGAGTGTATTTTTACTCTGCAACTGCTATGGCCACACAAGCAATCCTTGCGGAGTTGACATGGCGCTCTGAAAGCGTACCGACAATGCCAAGTGAACCCTAACAAGTACAAATCAGGCTGTTTCAGCAATTGCAAATGCACAAGCCAGGGAAGAGGATCTATTATATCTAAATGGCTTGATCTAACTCTCTTTAGCGACTGTGAGCAATACACAGGCGCCTGAACAGGCTGACAAGGACTGAGAGACACGTGGTCTCAGGAATCGGCACCTGCGTAAAGCAACTCCTGCCTACCTGTGGTGTCGATGAAAACAGCACCTCCAGCGTGCCGCTTGAAGGAAGCAAAGGTGGGAGCATTTAAAGGAGGGGGTAGAGCATCACACACAGTATGGGCAAGGGCGTCTATGTCAGCGGCCGCAGCAGCAAGGGCAGAGCCTGAACATGGACGTGGGGCAGAAATATTCATGCTGGCGCATGACATACCTGAGACACGTCTGCAAGTCAAACACGCGCTACTTTAAGACTGCACGACACGGAATACGCTTTTTGTCAATTGTGGCATGTCAAAGGAGACAACTATGCACGAACGAACGGACAAACTAGCATAGCGCTCAGGCGCTCACCTTGGGGGTGGGCCGGGAACAGAAGCGAAGGGGCGGCAGCGCGTGCTGTGGCCAACAGCTGCTCTGGAGATTGATGAGTCATGGACATGCCCTTGGGCAGCCCGGCCACAGGGTCACACAGGGTGTGCAGAGCAGCACGTAGCATTTGCAGGGGAGTCATGGACATGGACTGCAGCACACAGAGGGGGGGGAAATGCAAAAGGGTGTAGGATGAATTAATTGACGGGGGCCTTTTTACTTGCATGACGGTGCATCTCATCTTCTGAGCACAAGTTTGCATCTACCTTTTTGACGCACATGATCATGTAAAAAATTCAATATGGGAGAAGTGTCCTGATATAGAAAGAACAGGGGGCAAACTTAGTGCAGAACAACGTGTCCTGCTGTACGTTGCTAACGTCAGCTCCTCACCAGCTTGCCCTGTTCTGCTAGGTGCACCATAAGCATCGCCAGGAGGTGACCATCCAGGCCGTCAGCAGTTTGAGAAGCGCTCAAGCCACGCTGCTGGGCCCACACCTGCGCGTGCACCAAGGTGCGCATCCTGTTTAAACAAAGAGAGGCGTAAATGACCAGCAGTTAACGAGGACTCCTAAGGTTCCCTGTTGGCTTGACTTAAGGTCTCTAGCATTTGCGGTCACACAAGGCTTTGATTGAGCACGTCCAAAGGAGTTTATCGTTCTACAACAGTCTATGTTGCAGGTCATTTGGAAACATGATGCAGGAAACCAATGGTAGCAATTTGAAACTGTGCACTCCTTCATTAGTCGGTCGCACGACCTTGGTACAGCACTTAGCATGCACCTAAGCCACCTGAAAATGAACTCTAGCAAAACCCTAGCACAAACAATCGATCAGATGGGCCGTTGTTAGGACAGGCCCAATCAGCGTTTATGTTCACTCCAGAATGGACAACAAATTTCACAGGACAAGTCAGCTGCGCAAAGAGGGTTGCACTTCACTGGAGCAGATGCTGATTGCTGCTGATATAGTGGAAACAAGCACTGACCAACACCTTTAGTTGTCATGCATAGCATCTTCGGCGCACCTTGAGCAGCAGCAGGCCGTCTGCGAGCTTTGCATTCCCGTGCAGCGCACGCTGCAGCACAGCAGCGTGAGCCAGCACACAGCAGTCCGCCACCACACCTGCGTTGTACACAGGTGTGGGCAGCAGCAGGGCGTCCTGTTCAGCATCTGTCATCCTCTGCTGCACGGCCTGCGGCTTGGTTCCTCCTGCTGCCATTCCTGCCGGTGGTGTTGCCTGCTGCACGGCACGCACACAGTTGCGATCCGGTGCAAGCTTATTCATAGGAAAGGCAGAGGGAGGAAGGCATGGGTGTAGCCGCAGCTCAAAACGAGTGCTGCTCCCTAGGCTTGTAGAGGGTCCATCAGAAGGGGCGGTGGGAGTTGAAGATGAGGGGTTTCCTATCACCAGGACAGGGCGGGTAGGGTCTTGCTGGCTGGCCTCTAGGCGCATGGGTCTGCCACGAAATGCCTTGGAGACGCGCAAGTGGGCGGCTATGGCTGCCAGGTACAGGCCGCGCCGTGCATGGTAGCGATGGTTCAGGTATGCCTTCCTGAGTGAGAGGGTGGAGTTGTATTTGATAGGCTGAGTCAAAGGAGGAAGGAAGGCATGAAAAGGCTGTCGGACAACAGCACAGTGGAAGTGTAGAGGCGCGCGAGATGCAGGCACAAGGTAGAAAAAAGGCTTCAGCTTGTGGAGGACTCACTTGAACATGCAGCTCGGAGGGATGACTATGGCCAGGTCAAGGGAAGGAAGAGAGGGGCCAGCCAAGGCACAGCGTAGTGCAGCACTGCCCACAGCCGCGACTGCTAAAGGGGGCTGGAATGGCAAGGTGGTGGCCTGTGTTGAGCGAGCAGAAAGGGAGGGTGAGGGGCTTGAGCTCTCTTTGGAGGATTGGGTAGCTTTGGCATTGCGTTGGAACTGACAAGGAAAACATGCACACATGCTAGTGTGCGGTTTGGTCTAGCTGTTACGCTAAGCTGTGCGAGCAAACCATGCACTCACATGCTCGTATCCATTTCAGAGGGCAGGCGTTCAGTGCCTTATTTCTCACAGGCCAGCATCAGCGCACACATTACCTGCAAGCGAGTCCAAAACGAAGCCCACTTAGCGTTGTCTCAACGCCCCAGCCATGCATGACAGTAACGAGCCGGCGCAGATACAGAGCAGCACACCCAGACCACCTCACCTGTGACTCCAATCCCAGCTCTTTAACGAATCCAGGAGCCAAGTCCCCAGCACGCAACTCGTGGGGCTTCATCAAAGCCAACGATTTCCGCAGCTTGGCCACTTCTGCGTCCAATGCCACCAGGGCAGAACCACTAAGCTGGGCACGGGCCTCAGACAGCAGCTCGTTGACCTAAAAGTGTGAGAGAGAGTGGTGGTGGTGTGTGTTAGTGTGTGCGTGCAAGCGTGTGTGTGTTTGTTTAGTGTGTGTGTTTGTTTAGTGTGTGTGTTTGTTTAGTGTGTGTTTGTTTAGATGAGGTTCCCGCACAACACGCAGCCCGCTGGACGCGCCCCCCTGCCGTACATGCTAGCAGACGAGTGCTCAACATTGCAATGACGGTCGACAGTCTGAGAGGTAGGAGAGGAGAGCCGCCACCAAACATTCGCGCTCATGCGCCACCAAAACATCACTTCCGCCCCCCCGCCCACGCACGCACGCACCTCCAGTTCAAGGATGCCAGACGAGGCATCCATCCCGGAAGTAGTGAGGCGCATCAGGTCTTCTTCGTATGCAGGCCTCTTCGGGACAGAGACAGAGGGAGGGCCCCCCCTTGAGAGGGGAGGCTCATTCCCCACATCGTCATCCCCTCGTTCCCCAGAAATGGGCTGGCTAAACTCTTCTTCATTGATCATGTCTGACCATTTAATTTTTATGTGAGCTGTCCTGTACACAAACAATTTTGATTTTCAACTGCTCATCATGGGAAAGCAAGGAGCCCTGGCAGGAGTGAAGAAGCAGCTGGCAGTGAAGAAGGGGAAGGGGGGAAAGAGGAAGGGGACACACAGAGGCGTGCAATCCTTGCTATCTCCGGCTTCAAATCCAGCCACCAGCATCCAGCCACCAGCATCGAGGGCGTTCAAAGGGATGGGGAATGACGCTCTGTCGGACATGCTGAATCAGTAAGTACGTGTGACTGCTTGCCCCATCACGATAGACGGCACAATTGTGTGTGTGTGTGTGTGTGTGTGTGTGTGTGTGTGTGTGCGTGTGTGTGTGTGTGTGTGTGTGTGTGTGTGTGTGTGTGTGTGTGCGAGTGAGTGTGAGTGTGAGTGTGAGTGTGAGTGTGCGTGTGCGTGTGCGTGTGTGCGTGTGTGTGTCATTTCAAACTCTGTTACCTCCATGCCACACAGGACTGCGGCAGAGTTGAGTGAAAAGCACAACATTAGAGGCTCTACAGAGCTTGCACCTAGGCGACAGGGAAGTCAGCCAGCACGGACAAACCACTCCTTGGAGGATGAAGGAGGCAAGATTACTGCGCAGAGTGATGTGCTAAAGCACCCATTTCAGAGCCATCAGGATGCATTAAAGCACCAGCAAGATCTACAGACATGTCTTTCCAACTTCGATTTCGGTTAGCTTGGAGCAGTTTTAAGCTGTGTATACCTGCCTAAGACGCCTATATAAACTATTTATGCTGGATTGTACCAGTCGATGACTTTAGCATTCTTGGTTTTGCAGCTAATTATATGAACCGTGAGGCCCAATCCACATCTGAGAAGTGTTTTTTGGTGCCCAGTACAAAGCCCCCTAGTGTCAAAAACAACTTTTTTGCCTTTAGCCTCCAGCCTGTTTAAAAGCTATCTCTGCTTTCACATGTGGTGTGCACGCATGCCATTGCCTACCTGTGTCAAACACACGTGCTCTCATCTGAGCTTCCGTGGCCTATTACACAAAAACACTGCCGGGTGCTTGTGTCGCACTTGTGCCAAAGCGTTGAAAACTTCATCATATCAGCTCCTATGTGATCAGCACCTATTGCAAGGGAAGGTTACATCGCTATATATGCCTCTGGGGGCATCTGAGCAGAAGCTTGAAAAAAGACTGTAACCAAACCAAAAAGGCGCTAGAAAAAATTAAAAGAAAAGAGTAGGCACTCAGCCACAAAAGAGGCCACGCCATATATATCTGGTTGGTTCAAAAAAGTCCTCAAACGAGTTGGGCTATCTTCATGCTGAGGTGGAAAGACCAGCTGGCGGTGCTGTGTGCGAAGGCTAACAAGATGATGTTCATGCGGACAGTCCAGCAAAATATGCATGTTCCTCATCCTGAACAGTGTGCCAGTCACATTTGTCACAGATCCTGAGCTCGTCAGGCCTTCTGTTCCTGTCATGATGCATTCTTTGGAACCAGATAGTTGTGGCAAGAAAGGCGAAGGCAAGAAAGTGCGCAGCTGAGGTTGCTGGGAATGTTTAAGCGAAGGTAGAGAGGCAACACAGCCAGGCTCGTAATTAATACTTCTGTCACCCCTCCAGCCAGGAGTAGTATTCCCCAAAGCTATACCAAAATGTGTGTGATAAGTCCTCATAATTCTGCTGGAATGATGAGTGTCATGTGGTGTCAAATTGACAAGTTCTCTCCAGCCCCCAATGGTATGTTCGCGCAGAGTGAGCTCAAACTAGGTATTTCAAAATGATTGGCTGGCAGTGGCCGAGACGGATGGTCATCCCTGGTAGACCCTTGGCTTGGCTCTGCAGCTTCTGTGCCTGGTGCTCTTGCTTGTTTGAGGCTGGTACTCCAGTCTCTTTGTGACTTCTTTTCTCCTTCTGGTACTCTGTTGGACTTCTCTGACATCAGGGCCTTTTTTGTCTGCTGGTAAAGGAGTTTTACAGTACTCGGTACCAAAGTAGTGGCTTTCTTTTCCTTAATCAATGTGGGGAGTGGTTTTCACTGCCTGCGTACTTTTTCTTTTCAAATTGATAGACTCAGAGATCGTGTGGCAACCAAAAGCTGTTGAGACGCAGGGAAACCTTGGAGCGTGTGCAGAACCTGCTGATGAGTCCATGTATCACTTCTGCTTGCAAGAAAAAGGTCAGCCTGTACATCTTAATCAAGAAGAGGATTGTTTGAAGAGAGTAAACTGTTCCGGAAACGTATGATGCACCTGAATCAACAAAAAAAATGGGCATCTGACCTGTTTCGCGGAGCACGCAGTGAGTATCAGTACCTTTCTTGATGCCCAAGAGTTTTTTAGGAAGCCAAGATGAAGGATATGTGTGGGGGTGATTTTTGAGGAATCATATGTCAGAGAAGAAGTGGTCCATACTTGACAACCGTATAGACCAGCTGTCAAAGCAGAGACTTGGAAAAGCCATAGCAAGGCATATTTTCTGTGTTTGATACCCTTGTTGTCACGAATTCTGGCAATGGCAGACCTGAAGTTGTCTGCCATATTCTCAGCAGCTGTGAGCATGCGTCCATCACGAGTAAGAGTGATTCCAAGGTATTTGAATTCAGTGACAAGTTCCAGAGATGTGCCATCGTACGTGAAGGTGGGAACCGCAGAAGTATTCTTGCTGAAGAAAACCATGACTTTTGTTTTATTAGTATTCAGCTTAAGCCCTTTTCAAACGTGTGTAGTCACAGAATACGTGTGTAGTCACAGAATTTGTTCAGCTGGAGCTGCAGAATTTCAGCCGTGTTTGAAGCCGTGTTTTATCCAAGGGTGTTTAAGCGACACAAAAAATCTCCGCGGGGTACCCTGTGTCGCTTTGTTCCTTTGGCTGGTCACTCAGAGACTAGGGTTCGAGCCCCAGCAAGCTCGCTCTTTTGCCCTTTTGCTATCGCCCCTCTATATAACACTCCAGAACTTGCGATTTGGGTGCAACAACTTTCCATCTGTATGAAAAACACTTTGTACGTGGTTTTTTAAGGAAAGGCTTGCGCTACACACTTTTTTGGCTACAGCACCCTGCGTAGCGCTTTTGTCTTAAAATGCTACACACCCCAAAACCAAAAAAACACTGGTTTGCAGTGAGAGCAATGAGCTTTTGCTGTGAACATTGTCCTCGACGTACAGCAATACTACCAAAACAAGCTGGTGGACATGTTGGTGGACATGTTGGTGTACAACACTGTACAGGCATATTCGGCAATGTCATCAGCATATTCACAGTGAGGGACATGAACTGAGTCTAGGGCAGTGGCAGCACCTCTCTGCACATTCAAGAATCTGTCCATGTCATTGTTATTAAGGGGGTACAGAAGGGGACTTAGAGGGCAGCCCAGGTTCAAGCCTCTGTTGGGTGCAACGGTGCAACCCTTCCTCAGAAATTTTGTCGCCATCAATGAGAAAGTAGAGGCATCCTGTGTACACGATTTAAATGATATCTGGAATAATGTGGAGTCAAATTATTGCAAGTGTCTCCAAATCTTCTCTCTTGGAACACTGTCGAATGCTGCATGAAGGCTGATTAGTACTGCGAAAACAGAAATAGCAAAAGCACTATATGGGCCCAACAAACGACCCAAAAAAGTGATCAGGAGAGATGAAGCTAGCTCAATGGGAAAGCGGTTTTTCACTGCGCCTTGTCGGGTCAAATCACTGTCACAACAAAGACAGAACTCAGCACGTCGTCTAAAAGTGACAGTGACAGCGTAATTCTATTTTTCATGGTTCAGCAACGACCCAGAAACTACCGCGTCCGAAAAGAAACCTAACAAACACGCACCAAACTAGATCTTCCACCATTGCAAGGAGAGCTGCCCGAATGTGACCCTGCCAACCAATATTCCCCTGGCTATGAAACCAAGAGCATCCGACCAAACAAAGGCGATATAAACCTGATCGAAAATAAGTTATATGTATACGCTTCTCCTACCCAGCAAGCAGAAAAGGCACAAGAACAATACAAGCTACTATTGCCTCACTGTGGATTATGGAATAGACAGGTTGATCTTATCAGACCACCTCCAGTACAAGAGACAACACATGCCAGTGAGCAATACGACACACCTAGCCAACCGCCACAAGCAGAGGACTGGCTAACAAAAGCCACACTTCCCAAGTTCCAGACCCTCCCAGAGATGACATGTGTGTACGGCATAGATGGTAAATACTCCGGCACCATCACCCCTCAGCATTTTACAGGATGCATATAACTCTGCTCGCCATCAAGGCAAACACACCCTGCGAAATCCCCCTGACCAAGACCTTGCAACAGAAATCCAAGGACTACTTCATCGACTCCGATCCTACGACTTTCAATTACAGGCAACAATACCAAGGCTGAATGCTCACACTACCGGGCTTTGCCCACCCACTACATGACAGCCTTTCGCAACCATGCCCTAGTCACAAAAGAAAGAATGGCCTCACCTCTAGACTTTACCCCAGAGCTTCAAGAGTCCTGGACAGCCCACCCAAGAGACAGAGTTTTTGGTTCCAGAACAGATGCGTTGTCACAGTTCGCTCACTCGAAAAGAAAAACTACGCAGGCAATGAAAACCACCCCCCACATTAATTAAGGAAAAGGAGCCACTTTGGTACCAACTACCGTAAAGCTCCTCCACCGGAAAAAGAAAGGAAAAATCAATGGGAATCAGGAGGGTTGCAGGCTTGGCCTGAAACCAGCTCCTGACGAGAGTTGTTAACAGTACTGGAAAGGGCACGTCTAGTATGGACAAGTTTAGCAGCAAAGTTCACAGAGTGCACATGGAGCTTGGAGGCAAACGCTCACTGGACTCTCCATCTACCACCCGATGTATGACAATAAGCACATGCTCAAAGTAATGCAATATGCAACCGCATCTGCCTTGAATAACCAAGAGGCAACCGCTACCTTCCTACTGCTCCCAAACTGGATGGAAAATAGCACCAACGCTTTTCACAAAACATGCACTGACAACAAGGATGTTTGCACTATACTTGAAAATATTCCAAAGGAAAAAGTGCGTTACATGTCACTCCTGCTCTACCAGCAAAGCAAAACACCACCCCTGCCAGAAGCAACATGGGGCATACGCATCTTAGTAGTCTGGAACAAAGCTGCCAGGGAGCAACTTATTGCAAACAACCCATCTTGATTTGAGAAAATGAAACAAGACCTATCACCAGCGGCAATCTGGAATTTTAAAACCGCAAGCACCATACCTTCTCTTAAACCACCAACTGAAAGGATACTGCCAAAAATGGCAAAAATAGATAAGCTCCCCAAAGAGTCAAGGAACAAGGTTATCAATGCAATGCCCTCGGCCCGTTGCCTTTTTACTAGCCCTGTCTTCCTAAACCTTGTAGTTTTATGTAGGCACCAAAGTACGCAGGCTTTCCTTCCGTCTTTCTTTCCCATGCTGGACCTTCTCGTATACGTTTTGCCCTTCTTCTCATCAACCTGGTTGCCCCCCCTACTTTCTTTTATCTCTTCCAGCCGGCCTCTCTTGCTCCCTTTTTATTTATCAACTTTCAGTTCGTTTCAACCTCGTAGTAGGGAGTTTGCTATCTCCCCATGACCTATGTAATACGCCAACAACAAGTTTGGCAGCATTAAAAAATGCAAATACTGGCGGCATAAGCGATACATTACACAGTCAGGTCCCCTCCCATCATGTGCAACAAAAGCGCTTGCTAGAACTCAAGGCCCCTAACTGGAAAGAATAGGCCTTCACAGATGGGAGTTGTACTACAAACAAAGAAAATGGATCCCAGTCTATTGAAGCTGGATCTACCACCTTCGATCCAACAAAATCACCACAGCAAATCCTGGAAGGAGCATCAACAAAATTATTAACAGAGCGGAGCTAGCGGGAGTTGCTGCTGCTTTGATAAATGAACACACCCATGTCGCAGCAGACAGTGCTGGTGCACTATGGCTAATAAGAAATAGCATCCTCTACCCACAGCGCATGGAACGGCATAAACATGCCAAACTCCTAGAAACCATCGTACACCACATCAAGCTGTCTAAAGACACCATCTATCTCTGCAAGGTCAAAGCTCATGCTGGCATCCTAGGGAATGAGTGTGCTGATGCCATAGCAAAGTGCTCTGCAGAAAATCTAAGTGGCCATGATTTTTACATTAACACCGACGTCCATCCCCATTCATCCATATTCTGGCCAGCAAGGGTGGAAAACCTCCCCCATCTTGCCTAACAGATACTCTTAACACCCGCCAACCAGGGCCTCCAGCAGAAGGACTCTCCATTTTCTCAGATCTCGATGCTGTAAAAGCACACATGCATGTCCAACGCAAACTAGGTCCTGAATAAAAAAGGTTTCAACCACCAGTCCACAAAGTGCTACACAAAATACCAATAACTGATCAAGGAAGGCATTGTCGAGCAAGACGTAAATAACTCATTTTGGAAAAATGCATGTGTCACCTCAGAGTCTGGAGAAAAGAAGAATAACATGCTCTGCCGCACAGATTTGATATACAACCAAAAGCGTGCTGCTCAGTGCAACCAAATAGAAGGCTCACCGATCTGCCCCATCTTCCAGAAGCTTGACGGCACCGACCACATGCTGTCAGGCTGCAGTCATCCCTTTATTAATAAAATGATTATTAACAATTAACAGGCATAACGCTGCTGGACAAATGATTCTAAAAGCGATCCAACAAGGTACACAGGGTGCATGCCTGCTAGCACAAGCAGACGTAGGCAGTCGTGAAGAAATGGTACAACAAGGCATTATACGCCCTTCAGAGGAGACACAGATAGGAATGATTCCAACCTGGCTCTTACCTTCCAAACTCAATGCACAACAGCGGCGGAAATTTAGCAAGCCAGATGCAATCATAGTTACTCCGACCCAGCATCCACGCCCCAAACGAAACCCAACAAACACGTATCAAACTAGGTCTGCCAATAATGCAAGAAGAGTTGCCCGTGATAACCTAGCAGATGGCACTGCCAATCCATACCCCCTGGCTATGAAACCAAGAGACACACAACCAAATAAACGCGATATACATTCAATCAAAATCAAGTACTGTGTAGACACTTTCCCTGCTTAACAAGCAGAAAAGGCACGAGAACAATACAAGCTGCTAATGTCTCGCGTACTCAGACACAACAAAAATCATGCAGGCAAGACAAGGCATTGTTCACAACCCCCAAAAATATTTGAGCAATACTCTTGTTAATGTACAGGCCCCTGCCTCCCGACCACCTGATCCCCAATGGTAAGCCACTGCTACTCATATGTTCCAGGTGGGATGTTGTGTGTCTTTGCATCCATCGGGTGGTGCAGGACACAAAAAATATCATTTTAAATCCATGCGATAGTGTGTGTTTACACTACCTGCATTCCTTTCCTGTTTTTTTCTTTACAAGCGACACGCCGCACCATTTCCTGTGATCCGTAAGACCCCACTTGTCCTGTTCTTTTCCTAATGGATGAAGAAGTAGCTTACCATGATCTTAACTTAAGCTCAAAATGCTACGTTCAAAATATGTAGGATGATGAGGAAAACATCAGAGGGGGCCGACGAAGGCCTGAAAAAGGGGTACTTTTGAAAAGTGAATTGAGTATGGGCGCCCCAGCTGGCAACAATCAAGCTCAGTACCCAGAGGTAGCACTTGAGCTTAAATGTTGCCAGCTGGGGCAAAAATGTCTGTTTGCCTGCGGCATAAACCCTATTTCCCACCACCATTCTCTCATATCTCATCACCCACTGACCTGATTTGTGTCATTTTTAAATAAATTGTCTAAATTTTAATAGAGAATATCATTGCAACAAAAATGGGGCAAAACGACCCAGTAGTTGGTCAGATACTCCATTTTGGCCCATTTCCCTTTGAAAAAATCAACAAAAGGGGTGCCAAAAAGGTGGAACACCAACCTTCACCAAATCTACTCTTTAAAACCCAAAATGATTTAGTATCATAAAGGAAGTGTTGCTATCTTGTTTTGGGATGAAAAGAGGCTCTGGTTGGGGAGTGGTGGCCTAAAATGTGAAAATTCAGTGCCAAAATCTGAACGGGAATCCCACCCAGACCACTGGGGTGGTCCGATTGACCCCAAACTTTGTGAACCATCTAGTTATGTCCACCAAACATGGTCTGCATCAAAAAAGTCACATTTCAGACATTTGCTCCGTCGACCCCCTCTGGGAAAACCTTTCAGCAATTGTCATCGAGGCCTTTAACCACCAATTCTGCCCTTTGGCGATTTTGGAATGGGGAGGATCATTCTTGGGGTAAGAGCGCTGTTTTTTAGCGGGGGTTGGTGGGATCGTAAAAGCGTGCACAGCAGCGTGCACACCGCTGGGTCATTTTCAAGGAATTATGGTACCTTTATCACCAGAATTTTGTCAATTCAAACTCCCATTTTGTTCCTGGGCAGAACACTTGTGAAAACCACCAAAACCGATTGTAAAATATATCTTCATAGGTATTTTAAAATCAAATGGTACGTTTTACACTACACAAGTTCTAAAGAAAGAGTTGACCAATCCTAAGACTCTTCTTCCTCTCACTTCACAGGGATGCAGTGGCTCTAAAAACATAGTCTCTGACGGTGAGACCAGAACATTTCATGTTGCATTTGAAAGCTATTGTTACGAAGCGCGCGCACACACACGCACACATACACACACACACACACACACACACACACACACACATACACACACATACACACACATACACACACGCACACACACATACACATACACATACACACATAAATAGACACACACACACACACACACACACACACACACACACACACACACACATGCACGCATACACACATACACACACACACATTCACAAATACACATACACATACTCACACACACACGCATACACGCATACGTACACAAATACACACACATATATATACACACACGTGCATATGCACGCACACACTCACACGCAGACCCACACATCCACGCATACATGAACAAGTGCGTGCATGCACTTTGCACACACATACACACACATGCACAATTTGTGACAAAAGCGTTTTCCCTCCTGCAGACGTTGCCCACGTCGTCTCAGCCAACACGCATAAGGAAAAGGAAGTGAACGGAGCCCCCTCTCATAAAGGAGAAACCAGCAGTGATTTGCAAGCAACAAAGCAAGCTGACGTCACAGCGTCCTCGTCGGATGCGCTGCAGCCCAGCACTGGCACTAGCAACAAAGGTCGCAGCGCTACCGATGAGGAGAGCACACCTACCACAGACACTCCATGCAGCACCCCAGGATCAAGAAAGCTCGCAAGCCACGAGACCACGAAACTCCAGGGGACAGGCCAAGCCCAGCAGCAAAGTACAGACCAGGTTCTCAGCCCAGGCCTGCTAGAGCTGGGTTGGAATTCAGGTAAGGGCAGTCCTCTTGGGCAGGAGCCCCTGAGCCCACCCGTGGCTAGAGGGACCCGTGAGGATGCAGAGATCAGCATGAGCGATGACAGTGGTGAAGAGGAGGAGGAGCAGGGGCGAGCAGGCATCAGCTCTGGAGGAGGCGGGTGTGTCTATTTTTCTGTTTCGTGTGTGTGTGTGCGTGTCTGGAGGAGTATGATGCAAGGAGTAGTAAGTCAGTGCTTTGCCATACACAGCAGGAACACGGGCTGTGCTCGCAGGTGGAGAGATGCATTTTCTGCTGTTCAAGGCGTATAAAATATAATATGCTAGCTCAAACACATAAGCATCCTGAACGCTCTTGGGCAAATTCTGCCCCAACCCCCTTTTACTGAAAATGTGGGACCAAAGTACATGTTAAGACAGATTATGTACAGTAGTTAACCCAGAAAGGATTGTTGAGAAAGAGGAGATGTTCTTATAAAGCCGGACTGTTTGCATTTTATCAGAGGGGGACGATTCCCACCCAAACACGGTGAGTGCATTGTATGCTCATAGAGTAGGCGTGCCCCTGGGGCGTGCATGCTTCATAAGCTGCGGTGTGAACCCTACTCTTGTTGACGCATCTTCACCTACTGCACCTGATTCAGTAATATTTGGTGTTTTAGAGTCCTTACAATAAATAATAAATAAAAGTCATTGCAAAACAAGTGAAGTGAAGGTATCTAGAGGTTGGCAAGATATACAAATCAGTATGCTATTTCCAGTGGAAAGCACCCATCTAGGGGATACGTATCCAATCTTTGTGCGTCAGTCCTGTCAGTCTGTACACAAAGCGACTTAGATAAATCTGAGCACGTGCTCTGGTAGCTTATGACGCCAGCTTTAGTTTGAAGCTAGGGTTCCAATTTGATGAAGTGGTGTGTGAGTCGTTGTACGATAAAAAAAGGGGAGTATTTGGGCCCTTGCTCAGTTGTCTCCCTCTGGCATTTCATCAAGAATGGGGATGGATTGAATTCCCATCGCTGCAAAGCCTTCGGGCCATAATTGCCACCAAGCATAGTACGCAGTGGTAACGTATGCTGGGGCATGCGCTGGGGCGTACCTGGTACCCTGCAGATCAACGGACAGGCATGTGGGACAAAGTCAAAAATAAGCAGCACGACTCATTTAGGTGTGGAGGGGGGGCCTCCTGCTGTTAAAGGTATCATACACTTTTTACCTATTAAGTCTTCAATGCATTGGGATAAAGGTTCAGTGATTGTGCCACAAAATACATATGAATGATTTTATCAAACGCTTGTCAAGCTTGAGGCGGCAAGAAAATCCTTGATTTTGAGATGTCAGTGAGGTTTAATGTAAGATTCCTCTTTCATCTCCTGAACCTCGTTTCATCTCGTTACCCTTTAATTTCTTTGCCTGCCCTGCAGGTTTGAAATGCAAAGGTGGCGAAGGTACTACCAGTGGAATCATCGCAAGCCAGACGAACTCCTCACGTTTTTTTGGAAAAAATTTGAGCCCAGGACCTGGAGCTTACACTGTGTTTCTCTCCGCAACCAAGATGCATTGTTTGCACCATTTCAGGCGAGTGATGGGTTGCTTGCTTCTACATTGCTTAACAATTAACGAATCAAGTTGATCCTTAATTTTAAGTTTCAGTTCGTTGCAGCTCCAACGCCCAAGATGACACATGGACAGGGCTGGCCAAAACCGTCGATGTACGCCGTATATGACCGTACATTTGATAAAATCCCTGCAAAAAAGACTGCATCTCGTACCTTTTCGTACTCATCCCGCACCCCAAACTTTAGAGATATTTAGTAGCATCCCGCACCTTCCCGCACCCCCAAAATAAATATTTTTGCCCTTCTCGCTCAACCCCGCAGGGCTTTTAGCCCTATTTAGCAACAATGAGCTTTGCAAACAGTTTAAATGAAAGAACACCACAAAAAGGCAAAGGAAAGCCAACATGCTGTGCATGTAAATTTGTTCTCTGTTGTACTTCTTGACGCCCCCCCCCCAAAATCTGCTTCCTTTTCCTCTAGCCCCTGTCACTGCTGCTGCTGTCCTCCTCGCTCTCCTCGCTGCTGCAACTGCTGTTTGTGCGTGCTGATGGTGCTGCTTGGGTGCGGGCAGCCTTGGTGCGTGACTGCTCCTCTCGCCAGCTGCAGGGCTGCTCTGACCTGCTCTGCATGCGCAAGCGTTGCAGCTTGGTCCTCTTCCCTCTAGCACAGCACTTGTGAAAGCCAAAAAAGTGATGTCCTAGAACATCAAATTTGCCTGAACTTGCCTGACATGTTGAACATAGGGAGAGAACGTCATCCATGGGGTCGTCTGTAGACTGGAGGCTGCAGTGGCACCAAACAGCGGCAAAGCACCTCCCGCCAACGTGTTTGGCCTGCTGCATTGCTTTGCTGACGGGCTTGCCTCAAAGCAAAAGGTAGGCGTGCTCTCATGTTGTTGTCCGGATCTCACAACATAATCTCGGGGTTCATCCCTCAAGCTGCCCTGGTGACGCGAGGTGCAGCGGTGGGGGGCCTTGCTAAGGTTAACTTTGTAAGGGTACCCCCCTGGGAACTAGAGAAATGACAGGAGAATGGAAGTATATTTACGGGCCAATAATGTAGGTTGCAACAAACTTTGATGCCTTTAATATTTGCAATAGAGTGGGTTGAGCAAAACTGTGTGTATGTGGCACGCTGCAGATCTCACACCACGCAGTCTTGGCCTATAATCTCTGGCAACACAGAGAAGCACAACATGATGAGGATTGAATGTTCTTTGCTTTTTAACTTTAGGGCTGGTAAAGGATACAGAAGCAGTACATTTTTTCCAGCTTGTGCAAGCACCCACTGGGTTTCACAGCTTGCTTTCTATGAAGGTTGAAAGTGATACGCCATCCTGCATCCTGCACAGTACCAGGTCAGATGATTCGCCATCACGGTATTAGGTGATTTACCATCAGGCGATTTGCCATCCTTCACAGTTTCAGGTCCCAACATATGTATAGGGTTACCAAATAGGGATCAAGGTTGAGCTTGGCGCCTTATGCAAGAAGAATAAAACGAACTTTAATGTTCAGACCAGCTCAATTTTGCACTTGGATCGTTCCTGCTCAGTTCAGTATAGTTTCGGTCAAAAGTGCAGTTTTGTTGCATGAGTTTATCATCGCTCTTGCGCGTACTATTTTATGAGCAACTCGTGGATGGATTTAAAGTTGACTGCTGTCGTCCTGCGTGAAGCACATAGCAGTTGTTTGTGTGGTCAGACACTGTAACCACGTTTTAAATCCAGGCAGTAGCAAAGCTCCCTAGTTACCTTTTGAGGTTGTATTTTTGTACAATACAAGACCATCTGGACTAATGCAAAAGTGGCTGTCTATCGACTCAAAAGTCTCTCAATTGTGTAGGTGGTTCTCGTAACCTCAAAGTCGTTTGATGCATTAATTTAGGAGACACCATAGTGAACTATTTGAGCCCGTCTTACTTCGTTTCTCTGCCGCAGGTGCTGGGATTGTTCATCGTGCTTGGTCAGAGCCTACCACCTTTGCTAACGCAAGTCCTAGATGAGGAGGATTGGGCCTGGACCAAAGCAGAGACCTCAGACCCGTTGGTGGGTTACTGCTGTGCTATCTTTGTAATTTTCCCTTTTGTGCAATTGTCGCCCTTGAAAATGCACGGGTTGTACATACAGTTGCTGTTTGCTGCTGCCTATTAAGGGCACACAATTATACAGGTTGAGGCTTGCGCTGCTGTTCTATAGTTTATTGCCCACAAATGTGGTGGATGTTCCTCTTTTCTGCCTGGACATTGAAACATGGATGCGTTGCAGGTGTTTTATTTGATGTCTGAAATAGAAAACGGCATGGGAAGTGGAAATTACTTCTCACATAAACCAAGGAAAAGGATCACTACAAAAATAAATGGGACCACCGCAGAAATATAGGGTAAAGTGTGAATCAAGAGGATTGCAGGCTTGGCCTAAAACTCCTAATGTTTGAGTGGTACAAGCTTAGCAGCGCAGTTGCCAAAGTGTTCATGGAGCTTTAAGGCAAGCTTCTTGACTATTTGGAAAGCAAGACGCATTTCCTTAGAAGGTTCCTGAGTGTTGTAGATGCTGCCACTCAAGAGGATGACGTGGACAGTGAAGGAGGCTCCATGTAGACAGGTGCAGATGTTTTAATTCTGTTCCTTTGTGGCGCTCAGCTGGTTTTGGGGTCTTGTGTCTTCGCAAGATTTGATCTCGATGAGGTAGATGTGACTCTGAAGTTTGCCTTAACCTTGGGATCGGTGCTGTCTGAGGTTGGTGGCCCTGCTGGTGGCTGGCGGTGCTGCTGAAGTGCTGAAAATCCCCCCGCCATGCCTGAGAGCTCCCCTCTTTCACTGCATTGTCTATTTGCCACTACCACAGCAACGTCTATCCAGCAGTCTCCGATATATCTGTGATTGCAGGTCCGAGAGTTTGTTTCAGGACTCCTGGCACCAAGAGCTAGCAAAAGCATCATTGAGGACTTCCATGCCACGTGTAGCCGAGTCTTATAGACAAAGGGGTTTCTACGCAATGCATGCTGTCGTATCAATTTCTTTTCAAGGGATGTACTGCCAAGAAATGAACAAGTTTGGAAATAACCCAGTGAAGTATGCAATTACATAAATGATACACAGCTTGCTACGCATCTTGCATTCATACCTGCCAAGTTGATGCGTGGAGTGCTGTGGGTTTAGTCCTGGTGGTTCCTAGGATTTGTTTTCTTCAGGAGCTGCTATACTGGAGACTCCTGTTCGTTAGACTGCAAGACAGCAGTGTGTACAGCAGCCAAACAATACTTTTGCTTTTTGCTGTCTTTGGTCCTGTTTTTTCCCTCTCTTTGTCAGACTCTTTATATAACTTTGTGTGGCCAAGCTCATACAACAGTCTTTTCAATCCATGCCAAAAGTGTTTACGGCGTAACTTTGCTTGCTTCCCATTTCTTATCTTTACATTGGTGGTAAACTGTTAGCTGTATGTTCTTTTGCAATTCCAGGCACGTGCACAACTGGTGTCCTAGGGCTTTGAAAGTCGCTGGCTTCCTGCCTTGCAACCAGCAAGTGCTGTTTGTAATCATTACGCAGATTTCTGTGCTTAGCAGAACTGCTGAAAAGGAGAGAAAAATGTTGATCATCTAATCACTACGTGCGAGAAAAAAAGAACGTTGATTTCACTACAAAACCGTCCGATTAGCGTGCGTTTCCCAGCAAGGTGGCATTTAGGTGATGCGCAACGGCCAATCAGCCCATGTGGATTCGCCTTTGTGCCGTGTGTGTGATTTTTTATTTTTGGCGTGTTTGATTTAGATTTACATGCCATGCCTCAGTGGGGGGACCTTCAGCCAGACTATTCGGCTGCTTGGCCTGTGACTGATCCTTGCCAGTCAACAATAAATCCATATCAGACACAAAAGAAAGAGTTTGTTATTGTGTTGCAAGAGGAAATCATAAACCACCTGGGCACTGACTTGTTGCAAACAAGGTTTCTACTGAAAAATCATCCGAGGGCCCACAAGACTGCCCTTAAATTGCATTCTCACTCTGTGCATTATGCGCACAAACTGACTACAACTAGATGTGCAAAAAACTGAATGCTCTCAATGTCGGGGTCTGGAGCAGGGGGCTGCCAGCCACCCTCCAGATCCCCACTAGTAATTTTTTTCCTTTGGTGGGGGAGACTCACGGCACCTCGGGCCAATGTGTCTCCTTTTCCTTAATTGACGCAGGTAGTGTTTTGCTGCCTGCGTAAATTATTCTTTTTTCTTCTTTTTTTTCTTTCATCCGAAAATTACCTGAACAGGTAAGCAAAAATATTCTTTAAAGCACAAACATCATCTGCGTCTCTACACATCGAAAGCAATGAAGAGGGGCACAATTGAGATCAAATGGCACTGCAAAAAGAGATTGATATGTTGCCAACTTGCTGTTTGTGTCCTGTGGGTTCAATCCCTCAACATCTCTCCACACTGTCCGCAATCTGTGCCTGAGTTTATCAGTGAACTCTTGAGTGTGAAGTGGAGGTACCCTATCGCATTGCTTGCACAAATGAATCCCAACGCCACAACCCTTGAAAAGCATCTGAGACCTAAAAAAATGCAGTCCATGTCATGCTAAATCAGTGGCATGGACGAATCGTGTGATTTTCCCTGGATTTATAATGTGAGCAACGGTTTTATGGTTATTCGGTTGTTTGGCCAGTTTAGATGGTCCTCTTGTAACAAACTCGCTCTTTTCTCAGACTTGTCTGATAACCATCTCCTCTTGGGCGTTGCTTGAGCCGTCGATTCCTTCTCGCGTGGAGAGGGTGGAGA
>Ga0307963_1000287_pt1 | contig 31817 bp, 33 predicted proteins | sample OrgLakmetagen594_FD_201829 | JGI IMG/M metagenome (GOLD analysis project Ga0307963, IMG submission 201829) | Saline water microbial communities from Organic Lake, Antarctica - #594 | ecosystem: Environmental > Aquatic > Non-marine Saline and Alkaline > Saline | place: Antarctica: Organic Lake... | reverse complement strand
CTTTTCCCTTGATTTTCCTAGTGCTTTCTGTTTTGGTTTTGGTTACAGGCTTTTTCCCCAAAGCTTCCGCTCAGATGCCCGCCTGAGGCATATATAGCGATGTAACCTTACCTTACCTTACCTTAACTTAAAACATAAATGACCTGAACTGAACAGTGCTTGATCCGCACGCGGGGATGCACTTAATCGCCAAATTGCGTTGCCTGACTATTTATGTGGAAGGCCTTCTACTATCCGTCCTATTTTGATTGAGCAGGCTTGCCTTGGAGATGCTTGCGTGCCTGATGTGTGCAACATAATAGGTAGGTTGGGTCTCTGCCTCTGTCTCTGCCTTGCCCCAGTGGCTCCAGGTTCAGGCCTGCCCTGGAATGTCTCAGCCGCGCCCTTGACAAGATGGAATAACAAGTCTCTTGCTTTACTTTGCATTTAATGATTGCTCTCCCAGGCCCGCTTCGGACGGTGCCCAAGTCCGAAGAATCACAACGTTTCGATTGGCGTGCTAGCGGCATTTCAGCTCATCTCAATTTTGAGGCGTGGAGTCCACAAGCACCCCTCCACGTTGTGAACCTGGAGAACAGCACATGCACCTGCAACCACTATGTGCTGACTCATACGCCGTGCAAGCACATGTTTGCAGTGTTAAAGCGTTCTGCACAGAGCTGGTCTACATTGCCACTTTCCTTGCTGCAACACCCGTGGCTCAACATTGATTACAAGGTACGAATACCTCAAATACAACTCAGTTCAAGACGGCTTTTTTGGTTCTGGATTACCAAGTTTTTGGGTCGTGCTTCTCTAACATCGCAGGTAGTCAACTCATCTGGCACTGCTCCTGCAAGGAAACAAATTTCACAACACATTTCTGTTCCCCACAGCCCACCAGCAAGCAATTCTGCATCCCTGTGACCAACATTTGCACCTAACACTGAACAAAAGCGCACGCAACACTATGCCTCCACTCACACTCACAGCTTCCTTGTTGCCTGCATAAACCCACTTGCCATCAGAATCGGTGAAGAATGGGAACGCGCACTTCGTAGCACATGCACAGAAGTGCTGCTCATCAATCGTGCATCAGGAGATGCCGCAATTGCAAAAGGAGACTCAGCTCCAGTCAGTAAAATGAAGGCAATACACATTTATTGCCTTCTTTTTACTGACTGTGGTCTTTGGCCAATTTTGTTATTACGTTTTACAACTAGCCGGAGAGCTGTGTGATGTGCAGTGTGAGAGGGCATTATCGTTGGGTCTAGTTGTTAGCTAAAGAAATTTTGAAACAGCTGTGTGATTCCTTCCTTCCTTTTCCTTGGCTTCATTATTTCTTGATTATTTTCATTGATCGCTGCATTCCTTATTAATACGATGGTGCCATATTTCAGACTTGGCTGTCATTTTCTCTGTGACTCCTACTGTTGATTAATTGCTGATTAAAAGGTTAGTCGAGGAGTTTAAATTGTCAAGTTCAGATTTCTTATTGGTCTTTATTGGTGTGTCTCTTGTAAACTGGCATGTCATCCACATTGCAAGGGAAACAACCATTAATACCCAACACAAAGTTTAACAAACTTTGCAAACTTTTGGCCGTTTAGAGGCCTAGGACAGGCGGCTAAGGCTGCAAAACACCAGTAGGATCAAATTACATAAATCTGAGCTTGCAGATGATCTTAAATGGTTACAAATGGTTACAATGGGGGATGGGGGGTGACCTTTAACCAGGTTGTTTGGCTGATCGGATGCTGACTGGTCTCGGCCAGCCACTAATAAATCCAAAAGCTCAGGAAGAAAAAGATGATCTTAAAACACTCCTAATACCCAACACACAAAGTTTCAAAAATGTGTGGTGCAAACTTTTGGCCATTTAGGGTGCTTTTCAAGGGCCCAGGACAGGCAGCTCAGCCTGCACAACACCAATTTGTCCAAAATACATTAATCTGAGCTTGCAGATGTTCTCAAAATATTACCCTTATTTCCCAACACACTAATTTTTAGTTTTCATATTCCATGAAGTTCAATTTTGGGCCTGGGAGCTCAAAATTTTCAAGTGCTGAGCCAGTAACCGCCGGGCGGGTGAGTTCGTTACAAGTCTATTTTCTGTCCAGTGTCACAATAATTGTATCGCGTCTACCAATACTTGAAACAAAGTGTCGCATTTAACAGCCTGTAAGTGCTGTACATACGCAGCCTACCAGTTTGCACTTTATAACTGATGTAACCTGGCAACCTTAAATCAAAATTATTTCAAGCAAGTTGTTCAGTTTTGTTGTCTTCCACGCGTTTTGGCTGATTTATTATGTATGTGAGAAGGTTGTCCTGATTTTCATGGCCAATTTACCCCAAACTGTGCCAGTTTAACAAAAAGATTACTCAGGCAGCGAAATCTACTCCAAACAACAGCAAAAGAGCTTTGTGGCGCTGGTTTCTTCTCAGCAAACAAATAGTGGCCCTCCTTGTCACGCCCAATTGGTGGCAGTGACGAATCGTATGATTTGGTTCGTTGCTTTTTCAGTTGAGGTTGTTTTGCCTAGTCTGGTGCAATATGCTGGGGAAGCCGGTTTATTGAAGATAGCATATTCTGGTTTTGATATTGCGGTAATGCTCAGTCATCACCCTATGCAGCCCAGTGTGTGGTATAGTATGTGTGGTATGTCAGCAGTGTGTTATTAAAGCAAGTTGGTTCAGGGAAAGACACTTGGAGTACTGGACACCTAATTCTGAAACGCCGAGAGAACACAACAACATGCTCTACTTATCACCAATGGTGTGCTCTTCCTACAAAAAGGGCTCTGATCACTCATTTGCCTTCCCAAACACATGTTTGTCAACCTGCCTCGTGATGTCATCCGTAATTCAGCTCATTTCAGACTTCGTGTTCACACCCTACGTTTTGAGACAGCGACATATAATCAAAGTAATTCCCCCACCTGTGACCTGTGTGATACTGATGATGTCCGAGATGAGCAGCATGTGCTTTTCCACTGCGCCAATCGTTACGTGATATCTCTCCATCTCTCAACAGGAAATATGCATCTCTGCTCTGGTTCCCCCAACAGGAGCCCACGATGTGCTCAATCTCTTAAGCCATGTCATGCTAAATCAGTGGCATGGACAAATCATGTGATTTCCCCTGGAATTTATAATGTGAGCAACTGTTTTACGTTTATTTGGTTGTCTGGCCAGTTTAGATGGTCCTCTTGTAACAAACCCGCTCTTTTCTCAGACTTATCTGACAGCCATCTCCTCAGTGCGTTGCTTGAGCCGTCGCTTCCTTCTCGCGTGGAGAGGGAGGAGACGTGAAACACACCTTTATGGGGGGCTTGGCGGAACAGAACAAGAACAAGCTTAATATTTTCAGCTTCCTGCATTGTAATAAGTCACTTCTGTATACAGTGCCATTCTGCAAATCACCAAAAGCATCCTTCATCTGTCTAGTCCAACAATTAGAAGCACCAGAATTCCCAAGGGAAATATCTGCTTTCATAACATCGCGTAAAGTATTGCTGTTTGAATTGACCATCCTGTTCCAAAATTTGACAGTTGACCTGAATTCAGGAAAATTGCAAGGGTTCCTGCACGCATTCTTGAAGCACACACCAGTTTGTAGAAGTAGATTTAATTCCCAAAAATCTCTTTAAAAACGCCATGTGTGCTGAATATTTCTAATTTGCGCATAGACTTGAGATTCAGGCATCAGGCAGTTTGGAGAGAGGCACATGGTCAAGATCCTTGCTCTTGTTTAAAAAAAGTCTGTGGCTTATCACAACTGGTTTGCTTTGCCTGAGAGTGAGACCGGCTTCTGATGCACGTGCAGCATTTGTCTTGCCGGAGTATTTGAAGATTGCTCTGAGCAAAAGTGTCATGAGGAACGTAGCTCGGTTCAGGATTCGAGGATGTGGGTTGAAGTGTGAAACTGGTTTATATGGCAGGAGTCGAGTACGACAGGAGTGCACGTGTTTGCGATTTGTGTAAAAGCGGGGATTGTAATCAAGATGAGAAACACGTTATTATTTCATGTTACGGTACCGAACATTTACGGCACCATTTCATCCATCTATTTGATTATTTCTGAAGGTGATATCAAAGAGTTTGTTCCTTGCTTTTCAATATAACTTAGAAGTTTACAAATTTATAAGTGCAGCTGTCGATCTTTTTGATTGATTTATTGTTGGGACCTATAGGTTGAGCAGCCATGCCAGGCTGGAGGGCCTTTGTAATCCAAACTAAACTAAACTAAACTTTATATTTTTCCTCTATGACGAACTAATCGCTTTTTAGGAGCAGGCTTGACTCAAGGCCTTTTTTTGTAAACCTTGTAAAGCAAGTTGGATTTGAGAAGCAACAGAGAAAGAGTAAGAATCGAACGAGAATTGCCAGTCAGATGTGCAGTTCCCAGCCTTTGCTCGAGAGATACTCGACCCAAGCTCAAACATTGCTTGAGTCTTGTATGGTGCTGTGACAGTGATTTTCTATGATACCCTGCCTGGTGTTAGAGAGGAGGATTAACCAAAGAACATTGTATACAATTACAAGGATGTGGAAACATTGAAGAGGACTGTTCTATCAGTACATTGAATCGGCAACAGCATTGAACAAGGGAAATGTGTTAATAACACTAGTAGCACAAGCTCTATATCATTGTAACAGCTTAAGTTAAAAGAGGGCTACCATCTTCTTGCTAGAGCTCACACTCGCCAAGGCCTAGAAGCAAGCTTTCTAAAAAGGAACAACACAAGTTAGAAGTAACTGGCCAACAAGTGACCAAGGCGCCGATAATAAGGAACCTCTGGCGTTTCAAACGCTTATAATCATCGTTGCCTAGACCCATAAGTACAAAGCACGCGGCACTCGCCATAAAATCTCATAGGGATTGTGTGATCATGCTTCCATTCAGTTGTAGAACACGAATTTCAGTGTCGCTGACAACCTGGCAGCTCACACGCGTACTGTGTTTTAGGCACTGGGGGATGCAAGAAAAGTAATAAGTGATGCAGAGTTTGAACGGCATTTATCGGCAATAATAGCCATGCAAGAGTTGCTCAAGACAGGAAACTTGCTAGAAACAATTATGCCCTTGCTGCGCATTGTTGTTGCATGTTCTGTTCTGTGTACTGCTGCCTTTCATTATCAAAACGAAATGCTGCTAGGCAGCAGGATTGTCTCCGCTGCTGCTACTCTGTCGCTGCTGCGCTGCGCTGCGTGCCTTGAGCCTTCCCAGCATAGAGCTGCATTTGTGAATTGCAAAAGGAAGGGGGAGCAAAGTCAAGAGGCAGGAAAAAGTGCATTTCGGTCAGGTCAAGACTGTAAGAGACGTCAGCTGCTTTGAGCCTTTCCAGTACAGAGCTGCACTCATGAAAGTTCAGTTTAGTTAAGTCTGGAACACAAAGGCCTCTGGCCTGGCATGGCTGCTCAACCTAAAAGCAACCTGCAAGCATGGGAAGAACACAGTGTGACAGGGAAATCACACAAATCTTTGACTGACAATTTTGCTCATAAGCTTTTGCAGCATACAGCTAAAAAATTCTTGGTTGGAAAGGAGGAAAGATGAAGCGACAGGTAAAGAAAAAGAAAGAACTACGCTGGTAGCAATGACACATCCAACATAATTAAGTGGAAGGAGCCCTGAGGTGCCAGCACTTAAGAACCCCTCACCGCCAAAATCAAGTGACAGGCCACTTAGTGACTCAGAGGATCAGGGGGGTTGTGTGCTGAAGCATAAAAAGGGAAGCAAGATCAAGTATGAAAGGCACAAATTTCTAAAAATCAGTTTTGCCCTTACGCGTTGTATTCAACAGTATCATTCTCTTCTTGGACATTTGGCTTATAAGGCATACTTCTAGACCGCTTCCAGCCAAAACTATTAAAAAGGAGGCAGCTAGGTAAGGGACATTTGAGATGACAGAGTGAATGGCTGAGGTTGCTCTGTTGGGTTTCGATACAGCTAGGAACTACTTCCAGCGCGGCCTGTTGTTTTGACAATTAATTTCCTGTAAGTCCGTGAGTTTATCACTTCCTGCAGCCGATCAGCCTTTCCCATTTTGGAATCCTAGGACACGAAGTGTCTAGGGCTTATGGATTGCTAGAGAAACTGAGAGGCTTATATCTTAGAAATTGTGACCTTGCTCCGAAAACTGTTGTTTCCAAATGCTGTAAGAATGACACAGCCGGACTCAGGACTTGATGCCGAGCAGGATGAAGAGAAATAATGAATCGCTAGGGTTATTGGCACCATTTTTCTTCAGCTCCTCAATATAAAACTGATACAGATGGAAAGAGGACTTACTGTTAAGACATATTGGACCCTGGCCGAAGCATTTTGGTGATGCCACGGAATGCAAGCCTGGTTCCCGAGCGGGGTCATGTTGTTGCATTTTCGCGATGAGCAGGAAGTTAGATACAACATCGCTGGAGCACAAATGCACTCCGGCCATATGCTGTCGTGATGACGTGTGCTCGGTGCAAGCGCTGTCCGGGATTGAGAATGGCAGATTCCAGGAAGTTCCAACAGACATCTTGCATCACCCATAAGGTCTCATATAGCTGTGGAAGTTTGCACACACCTGCCATGCGCTTTCACACAAGACTTGCTGATGATGACTTGCACGACCTAGGTTTCCCCAAGCGCAGCGCCACTATTTCCATTCAGTGGACTTCAGAAAGTTCGCACATCTTGAGACTTTGAGGAAAAAGCCACCTATATTTTCCGCAAAAAAGGGAGGGGCTGAGCGTCGCACCTTATGTTTTTCAACCCAGGGTTAATGCTCAGTGCTGTCTCAAAAGCAGTCACTGCCTCAGCATCTTGTTTAAGCATGACGTAGCAAAGGCCCATCCCACTGGCTGCACCAAAATGATAAGGCTGCAAGCGTAGCGCCTGCGTGTGCATGTGCGTGTGAGTGTGTGTGCGTGTGCATACACACAAGCTCTGGAAGCTCACAAATAGTTGTGCAATCATTTTGCCTGCTTGCAATCTCCCCACCCCACAACAAGTTTTTTTTTGAAGAAGGACGCTTACTGGGTCAAGTGTATCTTCCACATTTCAGACCAATCCTTCTTGTGTTGCCTGTTAAGAGCACATCAAACATTGTGTTTGAGTCTCATGCGGTTCCCAAGAGCATTTGGTGCTTGATCTATGGGGCAAGATACAACAGGTGTGTACCTGTCTTTGGCAATGCTGCTGTACGAGGCATCACCTGCCAACAGTCCTCAACGTAGCCTTGTACAGTTTCCTGGAGCGTATCCGTCCAATCTTGCTGGTATATGTCTGTTCGAGTCAGTAATTATGTTCCCACCCAGTGACGTCCTGAAAGCAACCCTCACCTGCTTGCAGTCCCCAACACTGGCCTCGTACTTTCTCATGATGTACAACAGCGTGGCGCGTTTGTTGTAGGCCTGCACGCATGCGCATAGGGTTGGCCAAAACCGTATTCATATGCCGTATATGATTGTATATTTGGTGATTTCCCTGCCATAAATACCGTATATACACCGTTGTATTGATCACGTCCAGGCCTGTGCACTTACGCCATACTGTTGGAATTTGGACCGTAATTACGGTACTAACCGTAATTACCCCGTACAGTACGGTCCAAATTACGGTTAGCCAAAATTACGGTGTCAGACCGTACAAGATGGTGCCCACCGCACAGTACAATTTTGACCGTAATTTGGCCGTTTGGCTCCGGTTTCAGCCCAAAACTATTGTTTTCCTTTTTACAACAATTCTCTATGAATAAAACACAAATTATTAACCAGGAATCAAGTACTGCGTCTAACTTCCAGTTTCCATGCAAGCTACTGCTGGGCCCTTCCCCCGAGCTGATGCAGCCTCAACCCAGCCTTAAGGTCGTTCAGGAAAGCATTGTGTGGCGTCAGCACATAAGAGGAGCACGCTGGAGGTGGAAATGGGAGGTGTTTGGGGCGGAGAGGCCTTTCTGAGGCCAACTTTGCACTGGCAGTGCCAGCCCCCGAGCTGATGCAGCCCCAACCCAGCCTCAGGGTCGTTCAGGGAAGCATTGTGTGGCGTCAGCACATGGGAGGAGCACACCGGGGAGCAAAAATGGGAGGTTTTGGGGTGTAGAGGCCTTTCCGAGGCCATTTTTGCACCGGCAGTGCCAGCTTGGCACCGTACCGTACACCGTACAGTAAATCGCCGTAATTACGGTAAATTACGATCCTCCAAAATCGTAGTTACGCCGTAATTTACAAAATCACGGTACGTACAGTACAAAGCGTACCGTACCGTACACCGTACAGTGCACATGCCTGATCACGTCCCTTGAAGGGAGGAGCGCTCATGCCACACAGAATATCAAACAACACCCTCGTCAATTTACTGATCAAGTGCATAAATGTGTGTCCAAACATCATTGCAGTATGCGACTTGCATCAATTGCACATCCCTTGTACATACACCTGTACAGGACCCCCTGGATCATGTATTGCCTCCATGTCCTTTCCCTTTGCCTAAACATGTTCAGTGCAAATTTGACTTCACACACAGAGCGTACCCACAGTGCTCAACACGGCCCACAATTCGAGCTACAGCGAATTTGGAAACTTAGTGATAACACTTAGTGACGTTCAGTTAGGTATTCTTAGACGAATTGCTTTAGCACACTGTTTTCGTTGTGTGAATTCAGTGCATCGTTCCTAGATGTACGCCGTGCTTCTCCTATGCTTATTGCCCCTGTATCCTACACCACACGCACCTCAGCGAATTCAGGATCTTTGTCGATGAGCTTCTGGAAGCATACCATGGCTCGCTCCCCTTCCCCTGAATTAGACATTAAGCTGCACCCCTCCATCATGATGTCATTCAGCTCTGAATCAGGACTGGGCAGCGTGAGCACAAGCATGTGAGCATATATGACTGTGTGCGTGTATGTGTGAGTGACTTTGTGTACAAGCATGTGAGCATATATGACTGTGTGCGTGTATGTGTGAGTGGCTCTGTGTACAAGCATGTGAGCATATATGCATACATGACTGTGTGCGTGTATGTGTGAGTGACTCTGTGTGTACAACTGTATGTATATGTGTGTGTGCTAAAGGTCATGGGGATCGAAGAACAAAGCATTTCTCCGTCATGTCTACATATTATTGCTTCTATAATGATGAAAGAAATAACGATGACAAGACTCTGCTCTGAACAGGGGATGCAGCAAAGACATAAGCGTGCAAGCCTGTGTGTGACTTAGTGCGTGCATGTGTGTGTGTGCGTGTGTGCATGTGTGAGTGTGCGTGTGTGTGTGCGTGTGTATGTGTGTGTGCGTTGTGTGTGTGCATGTGTGTATGTGTGTGTGTATTTACTAATACCAATAGGAGAGATTGAGGAGCAAAACATCTCTCCACGAAATCATTGCCATAATCGGCGATGGATTCAGGCTGCAGCATGTGCGTGATTTGTGTGTATGTATCTTTGTATATACATGTGTACATGTGCAAGGTCATTACGGAGCATCGAATAGCTGCACAGGGGTGGGGGTAAAATAAGGACTAGATATCACACTGTACCCTTATTCGAGCTAAACTTAGCCTTGCAGTTAAGACAGCTGTAGCAAGGATACAGCAATGCCGTGCAACATAGGTTTCTATACATATACAAGGAGGAAAAGCAAGAGAACACATCTACATGAGCACACTGTCACACTGTATACTCCCACAATCAAGCAGCAGGAATCAGGTCCCATAACACAAATAGAGTCCACTCACAACAACGGCCTGAATCAAGAACTGCAGGGATTGCTTCGCGACACTTGCACCAGGCACTTAGTTCATTGAAGCAACTCACAGCATTAAGAACAAAGGCACATGGGATCTAAATAGATTGCCTAAAAAGCCTTTTGTTTTGAACAGTGGCTACATTGCAGACGCATTCATTATTCATTAGCAAGAGTCCTGGCAGCGACTTGCAGATGCAAGATGCCAACGTTCTGAGATGCTGCCACTGCACAGATTAATTATATACTAGCATCTAGCATGCTAGAAGGGATGGGATTGGGATGAGATGCTAGGAAGGCTGCTTGGCCGGTGGCTCTAGCCAGCCCTCAGCAGTTCAGCATGTAGTAAAACGGACAGCTCACGAGCACCGGCACCCAAAAGAATTCTAAGCAGCACTCAAACAGACACAAAACACACATACGTGCGTACACGATCACATACACGCACACATTCACACGCACATACACACGCACTCACTGCTGCATCCAGATTGCCCACATCGCTGCCTCCGCAAATTCACCCAGCTGAAAGCAGCAGTGAGTCAAACAAATCAGGTCAAACAGGAGGACATATAACGAGGAGCACCAGCTTAGTATTTGTTTATTTGTAAGCTTTAGGCTGCAACAACTATGAAGGTCTAGCAGAGGCGTCTTTTGTATGAAACCTAGCCCAAACACTTTAATCATGAATAGGACAAAGATGCTAAAAAGATAGCCAGGCATATCTTTCCAAAATTCTCACCTCGGGATTAGAAAGGCACCTTGCAATATCTGGAATGACGAGCTTGTTCCTGGTTTCAACTGTGCGTGGCAAGGCACTAATTAGGAGTGCAAGACGGATGCGGGGCAAAAGAAACTAGAGACGCAGGTGTTTAAAGCTTTGTGGGGCCAGTAAGAGCTGCATAAAGCCTGCACTTATCAAAGGGCATTATAACCTGTTTCTTCCCCTTCCACTCTCAGCAAAGCAGTGAAACTTGAACAGGCGGCACAGCACATCCACATGGGAAGAAGACCTGACTGAATCTTCTTTCTGACTTGATGGAGCATTGTCAACCCACGACCGCGTTCTTTCTTAATCCATGGCAGACCTGCTTTACTATGACGTTCTTTTTCTTGAAACTAATTTGTCTGTTGTATCACACAATATGCGGCGCACATTCCAAAACTCACCCATGCCCTTCATAGCTGTAATCTGCTCCAGCAAAGACCCGCTCCTGAGCTCAATTCGCTTTTGATGCAGGTACTGCTGGATCGGCGACAAAGTCTGAACGAGCGCCTGCACGTTTGTTGGCAAAGGATCAGAGCCAAGTCTCGTCAAGCAAGAGCTATGTGTGTATGTGGATCCCTTGGCACAGAAGGGGCATACACTCAAGGAATAGCACTTAGGGACTTCTGTTATAAGGGATATGCTGAATGGACACTGTGTGGCTGACAGGACAGATTGTCTAAATAGGCATCCTTGACTTGCACGGCAGACGTAAGACCTACCTTTTGTTCATCTCTGAGCCTAGCAGCCTCTGAAAAGTAAAGAAAGTTAGTTGAGTGGCTGGTCAACAGACGGATAGAGGAAAAGCAGGGGAATATAGAGGTCCATCTGTTTGGTTACCTTGGTAATTTTCTTCGCTGATGGACACTTCCAGCTCCCTCTGCAATAATGTTTCCACACACAAGGAAGATTTCAGACTTCTTGGTTTGCCTTGTGTGGAGGGACGTGAGGTGGTCTACGTGAGGTGGTCGCTCCACATCTTAGCATAGCTCACTTACTCTCAAAAGACACAGTTTCTCCCAGTTATCCGTTGTAGCTCTGCAGAGAGCATGCCTGTGTCTTCTGGAAGAGGCTGTGGCCGGTAGACTCTTACAAATCTGTGTTTGCGTTGTGGCCTGTATCTTCCCATGCAAGCCAGCCTTTCCAGCTGGGAACCCAAAGCACTGATGCATATTGCTAATGTGACAAAACTATGCTGCCAGAGGGATTGGCGAATGCACAATTCAGCAGAAAAATCAGTAGTGTAGACAAAATATAAAAATTTAATACTAGGCTTGGTTTTTGATATTTTCGTTAAAGCGTTAGCAAGAAGAGAGAGTAAGAGAACGGGTAGAAGACACAAAGCGCGCCTGCAATGGTGCGTGGCCTTTTGAACACATGGGCTTTGCTGATGGCAATTGGAGTGCGTCCAGCAAACTTTTGGCAAGGAAACGCATACTCACACCCCTCCCTCTTCAGGCTGCTGCTGCTGCACGTGCCCGCAATCAGAGGCTGCCTCCTGAGGTCAACAGGTGCGTGACACGCATTGTTTCAGCCCATGCGTGAGGGCAGCACATGCAAACCGACCGAGAGGCAAAAGTTGCATGTGTTTCTTTGCACGCATGTATGCATATTGCACGCATGTATGCATATTGCAGGATTGCGTCACAAATACTTGCCAACAAGGCATGCGCCCGTACGCGTACGCGCGCGCGCACACACACACACACACACACACATACACACACATACACACACGTCCGCACACACTCACACACACACACACGTACACGCACACACACACACATACACACACGCACACGCACACACACACACACATACACACACGCGCACATACACACACACAAACACACACACACACACACACACGTACACACACATGCACACACATGCGCCCGTATACTTACTCACACTCATACCTTCAAACGGATACACATACAGGCACGCACACACGCTCACACACACAGAATTTGTGTGACACAAACGCACACAAACACACACACATAAACATACAATAAAGAAACGCTCGCATGCACATACAGGCACACATACGCACCCTGCACGTCTTACGTACGCACACACACTATGTGTCATACACACGTGCACACACTTGCACACACCTCACCAACACACGCTTATATACACACCTTCGCTGTACATATGCTTATGCGAACACATTCTGCAATGCACCCGCCTCCATTCTTGTGCCCACCATTCAAGTGTCCATCATGTATAACCGTATAGCGCAAACTATAACTTTAACCTGTTATGCGACTGACGCCAATCTTCCTTGCAGGATTTTGTTTGTGAGGAACCTGCCCTTCCAGATTAGCTCTGATGACATGTGAGTTTCCTTTATGTTGAGATAAATTCCGTTCCTGCGTAAGCATAGTGTGGCAACGGACACCCTGCACCTTACCGCCTTCTTTTGGTTTGCCTGTCCGTTGACAGTAGGGCTTGTGTCTTTACATGCGGAAATCAGCAAAAGTAACTTTGCACCCACCGTGACCAAGCATTCAAGTTCTCGTTGTTGTGATAACATTTTTCTGCGTAGAGTGCGGCAAGAATCACACCCTGCGTCCCGCCCACTTCCCAACTCTAAGACAGAATAAAGCGTGGACTTTTTCTTTGCACGTAATCGGGACCACAATTATATCGTTGTTTGGCTACCCCGACACACTTATGAGCTCAATCACGGCACCTGATAGCCTACAGAAACTGACTGCAGGAAGGTGTTTTCAGTTCACCCAATGCTCCCCCCTGCGAACCAGCATTTCCTTGCGTGCGTGGGCGTTGAGCTGCTAACCTTGCCTAATGTGTCCTCCGCAAACCGGCATGTGCTTGCTTGGAAGGCTGCTGAGCTGTTCCAACACATGAGTTGTAGAAAGCCCTGGGTGCTGCTGTTGTGTAGAATCAATTAGCACGTTACCTGTGTCAGTCAACAGGTCATGGTTGTCAGACAAAGTGTCAGACACGCACACCAGCTACAAAATGCAGCACCAGGTCGCACCCACCCACGTGTATTCACATACACACACGCACACACGTGCATATACACAAACACTTACACTTACACACACAAAAAAACACACACACACACACAAGCACACACCCCCTGAGTCTGGTGGATCATACTCTATGGTCCCCGCTAGCTTTGTTGCACACCTAAATCATTCTGCTTCAGTATGCCTCTGAACTTACGTGTTTCTTTTGTGCTGATGTGTGACCTTCATCATGGGTTCAAACCAATTTTGCACGCCGGAGTATATACGTCACTTCCGCGCTTGCATTTTTAGCCGGTACAGTTGTTTTTTCTCTGCTCCTGTCACATTGGCTTTAAGCAAGTTTGCCCTACTGTTCTTCTGTAGGTACGACATCTTCGGCAAGTACGGCGCCATCCGCCAAATCAGAATGTGAGTGTGTGTGTGTATTTTGTCTGCATATGTGTGCTAAGTGTGTGCTTGCCTTGTATGCAAGATGTGTAGATGTGTTCTGTGCTTTGTTTAAAAAGGCTTGATGTTAGGCAGAGGATCATGTCATGCCCTCGCCAAAGCGCAAACACTAGTTTCTCATACATGTCTTAGAACAAAGGTGCACGGCTGAAAGTTGTGGGTTTATATATACAAGGCGGATGCAATAGGAGGTAAAGTAGGAAAACGCACGGACACGCCACACATCGCACAAACATTCACATTCCCACTACTTGACGCACACAACGCACACAGAGGCGCCGCCAAGGAAACGCGCAGCGCTGTGTTTATGCGTACGGACATTACTCATCATGAAAGCACACACAGCACAAACGTTGTTCATATCTTCACGCACAGAGGCACCAAAGAAACGCGTGGCACTGCGTACATTGCCCAAGAGGACATCTAGAGCGCAGAAAAACGCATGCTTGCACACGTACACACACGTTTCTCACGACTTGACGCACACAGAGGCACCACCAAAGAATCGCGTGGCACTGCGTACATTGCCTACGAGGACATTTATGACGCCAAAACTGCGTGCGACCACTTGTCAGGCTTCAACGTGGCTAACCGCTACCTCATCGTCCTGTACTACAACCCGCAGCGCATTAACAAGAAGGTGAGCACCTTCAATGTGTGTGGCCATTGCCAGAATGCCACTTGCTGGTCTTGCAAAAAAAGGAAGGCGTTGTTTGAGGCACTGAGAAAGCGTAAAGGGTTAGGTGCATATTAGAACAACCCCTGCTCTGGATTGGCACCTGATTGAGCTTTGAGGAAAACAGTTTGTGTCTCACTGAGTTGAAGCTGATGCGCGCATACTTGAATTCATTGCTATCGTCCAGACCCTTTGTCTTTGCCTTTGTCGCCTGCCCCTGCAATTGGGAACTAAGGAGCTGTGGACGAGCGGCCTTTTGATAAGTGTCCTCTGCAAACCACCCCTTCTGACACTGTCTTTCTTTGCCTATCTCTGCAGCTGGGAACCTAGGAGCAGTGCAGCTACTTGAAATTGTCAATACCTTAAGTAAAACCTCGAGTACAATTTTTCCCCTTCTGACGCTGCCTTTTGCTGCCTGCCCCTGCAGCTGGGAACCAAAGAGCAGGAAGAGCAGCTCCGCAACTTACAACGGAAATACGAAGTAGATGGGGAGCAGCACAAGAAGGAGCAGCAGAAAGCGTAGGCGGGCAGCTTATGGCTATGCGCGGAGTTGCGGACATGTTCCGGCTGTTACTTTGCCGTGTAGCTTTGTAGCCTGACTGGTACAGCAGCTTCTTCTCCCCCCTGCCAAGGCAACCTGTCTGTGGTCGGGGCTATGTGCATCAAATTGTGGCCAAGAATGCAGCCTGCTATAGCCTTCTGTTTTTCCGTCCCTCTCCCCCTCTTTTTCTTTCCTGTTTACATATTTTAAAAAAGTGTTGGGCCTCTGTCAAGGCTCTCGTTTGTTTAGATTTCCTTATCCTTTTGACTTAGCAAACATGTATGACGATTGCATACGCCCTGCGCCATTTTTTCAGAATGCTTCTGATCGCATTTTGATTAGATTCCAGTATCTTTTCATCATTTATCGTTGGACGATCAGCTATTCTATCAGGTGCCTTCTTTGTCTTTGGCAGAGGTGCAAGAAGTAAAATTGATGGAAGCTTCAGGGCCCTTGGCTGCATCAAAAAATAGTGTACAATATCCGCAGAACCTACTATAGGCAGCTTAGTTGAGGCGCGATATGCTTCTGATTGAAATTGAAATCGAGTACTGTGTAGACACTTCTCCTATAGGGTTCACAGATTAAGCCGTCACTTCTTCTAGTACCAAACAAGCTTGCAAGGAGAAAAGCACGAGAGCAACATGAGCTGCTAATGCCTCGCTTACTCGGACACCACAAATCTCTCCACACCATTCTGCTAGCCAGGAGCAACAGGCACGATTTACAGCAGCCACGCAAGGAACCCACTCCACAGCACTCAAGAAAGGATAAGCTTACATCCAATCAGATCCGCAACAAAAACCACACAAATAATTTTGACGAGACACTTTGACGATACATAAAATAATCCCCCACATGCAATTTTCCTGGTGGTGTGCAAGCTTCTGCTTCATAACCACCTTATTCCCACTGAAAAGCTTCCCTTGTTTTTATTCTCCGGTGGGATGCGTCTTTGCAGCCATTGGGTGGTGCAGAACACAAAACAGCATCCTTTCCAAATCCTTGCCGGTAGTGTTTACACTATCTGTGTTCTTTTCTTTAATTGGCTATATCTCAGGGGAAATTACACGATTTGGTCATGCCACTGATTTAGCATGACAGCTTTATAACCCATTACAGATGGAAAAAGTTACACAGGCAGTGAGTACAACTCCCCACACAGGGAAGGAAAAGGACACAGCCATTTTCGTATCGGTCCTTGGGCCTAAGACTCATCTTTGTGTTTTTTTCTCTCCTTTATTTGTCGGAAACCAAGGGATGCATGCTGTGTGGCTCGACCCATAATAGAGCTCTTCCCTTTTCAATGCCGGAAGTATTTATGCAATGGCGTTATTTTACTACTTTACACTTATCCCGGATGCCCGTATGCCGTAAAACTTCTTTACCAGGAGAGAGGAAGGAATTAAGCGATGGGGACAGGAGGGTTGCAATTTTGGCCTGGAACCGGCTCCTGATGATAGTTCTTGGTAATAAAATTGCAGGTGCCACCCACATTTAAGAGGACGGTGACGTGAAGAGTAATGGAAGCTCTTTAAAATGATGCAGCCAGTGATCTTTGTGCTGTTGTTTTGCAATTGCAACTAGTTATGTAATTTAGTGTCTTCGTAGTACTAAACTAACCCTAAGCCTTGACCTCAATGGAGTGTAAGTCACGCTGAATTCTGCTGAGACCTTCGGTTGATGCTGTCTGGGGATGGTTGCAATCTTGCAGTCTGCCGAAAAGTTTTGAAAAGCATGGATGGGTAAGCGAAGAATAATTTACCCTTTTCAAAAAGGCATTTCAATGAGGATCAGGCGGGCGGGATGCAGAAGCCTGCACACCACCGGCAGTGTTGCTCAGATACCTTCAAGGGATGAATCCAATGCCGCGCCTGGTTTGAATTATTTTGCTTATTGGGGAGGGAAAATATCCACGGATAATTAAATTCGTTGAAGTGTGAATTGCAAGGGACACTGGGAATGCTGTGAATAGAGTGCGCGCTGCCAGCGCATGGCTGCTCCCAAACCTTGCAGCACAAAATTCTAGACTTCCTTCCGTCCAGACAAAATTGGTCTCTATGCCCAGCCAATTTTGAAACGACAGCTTTCCTAGTCCATGCTGGCAGTGAGCATAATGTACTCTGCAAACTTTGTAATTCTGTCATAAAAGGTGTCTAAAACGAAAGAAGCACGGGTGTTCTAACTGGGGCTGCAAAAGACTGACATACTGATCATTACGAAAAAAGCATTTCATCATCTGCCTTGAATTTCTAAGATCTTGTATTTTTGGGTTTCTTGCAATGACCGACCAAAAACTTGCAGCCTTCTTTTCAAAATCATCTTGGGCGTGGCTTGTGACACCATACACATCACACATATTCTGGAGGAAGTGGGTATTGTAGCTTCTAGGGGCAAGAGCTCGCCCTCAGGCACTAAGCACCACCGTATCCTTACCAACCATATTCTTTTCTGTGGTTGTCAGACAGAACAGACATCAGCTGAGGAGCGGTTGAAGTTAACTGGTGGTGGTCAAAACCTCTCTTATTCTCCAGGTGGGATGTTGTGTCTCTGCATTCATTGGTTAGTGCAGATCTCACGGCATCTATACATCATGGCCTGGACTGCCTGCCTTTCTGGATAAAAGAAAATAGAACGCAGATAGTGTGAACACTATGCACTGGCATGGTTTAGGAAAGGATGTTGTTTTGTGTTCTGCACCACCCAATGGATGCAGAGACACACAACATCCCACCTGGAGAGAAAAAAACAAGTAATTTTCCAGTGGAAATCAGGTGGTTGGGAGGGAGAGGCCTGCACACCACCAGGAGCATTGCTCAGATATTTGTAGGGGTTGTGTTCAATGTCTCGTCTCATCTGACTGATTTTTGTCTCTGATTGCACTTACCTTTCTGATCATCTTGTTTTTCTGATTTCCTTTTTTTTTGCGTTGGAGGACTGTAGGTAGGCTGGTGTTAACGTGCTAGTATTTCATTTTTCCCATGAGCAATGGAGGGAGGTTTAATTGCCCTTGTACGGTTTTAGTAAAGGGTTTAAAAAGGGGAAAATTGCCGAAAGTTTCCAACGACGGCCATTACACAGTGATAGCAAAATACTATCATGAACAGGTCTAGGAAAGCGAGAACTAGCGGTACTTTATGAGTAACCTTTGTATATTATATCATAATAGAGGGCTGGCAAACACCTTGCAACGCGGGGAGTAGACCTCATTTATAGTTTATCGTTTGCAGATGCAATCAACGAAGGCGCCCCTCATCTGACTAGTCCCCTAATCAACATGTCAAGAGCCTGCTGTATCTATTTGCAGTCGTATGTTCCTTACATGCCTCAATGTATGATGATGGGCCGCTATGCTAGGCAAGCAAAGAGAAACAACAGAAACAGAAATTCGAAATAAGCACAGAAATAATAATAATATATTACAATGTGGTAAGAATGGCGCTTTGTTTCTCCTGAATACGAACGGCCCCACATGTGTTTCAAATGCGTTGTCTAACATTGCTATAATGGACCATTTCTGGTCGTACAACCCACCCCCATGCCCCAACGCGGTACAATGGAGCGGTGACAATCATCTGGCCGTGGCCTGCGCTCACACGGCGTGCATCCTCGCGCCGGGTCACCTGGACGGCCCCCGCGCCTACGCTGCCGCGCCCGTCACAGCTGCCGGCATGGCGGTGGCCAGCTCCGATGGGCTGTGCGTGGAAGGCGTTCCTGCGGAGCCGCAGGAGAGTGAATCCCTGATGTGGGCAGTGGCCGGGGAGGTCCGCGCGGAGGAGCACCGGGAAGTAGGCGTGACGCGCACTCACGTTCGCTCTCTGGCCTGGTCTGCTCCTGGGTGCACAGCTGTGGCGGGGTGCTTCTTGGCGATGGCAACGACAGATAGCAAGGTCCGGGTTCGAGAGCATGTGCACGCACCCACCCTTTTGCTAACCTTTGCAATAACAACCCCCCTTCCCCTTTTCCGAGAAAGCAGGTTCTCCTCAAGGTCTTGAGACAAGCAGGCATCTTGCATGTTTGCACATCACACAGCTACGCACACATGCACATCGACGACACAGGTCCGTCTGTACGCTGCTCCCCCTCCCCACACTCTGAGCTGTGAGTGGGAGATGGCTGTAGATGTCTCCAAGTTGCTGAAGGAGCACCTCATGGACACGGACTGGCAGGTGAGGGGACAACCACTCCAGCACAAGCGCTGTTTTGCATTTGCATGCCTCGTCTTTTGAGAAGACGTGGGCTTGCCCTCACGCTCATCTGCTGTACACAATACAAGACTGTAGGTGAAACGCCAGACTGTGCATTTGAACTTGTTAAACTCTTGAACATCACGCAGGACATGCACATGCTTGCTTTGCACACACATTGCCGCATGCCTACAACCTGCTGAGTGCCGATTCACACGCACGTGCATTCATTTTCGACTGCCGCACGCGTTGCATGCATACCTGAAACTCACACATAGTGCATAAACACAGGAATTGGACGAGATTGCTTCTATAGCTTGTCCGTATGCATGCCTGACAAACAAACACACTCGCACGCACTGCATGTACACAGGAAGTGGACGAAATTGCGGCACAGCTCAATCGCCCGTGCGCAGCAGCAGATGCAGCAGCGCATAACTTGACAGAGGGCACGTTGCGGCTGCGTGGTGGATGCAGCGAGCATACTCCTATAAACGTAATCAGGCAGGCTGTGCACCCCTCTTCGTCAGCAGCAGCGAGAGCATCGACAGCAGCAGCAGCAGCAGCAGAAGATGGTGCACATGCTGAGGCGGCTGTGCTGCGCTTGAGGGGAGGGGGGGGGAGGAAGCGTAAAGCGAAGGAGGTACCCGCACCAGCACCAGCAGAAGATGAAGATGAGGAGGGCAGGGCCTCAGACGTTCCAGCAGCACCAGCTAGAAAAGCCGGACGAAGGTCAGCAGCTGCACCAGTAGCAGCCCAAACACCAGCAGCTAAGAAAGTTGCTCTGCCACCTTTGACAGATCAGGACCCAGCTGCAGCTGCTCCTGGGTCGGCAGCTGTCAGAGAGCCACCAGCCAAGATGAGTGCACGTGCAGCAAAAGCTCATGCAGGAGAGGCAGCACACGCTGCACCTAAAAGGCCAGCAGATGCGTTAAAAAACGCACCAAAAGCGAGGACGAATGCGCGTGCAGCAAAGGCGGCAGAAGTAACCGCAGAGGAGCCAGTAGATGCAGCAGCAGGAGGTGTGAAGGGCAGCAAGGCTGCCAAAGGGCGCCCCTCTGCTTCAGGTAGGAGGTCTGCTACTAGGTCTATATAAAGGACGTTTGAGCGCGTACATTACAGTATTACAGTATTGTGCGTGTAGTGTGTGAGCACACTGCTTTGTACGCAGTTTGAATGGGCCAATGGGGGTGAATGATATAGGGTGGTGTATGTGTATGTGTATGTGTATTGTCTTGTGTGGGTGCGGATTGGTGGTGGAGCTAAAAACATTATACAAATCCCTTGTGCTTCATCTTAGTGTAGACATTTACCACTCTGCGGGTCAGGTTAATTTGAGGCTGCTGCTTAAAGTCTATAGAGTCTATAAAGGATAGGCTGTGAAAGTTTAAAAGAGCCAGCAGCAGAAAGGAAAGAAAATTGGAGGGGGTAATAGTTATGTACAAGTATAAGTTGGCGAGCAGGCCAATTTTCGTTGGTGTTTCCCAACATCGTCCAACTTGCTAAAATGCATATCGTTGTGTGTGAGAGTTTGTTACACTCTTACCTGTGCAGCACATTCACTTGCAACCACGTGAAATAAAACAACTGCGTGTTATAATCTGCCACAGCCAAAATAGGAAAAAAGCAAAAAGAAACACGGGAAAGGATAGTGGGAAAGGACATTTTCAAACTTTGCCTCAAGCTCTTCAAACAAATGCGCCAAAAGAAATTGTTATGCTCCCTGTGCCTCCACCTTCATCTGGCAAGACATCCTACGTTAAATTCAATTGCTTCATACATAATTCTTTTGTTGCTCACATATACAGTAATCTTACATCATCAATCCAGAACATGCAGTGTCCACAATTGCTCTCCATCTCAATGCTCATTCCGGTTTCTATTCCGTTCTAAAAGCTCCATCTTTCAATGATTTCTATTATGGATGGACGCTCCTGCTCCGCTCTAACCTCTCTCTGCTCTGACCTTAAACAAGGCTACGCCATCCACAAAACAAGCTAAACAACTTTTTTGGGGCGGAGCCCCCCAGGGCGTAGTCCCCCTTAGGTTCATTCCACTTGCTGAGTCACCAAGCTGAAAGAATAAAGCTTTGACTCAAAGTTTGAGCCACCCAGGCAACTTAACGCCACACGAATGGCACAGCCAGAAAGCTGATTTTGCGCTGATTCCAGCCATGCCCTCGGGTGTGCGGTCAAACACACTCGCATGGGAGGTGTTGCTATGGGCGATGGGTGAAATTGCGAGTGCGCAATGTGTTTCAATTTAATTAATAAATGATCATCAAATGTCAAAGTTGTGATTCTGTGGGGCAACCCGTGCGGTTACTCAGGCTGCTTCCGGCACACCACTTCCATGGGGACCGAAAATCCTTAGGGTAAGAGACGGCGCTGCACAGGTCACACAGCTTCAGACACGGTATGGTATGACAGGGACTGTGCAAACGCAAGAGAGGGGGGGTGCAGGGGGGGGCGCAGCCCCCCCTGATTTGTCTAACTCATTTGAATGCCGCTCTTCATTGCAAAGACCAAACTGCCATCTCAGAAATGGTTGAACAGGAGCAGTGGGGTACAGAGGGAGCGCAGCCCCCCCTGAATTGCTCACTTCATTGGGTACAACTTCAATGCAGGTTGCAATGCAGGCTCCGCCCCTGTTTTTGTGATCCGTAGGATCACACCCACTTGTTGTACTTGCGTTTGCAGGCTCTGGGGGGGCGTAAATGACCAATCCCCCATAATCCAGCGCAACGGTCAGCACAAACTGCCAGGTCAACCTCACCACTTAAAATGTGCCGGCCACGCACCATAGCGATTTTCGCATTTCGCTTGTACCCATCTGCAGGTCCTGGGGTGCGGCCTAACTTGATAACGTGCTGATAATGCATGACTTCGATTTGCTTTTTCACATTTGCAGGCCCTGGGGTGCGGCAAGAGGGCGCAGGTATCGTAGCCTTCGACGCCACGTATCAATCCAAATAGAAGTTAGATGTTTGGAATCCTGACGGTTGAATCTGAGGGGGCTGTTGGAAAGTGGGGGAGACTGAGACTTTTACAGAGGGATACCATATTTTTTTTGCTACTTTACATTAATTAGGAAGGTAGCTGAATATTTTATGAAGTTCTGAGCTCAAGCCCTGTCAATTGACACCCTTGTTTGGGAATTTTATCAGATGGATGAATGCCCATTGTGATTAAGCAGAATAACACTTTTTTGATTGTTTAGAGGGTCAGGAAAAAGGGGGGGAGAGGGATTATTTCAAGCTTTAGGCTCAAAATTTACACGTGGCCCGTCAGGAACCCCTTGTTTGCACCCTCCTGGGTGAGGCTGGACTTTAAAATGTGTTTGGCAACACATACCTGCGGTTTTTGCTCCAATGCATCTGCAGGCCCTGGCGTGCAGCCTGATCCATTCATTGAGGGTGCAGCAGTGGAGGTGATGATGGATGAGGAGGGCCTGAGGAACTGCTGGTGTGTGTTTGTTTTTTGTTGCTGAGTAAGGAAAGTTTCGTCACCTTGTTAAGGAAGCAGCAGTAGCGTTTTTCTGATAAGGGAACATCTAGTTGAATGAGCAGCCAAAGATGGACGAGCAGGACGTAAGGAAGTGCTGGTGCATGTCTGTGGGAGGCTTTTGTTGCAGTATAGCATTGATAGTTTAGTGTGGATTACAGAGGCCTTCACTGAAGGCTCCAGCCAAGGGATCCCCCAAAACATTGTTGTAGAGTTGGGAAGCCTAGCCCTGCAATGTACGTTACGTTGGCCCTGCAATGTACGTTACGTTGGCCCTGCAATGTACGTTACGTTGGCCCTGCAATGTACGTTACGTTGGCCCTGCATTGTACGTTACGTTGGCCCTGCAATGTAAGGTTTGTAACCCTGCAATTGCTTACAGGGTTGGTGGTTGTATTGCATGCATGTTGTGCTGCTCATAGGTTCATGTGTAGGGATGGCCAGAACCGTATATATATATACACTGTATATAACCGTATATTTGGTAATTCCCCTGCCAAAAATACCGTATGTATACTGTATATATATATAATTCTGGCCAACCCTATTAATGTGTGTATGAGTGCGCAGATGCACGTCAGGGATTGGTGTCCTCTATATGAATGAAATCACACAGGTTACGCAGCTGCATTGTGCTGTGTGCTGTTCGTAGGGTTACGCACGTGTGAGCGTGCAAGTGCACATTGTGGTTGTGTCTCCTCTGCATGTGCTCACGTAGGTTTTGCGGCTGTGTTGAGCTGCGTGTGGGGAAATGGGTGCTGGTATGCTACAACGATTTGATGGCTGCTACAGAGGAGGGCGCACCCAAGCTCAGGTAGGTAATTGAGCCCTTAGCAATCGAGGTACATGTTGCTCTGTTGGATAAAACGCGCAAGTAACCCACGGGCAAGTAACTTAAGTAATAAGATCAGGTTAATGCCTGTGCCAGTTGCAATTGAGGTACATGTGCTCTGTTGGATAAACGCACAAATCATACTTGTTGCAGTTTCTTATTTCTAATACCCAAGTAACAAGCTGAACTGTTTAGAATTCAGATTATCTGCTGATTCATGCGACATGTCATTCTAACTCAGCAGGGGTGCTAAACACTATACACTATACACATGGGTCCTTCATTTGCACAGATTGACAAAGAGTCACAAACAAGCTCTGATACAGCATGACATAACTCATTTACTCTTCTTTACACCTCTCTGTATCACACACACACACACCTCTGTATCACACACACACATACACACACACGTACTTTTTCAGTGTCACTCATCCGCATACAGGAGAAGGCTCCCTTCAATTGGCGCCACCAAGGCTAGGGCATCTGGATGTGCCTTTTTCTCTTACCTCACACACACACACACAATCACACAATCACGCATACAAACATGCTTTTCCATTCTTACTCATCCGCATACAGGAGAAGGCTCCCTTCAAATGGCGCCACCAAGGCCAGGGCATCTGGATGTGCCTTTTTCTCTTACCTCACACACACACAATCACACAATCACGCATACAAACATGCTTCTCCATTCTCACTCATCCGCATACAGGAGAAGGCTCCCTTCAATTGGCGCCACCAAGGCTAGGGCATCTGGATCTGCCTTTTTCCTCTTACCTCACACACACACACACACAATCACACAATCACGCATACAAACGTACTTTTCCATTCTCACTCATCCGCATACAGGAGAAGGCTCCCTTCAGTCGGCGCCACCAAGGCCAGGGCATCTGGATTCGCCTTGTTCCTTTTACCTCACGCACACGCACATGCGCACACGCACATACACAATCACACAATCACGCATACAAACGTACTTTTCCATTCTCACTCATCCGCATACAGGAGAAGGCTCCCTTCAGTCGGCGCCACCAAGGCCAGGGCATCTGGATTCGCCTTGTTCCTTTCACCTCACGCACACGCACATGCGCACACGCACATACACACACAAACACACACATATATACACACACATGCACACACGCACGCACCCTCACAGACCCATTAGACTCTCACATGTATGCACACATGCAGGGAGTGGTTCCCTTTAGCCGGCGCCACCAAGGCTTCTGCTCGTGCTCTCCCTGACCCACCCCCTAGTGAGCACGCCCAGCGCACGCAGCGTGCACAGCACACACAGCAGCCACAGGGGGTGGCTGTGTCTCCACCAGCAAAGACTAAAGCAGCAGCAGCAACGGCAACAACAGCAGCAGGTGCTGGGACGCCATCAGGGACAGAGGCAGCGGAGGCTTTATTTCGGCACTGGGGGACGGGGGCTGTAGTCAGGCCGCAGCTGCCTCGTGAGGTAGGTGTGTTTAGTGTGTGTGTTGAGAGTGTCCGTGTATGTATGTATGTGCGTATGAGCTTGTCTGTGAATTCATCTTCAAGCGTGTCTCCCCTCTTCTCACTTGCCAGCGAGCCACTCTTTTCTTTTCACAGCTGCTTAAAGAATATGAGTGAATCAGCTTGCTATGTGAGTAGGGTTGGCCAGAACCATACATATACGGTGTATATACGCTACTTTTGTCAGGGAAATCACCAAATATACGGTCATATACAGTGTATATATACGGTTCTGGCCAACCCTATATGTAGGCGTTGCAGCCCTGAAACAGGCAGAGGGGAAAACATGCAAAGCTCCTGCTTCTCCAGGGACTGTGAAATGTCATATTCTGTCGTTTTTTATTTACCGTGATCTGGTTGACTGTATGGTTTGTAAAGGGAGAGTTGTATATTATGGGAAAAAGAGAACTCGTCTCAAGTTTTTGTAGGGATGCCTCTGGTGGTTGTTTTTCTGTTGAGCGTCAATTTTTCGCGTTCAAGCTCGGAGATTTTGTAGGGATTGCGCCTGGTGGTTGGTTTTCTAATTGGTCTTTTTAGCTCTAGTTTGTTATTAATATCGTAGCACGCAAAGGACAAAAAGAAGACCTATTAGAAAAGCAAAAAAACAAATGTTAACATTAATTAAGCCTTCTAGCTTCTTAGCAACCATGAGGAAACCGTGCCTCAAGCACAAGGTGTGGCTCTGTTTCCTTACAATACACAATGGCTCTGAGCAGAGACCCTCAGTTGCATTACCCTGATGGCACCAACCCCAGGTGCTGGCCAGAAGCTCATGTAGGTATACACCGTACTTACACGTACATGACCAACAGAGTTTCCCGGCTAAAAACACCGTACATACACCTACGTGTCATCTGTTGAAACCTGAGCCAGTGAGGAGGTCGAGGTGCTGCAGGTGGTGCCTTCATCTGTTGAACCTTGAAATAAAATCCACTGTACCCACAGGTCTCGCAGTGTGACCCCCTCTCAGGCCTGGATCATGGGGCCCTGATAGAGGTGTTTGACGGGGGCTGGTGGCGGGCTGAGGTGCTGCAGGTGGTGCCCGCAGGCAGCAGCAGCGACGGCCAACAAGAAGGCGGCCAAGGGCACGCAACACAGGGACAAGGCAGTCGGCAACGGGATAACGGAGGGCAGGAGCAGCAGATTCGTGTCGTGGCGCGCGTGACTGCAGAGCCCAACTTGGTGAGTTGGTGTGTGTGTGTGTGTTTTGGCATGGATGACTGCAGAGCTCAATGTGGTGTGTGTGTACGTGAGTTGATGTGAATGTGTGTATGTGTGCTTGTGTTTGTGTGTGTTTTGCAGCGCAACTGACTGCAGATCCCAATTGGTAAGTTTAAGTTTGTGTGTAAGTGCATGTGCAAGTGCATGTGTGTGTGCATCTGCATATTGCATATGTGTGTAAGCACACACAGGCTTGCTTGTGTGTGTGCCTGTGTAAGTTGCAAGTGTGCACCCATCCAGCAAGCCCCTCATCTAAGCATGTATACACTTCCCTCCCCACAGCGCTATTGAAAACACCTATAACAATTCTCTTCAGCACTAGGTTTGCCACTGACATTTCTAGATTATTTTCTGAAGCCTAAAGTAAGAATAGACACTAAATTCTGTCACTGACGTCCCCTGCATCACAGCTACGTCGTTGGCGATGTGCGCGTTCCTGCCAGCTCGCCCCATTCTGCAGTGCAAAGCAGTCCCCTTCAAAATGCACCTGCCTTGGATTATCCTTGGCACAAACTATGCCACTGACCGTGCGCATGTGCCTGTACACTCCATTCTGCAGTGCAGCAAGGCCCTCTCTGAGGTGTCCTGGCTTTCAATACTTAATTCATAGGGTGGGCCAGAACCTTATATTTATACGTGTATACGGTGTACATACGGTATTTCTAGCAGGGAAATCACCATACATTCGGTCATATACGGTGTGAATATACGGTCCTGGCCAACCCTACTTAAACAGCAATAGCGTTTGAGGTTAGGGGTTGAACCCTAAACCCCTATGCCACCCTTACTCCTATGCCTGTAACAGTGTTTGCTCTCTTCATTCTGCAGTACAACAAGGCCCTCTCTGAGGTGCGCCTGGCTTTTGCTTGGATGCCTACCACGCACAGCTGGCAGCGTTTGGTGGCAGCAAAGGCCGCAAGCTCAGAGGATGGTGAGGGAGAAGGCACACTCAGGGCGTCAGGCAGAGCACAGCAAAGCACAGCAGCAAAACGTAGAAAGTCCACTGCTCAGGGTGAGGGGGGCTGTGTCAGTGTGCGTGTGCGTGCATGTGGTGTGTGTGTGTGTTTGTGCGCGTGTGTGTGTTTGTGTGTGTTTGCAAGCGCGTGTGTGAGTTTGTGTGTGTCAGTGCATGTGTGTGTGTGCATGTGTGTGTGTGTGTGCATATGTGTGTGTGTTTGTGTGAGAGTGTGCGTTTGAGAGTGTGTGTGTGTGTGTGAACGCACATGTGATATCGCTTAGTTGGGATTGTTTGCAAAAGCATCAAGCTAGATGGAACTTGCAAAACAATGGTACAGGAGCAATGAATGAGGATCTAGACTTACGTTCATCTGCACACTTTTACGTGCTTCTCTCTTTGTCTTTTTGTGTGCGCAGGAGGTAGTGCTGGAAAGCGTGGTGGCCAAACAGTGGTGGGCTCTGAGGAAGCAAGCATGGATGAAGATGCGGACACAGGGGCGGGGGCAGCAACAACTCAAGAAGAGGGTGTGTGACCAAGCATCTATCTTGTGTGTATGTGTGTGTGTATGTGTGTGAGGACATGCACAAGGTGCGCTGGTCTCACACACTATGAGAGGCCAGTACAAGGTTCGTTACGTTTGTGTGCTCCATAGCTTATACATGCCAGCACACCCCCAAACGAGATATTCCTCGTGCTAGGGTGTGGGTGTCACGTGCTAGGGTGTGGGTGTGCATGGGGGTGTGAAGCATCGTCAGGGTTGCCCAACTTTCTGAACCAAGAGGACATATGGGTGGTAACATTGCTGTATGCTGCTTGTGGTGGTGACGTGTGTGGTGGTGACGTGTGCTGCTTGTGGTGGTGACATGTGTGGTGGTGACGTGTGCTGCTTGTGGTGGTGAAGTGCGCCATGCTTGTGTGTTGAGTTGTTGATGCTTACAAAGTAGATGCTCAAATTGTCACTCTCTTTTACGTTTGAGCCTTGTGAGTTTTGTGTGTGGTTGCGTATGTTTGTGTAAGTGTGTGTGTGTGTGTTTGTGTGCGTGCATGTGTGTGTGTATGTGTGTGTGTGTGTAAAAGCTAGGAAGTGCAACAAAATTTTGCTACAATGAACACAACGGCATGCATGTCAGTGTGTATGTGTGTTTGCTGTAGGTGACAATGCATCACATGTGTGTGTGTATGTGTGTGTATGTGTTTGTGTGTGTGTTTGTGTGTGTGTGTGTGTGTGTTTGTGTGTGTGTGTGATATTCCTTGTGTCACGTGTGTTTGTGTGTGTGTGTGTTTGCTGTAGGTAACAATGCATCACGTGTGTGTGTTGTGTTTGTTTGTTTGACGTAGGAAATAACATCAATATGTGCACACTGCCCCTACCGAGGTCATTCATTTTCGTTCTCATGTGCGTTTGGCGGAGAGTATCTGTGTATCATTTTATGACATGACGCCTGTGTGCTTCATAGCTGGGTACATGCCGGCACACTCCCTCCCAAGGTCATACTTATTTGTTTTGTGTGTGTGTATGTGTATATGTTTATGTGTGTGTATGTGTATGTGTATGTGTGTGTGCTGCAGGGGACACTGCGCGGCGTGTGTTGCCCTCACGTGCCATGAAGGGCCAACGCAAGATTCATGACAGCAGTCTTTCTCCTGACGGGCGTGCTGAGACAACTCCAAAGCAAAGAGCGGGTGTGGATTATGTGTGATTATGTGTGTATGTGCGTGTGTGTTTGTGTGTTTGTGTTTGTGTATGTGTGTGTATGTATGTGTGTGATTGTGTGTGTATGTGTTTGTTTGTGAGTGTTTGTGTGTTATATGGCTACGTTGCATTCAGGTGGGTTGGCTGTTTGTGTGTGCGTTGTTGCTCATATAACATGGCGGGACTTCAGGTGCAGGAAAAAGTGACACATGCTTAAGATGCTGGTGAATTGATGCGTACAATAGCTCAGGCCTTGTGTGTTTTTTCTGTGTGTGTTTGTGTGTATGTGTTTGTAAGGGAGGGGGGTGCGTGTGTGTGCCTTCAGGTGCAGGAGGGAGTGGCACATGCTATGGGTACCGGGAAATTGATGCGTGCAATAACTCAAGCCTTGTGAATATGGTATGTGTGTGTGTGTGCCTGTAGGTGCAGAAAAAGAGTGGCACATGCTAAAGGTGCTGTTGAATTGACGCGCATTATTATTCACACCTTGTATGTTTGGTGTGTGTGCGTGTGTGTGTGTGTGTGCCTGTAGGTGCAGGAGGAAGGGGAGGGGCAACAGGGAGTGGCACCAGAGGAAGGGGGAGGCACAGAGGAGGGGTTGCAAGCACCAGTGCAGCAGTGCTCGCTGGGAGTGAAGAAGAGGAGAAGGGGGACAAAACGGATGGGAGTGACGGGGGGAGTGGGGCTGAGGGGGATGCTGAAAGGAGGGGGCCTGGTGGCAAGAGTGGGGCTAGCGCTAAGAAGGGGGCAGGGGGGGGGAAGAAGGGAGGAGGAGGGGGGAGCAAGGGGAAGAAGCCAGCCAGTGAGAAGAAGACGGGTGGGAAGAAGGTGCCCACTGCCCCGGAGATAGACTGCACCGACGTTGCACCTGACACCTTTGCGAGCCTCATCCCTGAATGTGACGTCAGCGTCCCAGAGGAGGTGTGTGGGTTGTGTGTGTGTATGTGTGTGTGTGTGTGCGTGCACGTGTGTATACATGTGTGTGTAGGTATGTGCACATGTGTGCGTGCACGTGTATATGTGTGAGCTTGCGCGTGTGTATGCTTGTGTGTGCACGCTTATGTGCACGCGTGTTTATATGTAAGGGGAAGAGCTGCACATTGCACACGTGTGTGTCGCTTACGTGTGCTTGCTTGTGTGTGCATCTGTACCTGTGCCTGCACAAACTTAATTCCTAGGGTACGAGCCAAATGTGAGTTAGAGTTTTGCTCGCCCCCTAGGTTTACCATTTCTGGTCCCTTCGCCCTTTCAGCACTTTTTGCCTTTTCTGGGTGCTCTTTTTTCAATCCATTCATGAGCCTTTACGTGATCAACTCACTTCCCCCCGCCTTTCCTATTTTCCATACTGCATCCTGGCAGCACTTATCTCAACTAGTAATAGACAGGAGGTGATCGGTGCTGCGCGCTGCGTCCCTTCTTAGTAGTTCAAACATTTTACCCTCCTGACTATTTTCTTCACTTTCAGGTCAGCAATTAGCTCTCACCTAAGAGGCTAGGAGGCAGGAGGTGGTTGGTGCTGCGTGCCGCCTATCCTTTAAATACATTTACCAATCCACCCTCACCCCTCCTTCCATACTTTCCCATTTAATGGTTTGGTTCTTATGAGGTTTACAAGGTTTACAACAAAAAGCCTCCAGTCAACAAGTGCGACTGCTAGCCACCCTCACGCCTCCTTCCATATTTTCCCATTTTATGGTTTGACATTTTATGTAAAGAGGCAGGAGGAGGCTGGTGCTGCGCGCTGTCTCTCCTTAAAACGCTCCATCCTTTCTTTGTTTTCCACCTCCAGGTTGGACAGTACGCGTCTCAGCTAGGAGGCAGGAGGTGGCTGGTGCTGCGCGCTGCCTTGCCCTCAGAAGAGGTGCCTCGATACCCTCACGGTGAACCCATTAAGGACATGGACTTTCACAACATGCACCGGGCATACCAAGAGCTGGTGTGTGCTTGCTGTGCCAGTATGTGTGTACTTCTGCTTTTGTGTGCTTGTGTGTGCATGTGCATGTGTGTGTATCTGTACGTGTGTATGCTTGCTCGCAAGATTTTGAGAATGCAAGCGTCACATTAAGGTTTCTACTGCTGCTGCCTGCTGCTGTGCTAGCCAATGCTAGAAACTATTTACAAATAATTTGAACTTGACCATTAATTCATATCGTGTTCATGCTCTTACACATTGGCAAATTTCACCGACAAGTTTAACGCGTTACCTTGTTTGCAGCTGCACCTGCGCAGGCAAGCCATTCAGGATGTGTAGGGTTGGCCAGAACCGTATATATATATACATCGTATATGACCGTATATATGATTAAATCCCTGCAAAAAATACTGTGCACACCGGAAATACTGTATACACACCGTGTGTGTATTTATGGTTCTGGCCAACCCTAAGGATGTGGGCACTAACTCGAAGCTGCGGATTAACTATATGCTGGCCATACCAGCGCAACCGTACAAACTGCTGATGTGCTCGTTTTCTGCAGCTGCACCTGCACGGTCAAGCCATCAAGGACATGCGCATTACACCAGAGCTGCTGCTGCGCAACATGCGTGCCTTCATTCGGCATCACATTGTGAAGTTCGAGCTGGCAACGCAGCGGCGGGAGGCAGAGGAAGCAGGCGGTGAGGAAGATCAAGGTGTGTTTGCCAAATTGTTAGTGTTTGTCTGTGTGTGCGTGTGTGGAGAGAGAGGGTAGATATATAATATATATAATATAAAAATATAAATATAGATAGAGACAGAGAGAGAGAGAGAGAGAGAGAGAGGGGTGG
>Ga0307963_1000283_pt1 | contig 31900 bp, 26 predicted proteins | sample OrgLakmetagen594_FD_201829 | JGI IMG/M metagenome (GOLD analysis project Ga0307963, IMG submission 201829) | Saline water microbial communities from Organic Lake, Antarctica - #594 | ecosystem: Environmental > Aquatic > Non-marine Saline and Alkaline > Saline | place: Antarctica: Organic Lake... | reverse complement strand
CCCTCTAGCTTCTTTTTCTGGTGTCTTGTTCAGTCTGGCCTCTTTCTCTTCTTGAAGCTGGCTTTTTATGCTATAGCTCAACTGCCCTCGCTGGCGGATATAGCTGTGTAACCCCTTACCCCTTACCTTATATAAGTTTCCGCTCAGATGCCCTATAGGCATATATAGCAATGTAACCTTACCTTGCCTTGCCTTAGAAATCACTTTGATGGTACGTAGTCCAGCAGGCACAAACTGACTGCACTACGGGCAAATCCACTTAGCAGTTGGTAATTTTACACAGAGGAGCTTCATCCCTGTTTAAGTACAAAGGCAGTGCCCGGTTCGGCAAGCTTGTGCTATTTCTAACAAGCTGTCCCCTTGCGCTATCTCAAAAATCTCTAGCCTTCATCGTCAAAATCGTGCCTCTTATCTGCCCTTCGGGCCTAACCCAGCATGCCCAAGAAACATGGACAGTATATGCATTGCCATAGTCTTATGGCAATGTCGTCTGAAAGCCACTCAAACTGACGCCCCACCAAAAAACTGCAACCTCAACATTCACACACGCACAAACTCCAGCACACCAAGGTCCATCATGTTGCCTCCGCACGACACGAGCTTAGTCCCTGTTGGCAGGCTGCAGGCATTTTGGATGACGGAGAGTTGGTTGTGAGTAGGTATGCTCATTGCTTGCTATGCGGGTGTGACATTAAAAAGAGGAAACGCAATAACAGCAACATAATGCTGCGCATATAACGCAGCAATTTGAGGTGTACACATCGTCGTGAATTCGCCAGGGAGCCTTACGTGCCACGTCTGCTAACAAGTGAACACAAGTGAGACAGATGCGGCAGATATGGGAATTTGAGAAGGAAAGGTTAGGGAAGCTACCTCGCTGAAATTTCAAACTAGGTCCAGCAAGGTATTTTCCCTAGGCTAAACCTGGCCCAGAATTTTTTAACTTCCACAACACTCCAAAGCTTCACAGCAAGCCAAACTCAAACGCAATCTTTTTCAAACCCTTTTCCTGAACTGCTCACGACACCTTTTCAGGTCCACCTGCTTCCTTATACATTGCATGCGCAAATATCACTGACCCCTTTATACCATTAGCTGTTTCTCATAGAGGCCATGGCTTTCTTATTATATTTATGAGCAGGGTCTCCAAGTCAAATTCCTCACGATTGCGTGTGCGTAAAGCCTACACTTGTGATGGCAGCCCAGTGGTGGTGAGGCTTTAGTATGCGAGATCCTTTGTTTGAGATCCATATCAAAAGCCCACCAGTGAGCGACCATCCGCATGAGCTCCGTGGAACAGGACGCATAGTGTTTACATAATACAATGTACAGCTTCCCTCTAAAAATACATAGTAAACATATTTTGCAAGATTTGCAGCTAACCTCGGTGCCTGGGACAAGTGAGAAAAGGCTGTCGGTCAGGCGACATGTGCCTGACATTATCTGCAGCACCTAGCTGCAATTGTTAGGTTGGCCAGAACCTGGTCCGTACATTACACGTGACCACGTACATCAAAACTGACCTGCTGAAAGTACTGAATATACATCGTGACAAACGCATCTTTGCATGGTCCTGGCTTCCATAATACATGTTATACATTTAAAAATCGACACTGCACTATCCATCCTGCTAATCGTTTGCTTGCAACCTGGGCCATATTAATAGAAGAGGCGAGAAGCGAGCAAATGCTGTTTTAAGCCTATCGAAGGGACTTCCTTGAAAACTAGATGAGTTGCCTTAGCCACATCTATGTAAACTACACTGGGGGATCTAAAACATGCTAGTTCAGGACATTCCCAACTTGGGCAACGAATATTTGCCTTTGACAGGCTTGAATACAAGAGGGCTCAGCCAGGATACTGTACCACACAAAAACCTGCCCTACAGGCGCGCTGTGTCATTTTGTGCACCACATAAAACGGTTGCCAATAAGAAGGTTCCCGGCCTCTCATGTACAACCACATAAAACGGTTGCTAATAAGAAGGTTCCCGGCCTCTCATGTGCAACCACATAAGACACATTTCACTGATTGATGAGCAGATACACTATGCGGCCACAGTCCACAGGTTGCGTCGTAAGCCATACACACAAACTCGCCCACGACCACACACGCTTTCACACGAATGCCAGCGTGCTGGAGCCACATCCAATACCACTTCATGTAGCTCCCTCTGTATCACCTTGGTGTGCAACAAAAACCATCAAACGAGGAGACACCCAAATGCACGTACCCGACAACCAACCACTTGCACGAGCACAGCGCTGGAAGCTGACACATAAGGACCCAGAGCATGTCCCTGCTCTACTTTACAGCAGGTGCTGCACAATACACCATTCTGCTGGTAACATACCACACCGGGTACCATGCAAGCTCACGGAATCTGACCTGAGGACACACATACAAATCAGCTGTACTCACGTCGAAGGAGGACACGGCGGTGACGGCTCCGGCGATGCCTGCCAGCACGGTGGCGCCGGCCACGAGGGAGAGCAGGAAGTTCTTCAGGGAGGGAGTGACAGCCGCTTCAGCGACCAAGGGGTTCGCGAGCGAGGCGCCCGCTGACGCCAACACACCGGCTTGCAGTGCCTGAAACTGCCTGTTAACAGGCTGCACTTGCTGCTCGCTGTCAAGGGAAAGGAAAGGGAGGGGGAAAAGGGTGTGAGGGAGAGATGGGCAGGATGAGAAGAGATGTTCCTACTCGAGTCGCGCATCAAGGCTGCTAGCGTTTGTGGTGGTGCAATTGCATTCCGGATCACAGAGTAGGAGACACTCGAATTCACCTCTTGTTCTGCTGGGCGCGGCAAACCGGGGATGACCGCGCTGGACGGCTGACACCTGCACATATAGGGAATGAGACCAATATTTCATTCTACTACTCGTCCAAGCGCCATCTGCAGTGAGTTGTGTACGCGGCACATCGAGAGGGATCGTACTTGGTGTGGCCCTCTGGGACGAGGTCTGCCTGTTCACGGCTACAGCGCGGCTGGAGGTGGCAATGCAGGACATGGTATTTGCTTTGTTGCGAGGGAAGTAAGGATTGAGCTTTATTGAATAAATGTGCGAGAAAAAGGTAGACGATAGGTTCCCTCTCGGATCCCACTGCAATTTGCAACAAACTGTGTGACTAGGCGTACAGGAAAGTAGTTGTGATGCTCATTCACTCAATGATGCGGCTGTGCAGACATCTAAGGGTTCACCACACAAGGACGTGGATGTAATGTACTTGATTTTCAAGTCCGCTAAGGTGTCATCCACCATGCTCGCTTTGTTGCTCTTTCCTGTGTTTTTGGAAGAAGAAAAAAACATAATGGCTTGAAGCTCCTTCTGAATTTACAGAAAACAGGCCAAGAGAACTGCTGGCAGCCGCCTTTTTGGTTCCTGTATGTAATAAAAGTGGCTTCGTGCTTCAAGCAAAATAGCCGCAGGTGTCTATCTGACACGAAGAAAAGATAAGAAAAGAAAAGAAAAGACTCCGCTAGGCGTAGTGATGACACAGCCAGCATGATTAAGGGAGGGGGTACTTAGGTGCCCGCACCAGGCACCCCCCCCCACCGCGCAAACAATTAAAAAACAATGTGGGTCAGGGGGGTTTTGTGCTGTAGTACCCGGACCCAATCCTTGACTGTTGTTGCTTGTGTTATATTTGCAGTGCATACCTTGTTTTTATGAGCAGATGCATGTCTGATGGAGTGTTCATTCATTTTGTGTGTCAATTTGTTACTCTTGTGGTAATTTAGAATAAGGTCTGCCAGAGGCTTGTCTGTATAGTCTTTGTAGATAGTCCCCATAGCTCCAACGAGGATCACGTGAAGCTTGGCTTCCCCATATCCTTGTCTGTTTAGGTTGGCAACAAGCATGCTGTGCTGTGCTTTTGCTTTTTGGAATTGGGGATCAGGCCTAGTGTCTTCACAGAATTTAAACTCAATCAGGTGAACCTCCCACTGGTTTGGGTTCAATTTCTTGTCTTTCGCAAGCTGTTGAAAATGTGGTTTGCGGGTGGTTACGCGAGAGGAGCACACAGTGCTAGGTAAAAATAGGATGGCGTCAGGACGAGAAGAGGCTTTTAAAGCATGTGCTGTTAGTTTTGGTAGCAACCAAGAGGGCAGTGCTTTGTTGGCAGTGTTTCTCAGATCTAGGCCTTGCTCTGATAGTTTATCTGCGCTGCCTACGTAAGTGTAGGCAATTTGGTTGGCACCGCATGGTCCCTTTGTAGGACTTGGACAATCAGCACACATGCTATATTATGGCGTTTTATAATCATGTTCCTCATTTTAGTGTGTTGGCAGCCTGAGAGTATGTGAAGTGCACTATCAGTGCAAGGGCAGATGGGGCAGTTTACATTGGGAGAGAAGCTGTGTTTTTGATTAAAATTTGTACCGGTGCGGTACCTGAGGTACCGTACCTCATAACATTACGCTTTTCGTAGAATTTGAGATTGCTATTGTTCCAAAAAGTATCTGACACATACTAGCAGCGGTTCAACGAGCTCATAAACCTGGCCTAATGAAGTCCTCTCCTCGTTGAAACAGGTAGGTTCGTTATACTGATCTAGATGCATGCGACTAAAAAATTGGATACGCATATAACTTAAGCGTTCCTATATTATGTGCTCAATGCTAGTTTCATTCTCATTCCTGACAAATTGAATTTCTGGAGCAGTTTGGAGATTGCAATCGGAAATGTGTCTGATCAGTTGCCGCCTGATCATTCTCTGCCGAATACTTCACAAAAGAGTTACTGCGCTGAAGCACGCATTCCAGAATGTGGTGTTTGGTTCTGATAAACTTAAACCGTCTTTTGCTTCTGATTAAATTGAACTCAGAAGGTAGTTGCCCAACATGTGCGTTTATTCCTGTCAAGCTGTACGCAGGGCAATTCATGTAAACCTGAAAACATGCTCTTATAGCTTGTACTTCAGCGTAAGTTTGAAGCTTAATCAGACACATTCTGACGAAATGGCGTGTATATGGTGTATGTGGTGTGTGTTTGTATATGTGTATGTGTGTACCCCTTAAATATAGCAAGCAACACTCTTTTTACTTTTGCCACTTTTGCCCCGTCGCCCCCCTCCCAACTTTCAAGTACACGACAATGTGATTAACTGCTTGCAAGCAGGCGAGCCTTGTCAAAGAAGGCGAGAACATTTAACTTTTGTAAGATCTTGGTCACTAGAACCTGTGCTTGATGCTGCCCTGTACTTTGAAAAAGGATATAATTTGGCGGCAGTTACACCACTCCCCACATCAATCAAGGTGTACAAAATTTACTGTGTAGACACTTCCCCTGCTCAACAAGCAGAAAAGGCACGAGAACAACACAAGCTGCCAATGCCTCCGAGTGAGTCACTTCCTCGGACACCGTACTAAAACCTTTTACACCATCCTGCTAGGAACAACATGCACCATCTACAGCATCCACACAAGGAACCCACTCCACAGCATCGGAGTTACTGGTCTGCATGCCACAGCACTCATAAAAAATTAAGCCTACCCTAAGGTACTTGCAATCAGATCCGCAACAAAAATCATACAGCTGAGACGAGACTTTGAATACAACCCCCACGAATATATGAGAAATACTTTTGGTGGTGTGCAGGCTTTTGCCTCCCAACCACCTGACCCTTACTGAAAAACTTCTTATTTTTATTCTCCGGGTGCCGGGTGGGATGTTGTGTGTCTCTGCACCCATTGGGTGGTGCAGAACACAAAGCAATGTCCTTTCCTAATCCATGCCGGTAGTGTTTACACAATCTGCGTTTTCTTTTCTTTTCTTTCTATTTTCCAGATGGGATATTGTGCGTCTCTGCATCATAAGGAGCGTATGCCGACTACTGTACCACGGTATCTTCATTTGATCTGTCAAAACATGTTATGCGCAATGTCTGTAGACTCTGTTTGCGTGCGCATACTTTGAAAGTTGAGGCAGCAGCGTGGCTTCAAGGTGGTTCTCGCGTACGTTACCAGTGTCCTGGTGAAGATGAACATGTTCAGGACGAGATGCATGATTTGTATATTGCCAAGACCATCGGATTTGTGAGCTGAGGAGAGAACCATTTCTCCTTTTTGTTCACCTTTTTCGTGACTTCTCAACAGCCCAACCCTTTTAATATCGACTCTGGAGCCGGTTTCAGGCCAAGCCTGCAACCCACTTGATCCCCCGGGGATCAATGGGCCATTGATTTTTCCTTTCCTTTTGCGGTGGAGGAGCTTTACGGTACTCAGTGCCAAAGTGGCTCCTTTTCCTTATTAATGTGGGGAGTGCTTTTCACTGCCTGCGTAATTTTTTTCCCCTTTGCTGCAACAGGTCAACAACAAACTTGTTTATCATTACCTTTCTCAGCAGAACACTAATAGACTTTTTCTCTTTCTTCCTGAGCTTATGGAATTATTTGTGGCTGGCCGAGACCAATCAGCAGCCGATCAGCCAAACAACCTGGCTGAAGGTCACCCCCCATTGTGACCCTTATCTCTGCATCCATTGGGTGTTACAGAACACGAAACAACATCCTTTCCTAATTCATGCCGGTAGTGTTTATATTATCTGCATGCTATGGCTTTTCCAGGTCTTTGCTTTGACAGCTGGTCTATACGGTTGTCAAGTATGGGCAACTTCTTCTCCGACATATGATTCCTCAAAAATCACCTCCACACATAATTTTCACCTGGGCTTCCTGAAAATAATCCTGGGTGTCAAGAAAAATACTGATACTCACTGCGTGCTCCGCGAAACAGGTCAGATGCCGGTTTTTCTCTATTGGTTCAGATGCATCATACGATTCTGGAACAGTTTACTCTCTTCAAACAATCCTCTTCTTGAGAAAGTTGTGCGGGCTGACCTTCTAATTGCTAATAGAAGTGATACATGGACTTACCAGGTTCTGCACACACTCCAAGATTTCCCTACGTCTCGGCTATTTCTGAATGCCATACGATCTCGCAAGTCTATCAATTTAAAAGTTTGAGCTCACTTTGCGCGAACATATCATTGAGAGCTGGAGAGAACTTGATAATTTGACACCACATGATAATCACCATTCCAGCAGGATTATGAGGACTTATCACACACATTTTGGTGTAACTCTGAGGATTGTTCCTGGCTTGTGGGACGACAGAAAAAGAAATCACAAGCCTATGTTGCCTCTTTAACTTTGCTTGGATATTTCCAACAATCTAAGCCGTGCACTTTCTTGCCTTCTTCGCCTTTCTGGCCATTATCTTTTTGGTCCAAAAAGTGTGCCACAACAGGAAAAGAAGGCCTTATGAGCTCAGGATCTGTGACAAATGTGACTGGCACTCTGTTTAGGATGAGGAACACATTTTGCTGGACTGTCCGCATGAACATCTTGTTAGCCTCCGCACACAGCACCGCCAGCTGGTCTTCCCACCTCAATATGAAGATAGCCCAACTCGTTTGAGGGCTTTTTTGAACCAACCTAATGTTTATGGTGTGGCCAATTTTGTGGCTGAGTGCCTAGCCCTTTTCCCTTAATTTTTTCTAGCGCCTTTTTGGTTTGGTTTCAGGCTTTTTCCAAGCTTCCGCTCAGATGCCCCCCAGAGGCATATATAGCGATGTAACCTAATCTTAACTTATCTGCATCTTCTTATTTTCTTATTTCAACCCTGCGATTGATCATTTATCAACGGAACTTATCAATCGGCACAACAGCTTTTCCCGAGCAACAGCGGTTGATTTCACCATTTCATCCGCACTTCAACCGAGGCTTGAAATCTCTGACGGACGTTGGAATGTAGGAGAACGTTACCAGCCTGGCTTACCAGGCTTATTGACTCGATTCCAAGGTAGTAAGCGGGCGGTAAGTGGCTGGGTTACCGACTTGGAAGGCGAGTAGTAAGCGACCGGTAACGGTCTTTTCCAACTAAAACTTAAAAGAAATTAGAAGACGGCCTGGTAAGCCAGCTAGCTTACTCGAGTAGTAACCATAGTAAGCCAGCAGTAACCCAAAGATACAATATGTTGTTAATCCAACAAAAATTGGTAGGCAGTGCATCGCTTAAAGTAACCAAGGTGTTTTTTGGTACTTGGAAAGCGGCTTGGTAAGCCGGCCAGCTTACTGGATCAGCAATCATAGTAAGCCAGCAGTAACCCACAGATGTATATGTGACTTATCCAACAGAATTTGGTTAGGCAGTGCATCGCTTAATCAGTAGCCCACAGTTGCGTTGCGCTTCTGATCTACTAGGACGTTAACAAGCAGGGCAGTAATCATTGTAATCATGATTAAGGAGAGATGGAAAGCTACCTAGGCAACCATGCAGCAAAAAATGGAAACGCTACAGTGACTGCGCAGCCAGCATGACTGCGGCTTTCAGAGCGGAAAGTGCACAACACTGTGATGCACTTGTATTTCTATCTATTTCTTTCCAACAGCTAGGGCAATAGGGTGGCATCATGATGTTATGCTTCTTTAATAAGAATTGCCTTGCCGGATGGAGTTAAAACCAGCTTCACAGATCACTGTTGGAATAGCCTCCAATTTGTTATACACCTTTACAGTGAGGACGTGTACACATGTACACATGTAACACTCCCCCCACCTGTTCCAGCCTCCATGGCTGCACTCTGGGTGGCATTCTGCCCTTGTTTATTTCTGGCATATATCAAAGACCTGCACTATGCTCAAACATGTGCCAAGTTCTCTCACATAACCAACTTATGTATATGATAAATGATGAAGCATTTGATTGTGGAGTTGCCGTATCAAAAACTTTTCACCTGTAGCCTTTTACTGCCTCATCATCTCATCGCAAGTCCCTCTTCCGCATTTAGGCCACTTGTTGTAGCGTGTCTTCCATGTAATTAGCCAATTTAACTCTTCTCTTTCTGAGACATGCCATCTTGAGCAGCCTGCAACTCTTACTTTGCTCTCGTTACCGGCTCTTTTATCCCTTCCACAAAGACGTGAGCATGGGCACAGTACTAGGTTAACTCACTGGTGTGAAAGAGTGTACGCCATAGTTTAGGAATTAGGAGCATAGTCATAGGCTCCAATAATTTCTGAGCAACTTTGCACATGCCAAGTGCTCATCCCAACCTGTCTGATCTGGTTGCACATACGCCCACAATATTTCCTCCATAGTGCGGTTTGTTCTCTATCCGGCCATATGTCTGAGGACGAAACGTACTAAAGAGCCTCCTCATGCTTTTTACGTTGTTCACTTCTTTCCAACACAGGTTGTTGAACTGCGGATGACCTCTGTCTGACATCACCGAATCAGGCATGCATGCAACTGCAGGATCCAATCTCTGAAGGGCCTTGCAAGTCCTATTGCATCCAGCGCCTCAACTGTGGGGATAACAGGTGACATGCACCATCTTAGACAGCCAGTCCACAAACTTGTGCCAGTATATTGACCTCTGTCTACCTTCAACAGCTTCAACAATAAGTCCAATATGATGTGCTCCCACCTGCCAGGAATAGACAAGGGCTGCAAAAGACTTTGTGTTCGTTAACCTGACAAGCATCACGATGCCTTAGGTAATCCTCAACATCTGCCAGCATGTTCACCCACTGATTTTCCTGGACACCGGATGATATGTCTTAGTAATATTCACATGTGGCACCCACTGGCATCATAGTGACGAGCCTTCATTATCTGTGCCCGTAGAGCCTTGTCCTTTAATGCCAATGTTATGAACTGCCAGTTCAGTATGGGCATCCAACGGCAAAATGTTAAGGTACATATAAGAGGACTTACACACCATTAGCAAGCCAACGCCTTCACTAAGGTAGTGGGGTGGCACTGCTCAGATGGAGGCAATCCACTTCACCGGTCATCGTTGTATTCATCTCCACTTCGTTACTCATCTTTACAGAGTATTTGTAGCTGTCCTACGGTATCCCCTATTTTCAGTACAAATGTAAGGGTGTACCTCGTGATCTCTACAATATTCATACTTCTGTAGTTTTGTAGCCAGCCAGGCAAGCAATCAAGGGTTGTATTCGGTTGGAGTTGCTGCTGCGCTCAAAAACATGCACGCTCAAAAACGCAACGAGACTGTTTTGCTGGATCAATTTGGTTAAGTGGATGGATTAGGCATGCTTCAGGTGTGTTTAGTTGGTGTGTGCAGCTCCCTTTCTTTAGAATTGGCATTGCATACAAAACATTTTTCTCGGGGTGTAGCGCTGTATTCTAGCATAGGTTACCACACACCAATGGTCGTATTCACTTACGCGGTGCACATGTGTTGTCATACACTGTGTGGCAGACAGAAAAGCCTGTTCAATTGGTGGCAGCGCGATGCCACTTGCTTCAATCTGCCACACATGTATTTGCAAACTTTAAAACCATAAGGACGGACCAAGCAACACCGCTTGCCTTCCAAACTTTAAAACAGGACGGACCAAGCAACACCGCTTGCCTTAAGGCACAGGTAATTATTTCATATTATTACCTCTGTGTGTGTGTGTGTGTACATAGAGTTGCTATCGCTAGTTGATGGGATGGAGGATGCTATTAATAAGAAGGGATTATGCTCCATCCAGCTCCATCACTTATAAAATATTTTAATGTGCCAGTCCACAGCTCTGTTGCTGTGCAGGTGTTGAGGAGCCGGAGAAATACTGCTACCTGTTTGACCATTTGCTGTTACTCTCTGCGAATTTAAGAGGGCGCCCTAGATCGCTCCCACTGAGCGAGCAAGGTTTCTTGCAAACTGCGGGTGTACTTGCAGATGAGTGGGCGGGAAGAGGGCATCGCCAACGACAGCTCTGGATACGGTCGTCAAACTACCTTGCTGGGCGGTTACCAGAAGCAGTGCAGGTCTTTGCCACACATGCCTTACCAATGTGGCTTAATAGTAAGCCAGCTTATCTATCGGCTTACTTCTTCGGTTACCAGTAAGCTATGTAGTAACCGAGGCTTACTGATCTGGCTTACCAGCAAGCGGTTCAGTAAGCACAGATTTTGGCCAAATATGGCTTACCAGTGTGGCTTACTAGTAGTAAGCCAGCATATTTCATGGCTTACTGCTTCAGTTGCCAGTAAGCTACGTAGTAACCGAGGCTTACTAGTCTGGCTTACCAGTTAGCGGTTCAGTAAGCACAGATCTTGCCCAAACATTGCTTACCAGTGTGGCTTACTAGTAAGCCAGCATATTTCATGGCTTACTGGCTGCTTCGGTTACCAGTAAGCTATGTAGTAACCGAGGCTTACTAGTCTGGCTTACCAGTAAGCAGTTCAGTAAGCGCAAATTAATGTCAAATCCTGGCTTACTACCTCTGCTTACTAGTAAGTGATCAGTAAGCGGTGGTTACTGGTAATCCATGGTAAGCGCCTTCAGCAACCACATAAATGTCCGCTTACTAACCTCGGTTACCATGGCTTACTGGTAACCACCGCTTACCACCGCTTACTTTACGGTGGTTACCAGTAAGCCAGGAATTGGGAACCGAGTAGTAAGCCTCGTACGCCAGGCTGGTAACGGCCTACTACATTCCGACGGAGGCGACGGCTCAAGCACCGCACAGAGATAATGAATGTCTGGAAAAGAGCGAGTTTGTTACAAGAGGACCATCTAGCCAAACAACAAATATTTGTGGAAACGGTCCCCATAGAAATAAACACGATTCGTCTGTGCCACTGATATAGCATGACACCTCTAAGAATGTTGTCAATCATTTGTAACCATAAGAATGTTGTCAATGATTACAAATGCTATAAAATTCAGAGGTATCAACAAGACTGGCACGACCAGCCTTTTGAACAAGACAGAAATAAACTCTCAACTGTCAACCAACTAAAAGATCACCTCACGCTTTGTTGCTGCCGCCGCCGATTTGACACACTTGTTGAGTTCAATAAGAAGTTGATCAGATCGAATAGAAAAAAGGAGTCAATCGAGTCTGCTGCTTGTGAGACGGGGTATCATCGACTAAGTAGTCATCTCCCCAAGTAAATAACATATCAAGAGCAGAACTTATCTGGGGGTAAAATAAGGGTCACAAGACTAGAGCAACAGACAAGGCAAAGAAGGCCACAAATCCATCACGAGCAGTCTTGGAGACAGGGCAGGGCTACGACAAAAATGAAACTTCAAAAACCCTAATCTTGCTTTGAGTGATAGGCACCATTATAAACCTTGCCTGCAACAGAATTCATCAGAGTGCGCTGACCACAGCACCAACCTCACCATCTTATGTAGATGCCCCCTAGGGGCATATATAGCGAGGTAACCTTACCATCTCAAGTTACAATCTCAAAATACACCAACCTTGCACCAACAGCAGAAAACGCCAAATTGAAGAGGAACACACCGAAAAATCCATTTCAAGACTAAAACTGGTTAGCTTGATGCAAAGGTTAGTATCCTCAATCTTAAACCAAGGCAAACTCTAGCATCATGGCCCAACGTACCGACACACACCACAGGGTAATTTCACAATTACCAAGTACTATAAGAATTACAAGTAGTCATAGGACTCATAGACCTGTCCACAATCATAAAGGACATTTCCAAGCGACCACTGGCACTTTTCTTGCCTGGAAGTGTTTCAGTGTGTTCCCACAAAGGGAGGCCACGAATGCATACGTTTGTAATCAAGTTCACAAAGTGCCTACTGTAACACCTCCATCATCATATCCTCATTCAATGGGGGCCAGGAATGTTTCCTTGAAATAACTTACCGGCAAATAGTGGGCACTTCATGCATTTTGTCTGTCAGCCTTCTCTGCACCAAAGCACCCTACACACACTGCTGCTACTGGTGCAGCTACTTTCAGTGGCTTGCTAAAAGGTGAATTCTTATTCAAAACAACTTATCAAGCGACTTGCTACAGGGTGTATCCCTATTCAAAACCACTTCTGTGCTTCTGAGAGTACAAGTTCAAGGTTACAGCAATAAAAACGCAAGTCCGCACACAAAATGCCTTCTCTGTCCCTTTTGAACACCATTTCTGTGCTTGTGACAGTACAAGTGCATGGGTACAACAAGTATCATGAAAAGCAAGACTCCGCTCACCAGATGCCTTATCCACGCTTCTTCATACCAGCCTCAAACACAGTCGCAAACCACAAAGAATGAAGGTCAACTGCACTTTTTCACACCAGCCTTAGGTACACGTGACGAAGAATGATAGTTGAGGAAGATGCTCCTGTTGTACACATCTAATCCAAAACCGACAATCAGGCTGCACAGGTTCAGCGCAAGCGCATGGAGGAGAGGGCACCTGTATTGCAGCCTCGTGTAAACGAGCGTGCTCCCGATGCAGACCGCCACACGATTTAGCAGTAAGGCCCTTGATTGAACCTGTGCAGGTGAGGAAGGTTCAAAACAGCCAATAAACAACAGTAATCATACATTGCCGTCTTAAGAAGGGGGTGCTGTGGGTAGATGACCAAGGGACAGGTGACCAAGAGGGTGCCAAAACCATGATGCCATTTCTGCCTGACACCAGGCAACATCTTAAAGTGCAGCATCTTGCTGCACACAAGTGGTTCTGAGCATCCAAAGGCCCAAACTTGCCTGCTCCATTAAGCAGTACATAACAACGTCGACCACGTAATCCAGGTGCAAGGACACTAGTCGGGCAGCCACTTGGGTCGGCAGCACACCCACTCCAAACAGGAAGAGGAGAGACCAGTGGCTGAGGACTGCTGCGCCCATGTAGACTTGCTGTGAATGGTGCGAGCAGTGATTGATGAATACATGAGAATGTATGCAATTTCAGTATACTTGCTAGCAACCAAGCAACAAATCGACAGGGCCTTCTAATTGCAAGCCCAAAGCAAGTGGAACGCCTCCTCAAACACAAACGTGTGTTTTGTTGCTTTCCGTTAATGGTCAAGACTTGAGATCTTAAAAGTAGGCATCACAAAGTGAGTGGCACAGGACCATTGAAATGGGAGGGTCAGAGGAGTCAAAATCTAAGCGCACTTTACGTCACTGCAACCCTAGCCAATTTAACACCTTCCGTGGCATGATATAAATCTGTATGTTTTACAAAAAGGCTTCCGAAATCATGCAGACTGCTTCTGCATGCTTGGAACAGAAAGGAAAAGCTTACGCATGATTCTGATTGCCAATTTGACCCAAAGGCTCCCCACACAAAAGTAGCAGCCACCCTACCTGATGCCGCTTTGCTGATGATGCCACGAGAGCCAAAAGCATTGGGATGGGGTAAACACAGAGCACAGCAGCTTGCCAAGGTTGTCCCTCATAGACGCTCTGGGCCCCCATCAAGAAGAAGACCAGGGCCGCAATAGAGCAATAGGCATTTGCAAAGCCAACAGACGAACAGCGCCCCCAAGACCTGCGCACAGCATGCTTAATGTGCTGTGTATGCTGGCTTCTACACAACTGAATATAGACAACTGAAAGATCAGGACTCTCAGGTTAGACTGGGGGTTGCATGGAGCACACAAATTAATTACACGTTACACGTTATATGATAGAGGGATATCAGTGTTGTCTGTCATTTAAAGAGCACCTGTGTCAATGTTTGTGCTGGAGTGGCTGGAGTTGGAGTTCAATGCTGAACAAAACACCCTCTACGGTTTTGATGAACATCTCTCTTCAAAAAGACCTTCAAATAATACACTCGACAAACCAAAACCAGCCAACATCGGCTTGTCAAAGAGTCCTAGCATGCAGCGCTGCTTTCAGACAATGTCAATGGCGCAGCTCTGTGCTCGGCATTCAGAAACCCACGCAAACTGTCAAGTATAGGCAGCCCACTTCCAAACATAAAATTAGCAGCAATGGGCCTGCACACGCATCTGCAAGCACAAGTGCCCAGGAAACCACACCTGTAATCATCCTCCTTCACGGATCCTTGAATGCCAAACCCAGGCCCTACAGCTTTCAGTGCAGCTTTCAGGATGCTGCGGCTCGTTGCTGCTGCTACCTCCCAGCTGCTTCGTGTTACCAACAGCCTTGCTGCTGCTTTCTCCCCTCCCTCCTTCTTCTCTGGGCAGTTTGAAGCAGCACTCTGGGCGGAGGACATGGCACGTGATTGACAAGCCTTACTAGGCGCTGTGCCTGCTCCTACTGACACCTCAATGGAGCAGCGTATTTGCGCAGAAGTGAGCTGCGCATGCTCTGCTGCAAGTGCGGATGTGGGATCTGCAAGCAGTTGCGTCAACAAAGGGTGCCCAGATGGTATACGCTGCATGATCTGCAGGGGGCTGTACCCAGAGGCATCCACAGCATCCCACTCCCAGGCAAACCCCCTAGGTCCCCCGTACAAACGGCCCCACTCCAGCACACATGCAAGCGACCGGGTGTCGTAGCTCAGCAAAGCGTGGGTGAGCAGGGACTGGGATTGGAGAGAGGGGGTGGGAGGTGCGCTGCTGCTCTGCCCAAGCAAAGCGTCACAAGAACCTTGGACTTCTGGAGAGAGGGATGACGAGGGGGGCTGCTTGGCTAGTTCAGGACCTTGCTGCTCCTGCTGCTGCTGTGCGCTGCCTTGCTCAGGCTGTGAGATGTGTGGCAGCTGACCACGTGCCAGGGCGTCGAACTGAATGCTGAGGGGCTTGGCTAGCAGACCAGCCAGAATTTGACCAGCCAATGCCACCATGCCCCAACCCACCGCATGCTGCAGAAGCTCCAAACCCACCTGCGGCAAAGGGCACAACAGTGTCTAGCAAGCAGACGCACTGCAGAATCAACCCATGTTGGTGGGGTTAAGAGAGTGGCTGTACAGTATGTTTTCTGAGGTTCTGATGGATTTTTTGTCAATCAAAACCTAGTATGAACGCCAAACACTCCGCAGCGCCACCATCCAAGGTACCACAAACGCGTTAAATGGCAAACAAAACAGTCAACACGCAGCACTAACCATCTAAAGGTACCACACGCACTTAACGACAAATTGATAAGCATTGCAGGCAGACAGACCCTCAGCACACGCACACACACCAAGAACACACCTCTGCCATCATTTGCTTCATCTCTGACCGCTGTGCCTCTGCTTTAAGCACTGGCAAAAGACCTTGCCCAACCCTGCTACTGCTTCCCGTATCTGAGCTGCTGGCCTGAGAAGAAGAGACGAGGCTCTGGAACGACAGATACTCTGCAAGGTCGTCCAAAAAGGTTGAAACCTGATCTGGAGTGCGGGGTGGCAGTGCCCAATCTTTGAGCTCCTGTACCTCCTCAGCATACTGGCTGCCCATCAACAGGATGCTGCGGCTGCACAGCTGCGTGCTTGCACTGACCAGCTCGAGCTTCAAGTTGAAACAGCTGTCAGGTGTGAGCAGGTCAGGTGGTACGGAAATGCACACCTGCACAGTTGGAATGGCCATGGTCAAACAGTGGCTTGTACGGCTCATTCTTTACAACTAGCTTGTACGTTTCATTTTTTACAACTAGCTTGTACGGCTCATTCTTTACAACAAGCTTGTACAATTCATTCTTTAAAGCTACGATTCATTCTTTGCAACTAGCTTTTTTCATTCGTTCTTTACAAATAGCTTGTATGTTTCATTCTTTATAACCACGATTCATTCTAAGCAACTAAGCAAGCACAGAGCAAAACGAGTAAAGAATCACATCTGTCCATGGAAAAGCAAGCTGTCATATCCAAAAGAAGGAAACATTTGTCAGTAACTTTATGTATGTTATTTATGACAAAGGAGTGCTCACTGAAGTTCCAAAATCATGCACCCGCAGGCGTATCTGTGACAATCAGCTTGCAGTCTGAACCTTCAAAGTCTAAGATCTACAGGGAGCGTTCAAAACCAAACTTGTCGTAATACCAAAAATAAAAAGACACACTCTAAGATTGCATTCGCTGGGCCACTGGCTAGTATGAGCGCTGGTTGATAACTTTAACTTGATGTTCCTAGTCAGCTTAACCCCCTCGGAGTACGCAGCTGCTTTGAAATGGAAATATGTTGAAGGAGAAGGAGGAGGAGGAGGAGGGTGCTATCTAGAATACCACTAAGTCGTGTTTTGCCACACCTCATGCTTTCAAATGCGCATACCTGAATGAAGCGTTCCTCATGAGTGACCCTGCTGAGCCCAGCTGAGCTGCCTGGAGATTGACACGGAACTGGCTGCTGGGTGACCTTGACAGGCAGGCACATACCACGTGCGGTTCCCAAAACTTGCAGCTGTCCTTGCTGCCCTTCCTCTGTGGCATGGGCTGTAGCCTTTCTTTCTTGCCAGCCCACGAGCTCAGGCGCATCTACCGGTACACATACAGTGGCTGAGAAGCAGATGCTGTCTGCAACTGCTGTGTTGCTTGACCTGTGCTCTTGGAGCTGCTGCATTGACGGAGGGGCAGGGAGGAGAAAGGCTGGTTCTGCCAGAGTGATGCTGTACTGTCCTGGGGGCAGGGCGGTCGTGTCTTGAGACAAAGTCAAGACCTGCTTGCTGGCACTCCACAAACCTGTATAGGTACAGTCGTTCACCTGCGCATGCATGGTGAGCAGCAGCAGAAGCAGCAGCAGCAGAGCAAGTAGGGAGAAACAGGTTGCAAGGTTATATAGATGTCTAAAAAGGCGGGTGGATTAAACAATGATGCACGCTAAAACTTGCTGAGATTTTAGGACAGGAATATGGATCTTCTCTGGACCAGAAGCTCTTTTGCACTTTTACTAGTCACAGCAGTCACAGATACACCTAACTCCAGACTTTGGAACCAGCACCTACTTGGACAGCCAAAAGGGTGCCGTCAATCAGCTGGCCATGCGCTTCCACCCACTTCATGGCTGATTCAGCGATGGCACTAGCAATCGTGAGCTCCGTGGCTGGGCTAGGTTTCAAGCTTTGTCGCTGCTCTGCCAAGCGTTTCAGCTCACACAAGTTAATTGACAGGATGATGCAGCCGTGCCTGACTGCCGTCTCCACCATCACGCTGTTTGGGAAGCTGCACACACAAACGCATGCTGTAGGGTTATCGTCGAGTCCAACACATGTTGGTGCAGAGATTTGTGACATCTGTAACCTCTCTTTCATTCACTTTCCATCTCACGTCAAAGCGCAGACCAAATCGTTTGTGGGTGTTGTATGCAAGCGCGGGAAAGGTTACGCCTTTAGGCAGAAGCAGAGCAGCATCACACCTGCAGCGGATCTGGGAATACAGCTGCTGCCGAGGTGCATGAACTTGCAGGGCTTCTGGTTCTATGTCAGCATTGATTTTTATTGTGACCTGCAACATAAGCAGGCATTATTTGGGTGGTAGGGTATCGAATGAGAGAACGAGGCAGTGTTGTCCTTTAAATGGGATTAGCTGGACTCTAAGATGCATCTTTTTCATTTGTGTTATGGTCAACAGATGTTTGGTGTTCGGCAAGCAGGCAAGACAAAGCAGCCTAACTTGGCCTGAACTTCAAGTATTAGCTGAAGTTTATTGTCTCCTTCAATAAGATGCAGGAGTTCTCGAAGGCTGACGGTATATAATCTAGGTATAACAAGATGAATTAGGCAGTAAAACATCTTGGAGACACATCGCGAGATCTGTCAAAGATGATAATGGCAAACGCATAGCACTGAGAGCTTTTTGTGTTTCTATGGAAATGAGGCAGCAAGGCAAATTTTGTTGAATTGCATACCTTGCGCCTTTTCAGAAGCGACTTGTATGAGGGATGTTGTGGTCGTTTCAAGTCTGGCAGGCACTGCTTTTCTATACAGGAGCCCCAAAAGACAGAGGTAGGCTGCGTGGCTTGGCCTTCAGAGGAGGGTACAGGCAAACTTCTGGCCTCAGCCTGGAAGAGGAGCAAGCGAGGTCAAAAAGGGTGGTGAAATCATGAAGCACCTGGGCCAGCAGCCTGTCTGTTCTGTTGTAAACAAGAAACGTGCAAGAGTGGCGATGACCATGTCGCTTCATTCAAAAAATCTTTGCCTACTGCACCAAGTCGTAGAAGCACGCACCAATAGCGCTTCCCAATGTGCACTTTTGTGTACATGGATAATACCGCAATAGTGTAGAAACAAATAGGTAGGACAGATGAGTATGTTCTCTCAACATTTGTCACTTACACGACCATCCTTGGCATCCAAGTGGGCCAATTTCTTCTCCAGCTTGTGCTGCTGCTTCTTGAGGAGTTGGAAGTACATCACGAATTTGCTCTGCTCCATTTTAGCGTATACAAGGAGACACAGGCTCTGGATGACCACCACCTGGAATGGATCACAGAAATAGGGTGGAGCGGAAGGAAGTAAGGAAAACAACTTATGAATTTTAAGATAGTTTGATCCAAAAAGGTGCCCCTTTAGGCAAATAGAAAAGGAGCCATGTAAATTAAACTTTGGGAGGAAGGACAGCTCGCTCACCTTAAAAATGGCAAAAGGGACAGAATAATCCAGCCATCGAACAAAAAAAGGAGCGCTTGAAGAGATGTGCAGGCCCACGTAGATGAGCCATTCTCCAATTGACCAATCCGCCATAGCCTGAGAGGAAAAAGAAAGTAGAAACCGGCTGAAGAGGAGGAGGGGTACATTTCTCGCTGAGAATCAGAAGTGCACGATTGAAAATCAGTAGGAATGCCGAGGACAGGCAAAGTTTGTGTGCAGCAATACCGTACAGAGATGTAATCATTCCGCACCCCCAAAAAAGGATAATTAGTTTTGCAATCCCGCACCCAATCTGCACCCCTTTCAATAATTATTATTATCCTATACGTACAAATCCGCAGGGCCAAACAACCCCTGATGTGGACCCAGACCTTACCATTGCTTCATCACATGCATACAAGTTACTTTTGCAAAAGATATTGATCATAGGGTGGGATGTCGCCCTCTGCATATAACATACGCCTGGCCGGTTGTTACCACCAAGCAAGAGTTGTCAAACTGCTCAAAAAACTGATTGCATTCTAGTTGCTCAATCCAAGTTCTCGTTCCAACTCTGTGTTTGCGTGGAACTTGCACAACTTGTGTGCTCAATCATTTAAATCCAACAATCTAGTCCATACCCTTTCCCTTCTCATCCCCACTGCCGTCCCAATCCCCCTCGCTCTCTTCCTCGCTGCCCTCCCCATCTTCCTCGCTTTCATCCTTACTGCCTTCAAAAATAATTAATTTTTACTAATCCGCACCCAATCCACAGCCCCAAAATATTATTTAATTTTTGTCCGCAGTTACGCCGCATCCCTCAAAAACATTATTTTTGCGGCGTGAAATACTCTCTGTACGGTATGCAAGCTTTCCAGTAAGCAAGCTCAGCATAAAGTATCACCACTTTTAACACATAGGCCCATTTATTTAGAGTTTGGCGTCTCTGTGGGTGGCAAAGGATTTTTATGTTTGGCTCCAACACTCTAGAGCAGTCAATACTCTTTCCAACCCCAAAAAAAATTACTGCTGTACCGAAGTGACACTGTATCATGCTGCAAAAATCTTGTTTTGGGGGGTACGGACAACTCACCGTCCCCGGAAGAAATAAATATTTGAGGGGGTGCGGATTACTGCGGATTGGGTTTTTAGATTATTTTTGAGTAGTCAAGCCATGAGTGGGAAAGAGCCCCCGAGAGCCCCTGTGGGGCGTGTCCAGACAGGGATGGCCAGCTTCTGCAAGGCACCTCTGAGTCTCTTGGTGTCTTTCTAGTCTCTTGGTGCAGTTCTGAGGGCATTTTGCCCCTGAGGGTTGATGCGGCAAGCACTAAAATATATATTAAAAGGGGTGCGGATTGGTGCGGACAGGTTGAAGTATCTCTTTGTTTGAGGAGTGCGGAATGAGTACATGTCATTAAGGTATAACACAAACCTAGGTCAAGTCTTACATGCAGACTTGATGGCACTCGTTTCTTACCCACTGAATGTTACTGATTCTGAGTGACTTGCGTACACTAAGAGTAACCACTCAATGTTACTGATTCTGAGTGACTTGCGTACACTAAGAGTAACCACTCAATGTTACTGATTCTGAGTGACTTGCGTACACTAAGCGTAACCACTCAATGTTACTGATTCTGAGTGACTTGCGTACACTAAGAGTAACCACTCAATGTTACTGATTCTGAGTGACTTGCGTACACTAAGAGTAACCACTCAATGTTACTGATTCTGAGTGACTTGCGTACACTAAGAGTGTGCTCTGTAGGGTTGCAACATTTGAACATCTGTCAAAAGCGGCAAAGGCTTTGCAGGCTGCAACACATTTGGAGCGTGACTGACTTGCACCTTCCAACCTGTCGTTATTTGCTTTAAAAAGAAGTCGATTGTGCAGCAAAAAAAGTTGTAGGGCACCCACCAGGTTAGGTACGGTAACCACACAGTTTGTTATCGTGTCGAGCCAATAGGTGCACACAAGGATCTGCAGCACAATTTAGTTTGTGTGAGTGTATGTGTCTGTGTTAGTTTTATGGTTGCTGTAGGTTTTGCAAGGCGAGGACATGATAAGCATTGAAGCAAAGCAAGAGCTGCCCTCACAATAAAGCAGGGAACTCAGTCACAGCGTAGGAGCTTACCAGTGAATCTCCAGGGTAAAGGCCGTCGAATGCTATGATCAATGTCAGTGAGATTTGAAGCACTGAGAATGTGATGATGGCGTTGCGAGCCTGCATATGCATGTGTATGTGAGAGTTTCTGTTCTGTGTGGCGTAACAGCAACTGAAAGGAGCAGAACGCGTTGTTCACTTGCATCCCTGTATGATTTGTATCGGAGGCCAAACTTATTTAGACATTCAAATCTGAATAACCAATCTACCCCTTGAAGAAGGGTTCAACAAAACAAGTCGTGACAATCAACTGCAAGGAACTATTCTGAGCAATTGTTAACTAGAGGGGGGGAGCTTTGGCTAAGCAGCTGGCTGGGGGAGGGGCGCCTTTTGAGTCGTGTAGTTCAGGCTTCCTCGAAAGAGAATTCTCACCTTTTTTGCTTGTATGCACAACCTCAATCTTATATACACAAGTTTCGACGTGGCAAATCAGACCCCTTACCCAGTAGTGTTGCTGCGAGGCCTTCATGAAAGGCATGACGTTGAAAGAAATAGCGGCCATGGACACGGCAGTCACTCCCACCATTGACCCAACAATTTGCTGATAAACACCCTCCATGTCCCTGTGCGGGCAACAGATTGTGTTGCATTGTAAAATTGCTCAAAGCTGGTATGTTAAGCAGAGAAGGAGGGAACAGACATGAAAACCATCAGGCCATTCAAGGTCAGTAATGTTTCATGTCCTGGAACAAAATGCCTGCGTGGCGTTCACAAGTCAAGGTTAACCAGATACTCACCGTAAGAGGAGGCATATGTAGGCAACTACGCAAACAGCCCACGACTTCATGAAGGACCTGTGGAGCAATACGAGCAGCACGCGCAGGTACACCAAGACTGTAGTGGCTCTAGTCAGCGCCTGGTAAATTCCATGCACACTTGCCAAGATGCTTCACTCTCAAATTATCCCATGCACAGACTAAAGCCACTGCAGTCTTGTCATCAACCAGGGCATTGCAGCGGTGAGACGGGTCCTATTATAGGGTCGTATAAGTACCCTTGCTGATGTGGTCGCTCATCGCTCATTGCATTCAGGAAAAGGAAATGAGCTGTCTGATCCTACCTGTGATGGGCTGTCCACCTGCATCAGGAGCATGAGGAAAACAAGTCAGAACGCGCCCCCCATTCACACATCTATGCAAGCCATTGCAAGCACGAAGTCCTTGGAACCAGCATCCAGTTGGGAGCACCCCAATCATGACACAACTATGCAGCATACTCACGCCCATTTCCTGAAGTCTTCCGGCACAACCTCGGCCGTGCTCCCGCACAGGCGAGCGGGGACGATCCTTTCCCGCAAAGGATGGCGCAGGAATTGTATCATTTTATATGTCTTTATGCAAAACAGATTTGACCAAAACAATTCTTCACCTATACCACTTCTGCGGTAATTTAATCAAATTTCACTAACGCTTCATGTCTATCTAGACCCACCATGCTTCTGACGTCCAGGACATGCCCCACTCCTTCCATCTCTCGCCTTCCCCTCCACCTGAACAGGCATCGTACATACAGTTCATCCCTGCTGCACAGCCATGCAAGCAGCCTGCGATCCCCTGCATTTCATGAAAAGCAAAGCACACTGCTCCAATGTGGAACTGCATCCCCGCCCGCCCCCCCTCGTATGCTGACCCATCATCCCACAGCAGCGTTTTTAAGGACACCGCAGCACAGCAAGCGGAGGAGCGTGTCTGCACTTGCCCGCAAGCGTATGTACGAGCCTAACACTCTGAACCCCAGCCAACTTGATGCAGTGACGGATGAAAGCGAAGCCATCTACCTGAAAGCTGGCCCAGGGACTGGCAAAACCAGAGTGATAATGGAACGGGTGCGGATGAGGGATGGCTTATGCTCCACAACATTTGTAACATGCACATTCCACAACAATCCTTTAGCCACTACATTACTTTCAGTACTGAGTATCAACTGGGTTGGCCAAAATCGTATATATATACACCGTATATGACCGTATATTTGGTGGTTTCCCTGCTAGCCAAGAATACCGTATATACACCGTATATGTATGGTTCTGGCCAACCCTAATTATCAGTCATCAGTCAATCCAGTACAGAGTCCCCCTAATCAGATCACATTGAAACATCATTTGCAGGTGCGATACCTGGTGCAGAAACGGGGGGTGAACCTGAGCTCAATACTAGTCTTCACTTACACCAAAAAAGCTGCGAGAGAAATAAAGGTATGCTTTCCATCCAGTTTGGGAGGAGCAGGAATGTAGCGGTTGCCTCCTGATTATTCAAGGCAGATGCGGTTGCATGTTGCACTACTTTGAGCATGTGCTTATCGTCATACATTGGGTGGCAGATGGAAAATCTAATGAACTGTGCGGAGAACACATCTGTTCTCCTGGAATCAAATTCTCTCTCTTGAATGTGCTGTCCAGGACTCCTGAATCTTTGGGGTTAAGTCTAAGAGTGAGGCCGTTGTTTCTTTTGTGACCAGGGCATGATTGCAAAAAGCTGTGTGCAATGGATGGGCAGAGCCCGATAATCAATGAAGAAGTTCTTGATTTCTGTTGCAAGGTCTTGGAAAGGGGGATTCAGCAGGGCCTAGATGAAGAGCAGAGTTGCAAAGAGAGATATGGAGGTCCTTAGGAATGATAAGGAGGTCCTTAAGAAAGGTAAGGAGGTCTTTACGGAGGTCCGTAAGGAGATTTTACCCTCCGTTTGGAGGGGGGACTCCAGGTGTGTGTGTATTTGTGTGTGTGTGTGTGTGTGTGTGTGTGTGTGTGTGTGTGTGCGTGCGTGCGTGCGTGTGTGTGTGTGTGAGTGTGTGTGTGTGTAGCACGCACAGCATGGTGACCATTTTTCACTCACGCAGCTCCGATGGACACATCACACACATTCCATCCCGTGTTTTTGAAACCCAGGAACTCATGTGTGGTGTCGGCTGTGTCTGGCTTTGCCCTTGCCCTTGCCCTCGTCTTCGAGACGCTTTTTGCTTCTTGTCGAGCACTTGCATGGAAAGATGCCCAAAATGCCCATTCGGGCATTTCCCACTCGTCCTAGGCCAGTTGTGCGTCATTTGTCCTGTGTGTGTGTATCGCCCTCAATTTACAGCACGCACAGCACGGTGCTCATTCTTGCCTACACAGCCGCACATGTCAACCCACGTTTTCGACCCTCAGGAATGAATGTGTGTGTGTGCTCGGTTCCGGCTGGCTTTGATGCCACTTTGGTAGTTTTGTACAGTGCTTGCACCCCAGCAGGTCAAACCACCACTGCCTGAATCACCACAAATTTAGTATGTGTTTGTATTGTGCGGAATGTAAAATGGGGGCTGGGCACACGCAAGCACGCTTGCGTTTACCCGCGCCAACGTAGAACCGCGCTTCTTCAACAGGCACAGGGCGGTATGCCAGTTTCAATGGACATAAGGTCCTAGCACAATCATGAAGCTCCTAGGTAGGGCCAGGAGGAGGAAGGTTGGATCTGAAACAGCACTGTGCGAGGGGGAGAGTACAGCAACTTTTGCTTCACGTTGTGTAGGAACGTTTGACAAGATCGTTTGGCAGCAAGGAGATGAAAAGGAACGGCAGGTTGGCAACGACCTTCCACAGCTTCTGCATGACTGTGCTCCAGTAAGTGTGCAGTGCAGTGCATGAATTTTGTCCATGCTCCAGTAAGTGTGCAGTGCAGTGCATGAATTTGTCCATGCTCCAGTAAGTGTGCAGTGCAGTGCATGAATTTGTCCATGCTCCAGTAAGTGTGCAATGCAGTGCATGAATTTGTCCATGCTCCAGTAAGTGTGCAATGCAGTGCATGAATTTGTCCATGCTCCAGTAATTGTGCAGTGCAGTGCATGATTTTGCTCCAGTGAGCGTGCAGTGCAGGGCGTTCACTATATCAGCTCCTATCTTGCTGACTTCGCAACTGCTCGTGACGAACGCCGAAACATTTGAAGATTTTTTGTACAGATTTTTGCCAATGGGCAGAGGATGTTTCAATCACTTCTGGATAACGTTTGACGTGTTGCTGCTTCTGCATTCAGGAATGAGAGGTACAGCATCGAGGATTTGGGAATTCAGCTCAGTAGACGTTTCCATGTGTTCGATGAAGACGAGGCACAGGATACGCTGCGTTCGGTGAGTGTCCGCCTGGCACTGCTCGGTAATTTGCTTAGCTCGCACATCTTGTGCACGACGTGCATGCAGCCTGCAACATAGACCACTACCTTGATACTACCATGTAGGCTTTGCAGGCGCACCCAGCTCTGAGGGAAATGACTACCTCGAAAATCAGTGCTCTAGTAAAAACTGTGTACGGCGCCTTTGAGGTTTCGAAAAACCTGGTGCCTACAACGATTGATGCGAAAGGCAACCTCATCGAGTGAGTCCCTGATCAATTCTCATTGTTGCTACAGACTTACAGGTTTGTGTGATCCTAGGTTTGAGAGATCCTTTAAAATTTACTCTTGCGTTACACGAACTTGCAGCTAATTGCATCCATTTTTGCCTTCCTCGTCTAATCACTTTTGTCTTCCTGATTTTCAACACCACAAGCCCGCACCCACTCCCTTTTCCAGCATGACTCAAACCTTCACTGAAGCCCTTCAAAAGGATAAATTTGCCGTCGACAAGACTATCAGCCTCCCTGATGGACTTTCTCTGAGTGACCCAAAGCTATTGTCTGAGCTGTTCTGCCTTTACCAACAGTAAGTGTGATTTGCTTATCAATTGCTTAGTGCAGCTCAACATTTGTTTTCATTTGTCAGATTTGTTTGGCAGTCCACCTGCCTAGCATGACAAACCTGCCTAGCAGTCCACTGCTGAGAATTGGCAGGGTCTTGTCAATGAAATAAGTTAGCGGAATAAGATGGGCAAGTTGTTGCGTTCATCGCTCACATGTTCATCCAGGTGCCATTTTTACTAGCATTCTTCAACACCCTGCATCAATGCTTTGCACAAACATTCCTTTCTGTGGCATTTCGGGGCACTCATTAATTGTATTTGTTCCAATTAACGATGCGCAAAAAATGCAGAGAGCTTCAGAAAAACGATGCAGTGGACTTTTCAGACATCATCAGCTATGCGGTCGCACTGCTCAGCAAAGACAAAGTCCGGGAGTATTACAACAACAAGCTCGCACACGTCATGATTGATGAGTTTCAGGTGAGTTCCGAGTGTGCATGCAAGGTTGGTGGCTTTGTGGGGAATGAGCACGAGCGCTTTTCTCGATCTGTCGCTCTACACCCTGGCTTTCTTGATCTGTCGCTGCACACTCTGCTTTTCTTGATCACTTTTCTTTTCTTGATCTGTCGCTGCACACTCTGCTTTTCTTGATCACTCTTCTTTTCTTAGTCTGTCGCTGCACACTCTGCTTTTTTCGATCACTCTTCTTTTCTTAAACTGTCGCTGCACACTCTGCTTTTCTTGATCACCCTTTTTGTTTGATCTGTCGCTGCACACTCTTCTTTTCTTGATATGGCGCTGCACACTCTTCTTTTCTTGATCTGTCGCTGCATACTCTGCTTTTCTTGATCTGTCGCTGCACACTCTACTTTTCTTGATCTCTTTTCTTTTCTTAGTCTGTCACTGCACACTCTTCTTTTCTTGATCTGTCGCTGCACACTCTGCTTTTCTTGATCTGTCGCTGCACACCCTAGATCAAAAATCACTCAATTTAGTTTACAGATACTTTTACCGAAACCATAATAACAATTTTTGAGTTTTCTCGCTGAGTGCTTTGCGCTTTCGACTTGGGAGCGTGTTAATGTAGCAAGCCAAAAAGGGGGAAGTATTGCTTGCACCATGGTTGTGTCACACGACCAAACGTGTCATGACCGCCAAAAAGTAGTAAAAAATAGAATATCGGAAAAGCCATGGATAGGTCCAAGAATGTTCCTGTATGCAATAAGCTTTGAACTGGCACATTTTCCCATTGCATCGAGTCCCAGGTAGATGTTAAATTTTGATGTCGCTGAGCTTATTGCAGGTTTTCTTCTTCGTTTTGCTGCAGTTGTGCCCTCACCCTTCTTCACCACGACTTATTCACAGGACACCAATGTCCCACAGTTTGCACTAGCAAGGCTGCTCAAGGGTGGTTCTACGAGCTTGTTTGTGGTGGGAGACAACGACCAAATGATTTACTCATGGTAAGCATGAACTCGCAATTTAATTCTATGTTGGTGAGGAGTTTACCAGGAGAAGGTCACCCCCTAAAAAAGAAAGGGGGTCTGCTTTTAGAAAGCTCTAACCAGCTCTCCTGGCTGCACCATTCCCAAATTTTCCACTGCGAATTTATTCTACGGAGCCCAAGGCACCTCACAGATTCAAATAGTTGGGGACATGGGGGGCTCATGTGTGTGCAGTGGGGTGCGGGAGGCAAAGGAACGGGATACCCCAGTACAGTAAGAGTCAAGACTCAAAATTGGCTCCAACATATTTAGAGGAGGTTTAGGCATGCTGAAGAAGCATCCCGCATCTTTTTCAAATGGACAGGAGAGCAAAGTCGAATCTCAGTCCCAGGCAGAATTGAAGCCTGGCAAGCTTTGAATCGCTACAAGTTTTCAATGCTTGGACGTAAAAATCAAAATTTTAGAAAATGCATTAGTGGCGCAATCGGACAAGCGGCTGGCCAAGGGTGAGCAGGTATATGAAAATGTTCATACAAAAGGCCGTCTTGTGCACATCAAATGATGTAAAAGCCATTATAACAAAACTTTTCAGAAATCTTATGAAGAAAAGGGCTGCTATCCTTCCAATTTCCAATCTGGCACATACACAGCCATTTTATTCTTCCAATTTCCAATCTGGCACATACACAGCCATTTTATTAACCCTTTAGCATTTAGTAGCCAGAAACACACAATTATCCTCTAACAATGGCATAAAAGTGTCAAAACTAGAGGAGGTTCTATCAGTTTCCATGCCAGTTCTTGATCTGAAACAGACCGCCCTCTGCATCGTGGTGCAGGACACAAAAACTGTCTAATAACACCCTCTACACCTTCCTCTACATTTTGTGTTTTAGCCAATGGCATACCCTCTACACCTTCCTATACATTTTATGTTTTAGCCAATGGCATACCCTCTACACCTCCCTCTACATTTTGTGTTTTAGCCAATGGCATACCCTCTACACCTTCCTCTACATCTTTTGTTTTAGCCAATGGCATACCCTCTACACCTTCCTCTACATTTTATGTAACAGCCAATGGCATACCCTCTACACCTTCATCTACATTTTGTGTTTTAGCCAATGGCATACCCTCTACACCTTCCTCTATATTTTGTGTTTTAGCCAATGGCATACCCTCTACACCTTCCTCTACATTTTATGTTTTAGCCAAGGGCATACCCTCTACACCTTCATCTACACCTTGTGTTTTAGCCAATGGCATACCCTCTACACCTTCATCTACATTTTGTGTTTTAGCCAATGGCATACCCTCTACACCTTCCTCTACACCTTGCGTTTTAGCCAATGGCATACCCTCTACACCTTCATCTACATTTTGTGTTTTAGCCAATGGCATACCCTCTACACCTTCCTCTACATTTTATGTAACAGCCAATGGCATACCCTCTACACCTTCCTCTACATTTTGTGTTTTAGCCAATGGCATACCCTCTACACCTTCATCTACATTTTGTGTTTTAGCCAATGGCATACCCTCTACACCTTCCTCTATATTTGTGTTTTAGCCAAGGGCATACCCTCTACACCTTCATCTACACCTTGCGTTTTAGCCAATGGCATACCCTCTACACCTTCCTCTACATTTGTGTTTTAGCCAAGGGCATACCCTCTACACCTTCCTCTACATTTTATGTTTTAGCCAATGGCATACCCTCTACACCTTCCTCTACATTTTATGTTTTAGCCAATGGCATACCCTCTACACCTTCATCTACATTTGTGTTTTAGCCAAGGGCATACCCTCTACACCTTCCTCTACACCTTCCTCTACACCTTCCTCTACACCTTCCTCTACATTTTGTGTTTTAGCCAATGGCATACCCTCTACACCTTCCTCTACACCTTCCTCTACACCTTCCTCTACACCTTCCTCTACACCTTGCGTTTTAGCTAGTTATGGGTACAGCCATTGAGCCTCTCGCGTGTCTTGGCCTAATTTTTGGCAAAGGTTTTAATCATGTTTGAAGAAGCAGGGAAAGGGATTTCAAAACTACACAATGACTTGCAAGCCACAGCAAATTGAGCATGTTCCCCTCAGTTGCGTAGCTCCAAGTTTCACACATACAGAAAGCTCGTATGGCATTCGTGTCTCAAAACTACACAATGACTTGCATGCCACAGCAAATTGAGCATGTGCCCTCCAGTTGCGCAGCTCCAAATTCCACACCCACAGAAAGCTTGTATGGCAATCCTATACGCTATTTGAAACGTGCTCATCAATTTAAACATGCTCCTACATCTTCGGCTTCCTACTTACATAGGGCTGGCCAGAGCTATATGTATAGATACACACCGTATATGTGTATGACCTTATATTATATGTTATTCCTGCCAAAATTACCGTACGTGTACACCGTATGTGTGGCTCTGACCCAACCTACATTTACAGCATACTGGTCCTCTAGGAATACACAGTGTGAGAAACACACACACACAGACTCACTTTTGTGAGCGTTGTTCTGTTTCCCAAACTGTACCAGGCGGGGCACAGACGCTACAGCTTTGGGCGATAACTTTACAAAGCAGTGGCCGCACAGGTCCTACAGGGTGCTGCAGGGCAACTACAGGTGATCTCTGCTTTTTAGTGATCTGTTTCACAAGCTTTGGTGAAAACTTCACGAAACAGTGGCTGCATAGGTCCTACAGGGTGCTGCAGGGCAACTACAGGTGATCTCTGCTTTTTAGTGAACTGTGTCACAGGCTTTGGTAAAAACTTCACAAAGCAGTGGCTGCTTAGGTCCTACAGGGTGCTGCAGGTGGGCAACTACAGGTGGGCAACCAAAAGTGGTATCTGTGTGTGATGCCTTTTGTGGATACTCCATAGCAATTCATTCGTACCTTCAACGTTGCTGCAGGGGAATTTCAGGCACCTCCTTGTAACTCCACTTGTTGCTTAATGTGCTCACGTTACTTTTCAAACAGATCCGTAGGATGCACAAATACATGCATAAGGCTTACAGAGGGACCTGCCTAGCCTTGTGTGTTGGAAGTAAGCGGAAGTGCTGCCATAAATGCTTGTCAGTCAAATCCATTTATACTCAGCAGCAGCAACAGTGCACCGTGTTAAAGTTAGGAATCACATGATCGTTTGTTACAGGGAAAAAAAAATATTAATATATATATGAATGATCATAGAGTAACAGACTTGCAGCGTTGCTTTCCATTTCCTTGACCGGCCTTGATTCTATTCCCTGACCAGCCTTATTGCTAGGGTCCTGGTCAACACACCTGCCCTCAATACATAATCTCTGTGCATTCAGGTCTAGCCAGGGCAACACACAGGTCAACACACCTGCCTTGTTGCTAGGGTCCTGGTCAACACACCTGCCCTCAATACATAATCTCTTTGCATTCAGGTCTAGCCAGGGCAACACACAGGTCAACACACCTGCCCTCAATACATAATCTCTGTGCATTCAGGTCTAGCCAGGGCATCTTGGACGTAGCGTTTGCGGTGCTTAGCCACGAGCAAAAGCTTTCTCCCTCACACGTGAAGTTGCAGGCCATGTCTGCGCATAGTGGAGAGGTGCACCATGTAAGTGGAAAGGCTCCTACAAACAAGCTTGAAGCTTTTCATTGTCGTGGCGGATCCAAGGCGGCAACATTTGGTTGTGCTCCTAACTTTCTGCAACCTGCCCTTGGAGAAGGAATGCAAGATCTTTAGCTGTGCGTGAGCATACACACAAACTCACACACATGCCCAAACACACACAGACACACACAACACACGCTTGCGCACGCACACACATATGAACGTTCTTGTTAGTCACAAGCTGGCAGCTGGCCGTTTCCAAGCACAGTACAAGAAATGCCCTGTCTCTAATCCTGCAGGTGCCTTCAGCAGGGCTAACCCAAACTTATGGTGGTCCTGATAACAGTGTGGAGGCAACAAGTGTGCTCTCCATCGTTCAGGATTTGATTTTAAAAGGCACGCCTATGTCTGAGATTGGAATCCTGAACCGTCGGAAGATTGAGGTCAGGCGCTGCTTATTGTGCTGTATGTTAGAGTTTGCGCAAATTTTGTAAACGCTGTGTTATTGTTAAGCCCAAGAGCGTGTAATTGCGTGTCTGTAAACGTACTACTCGCACAACTAAGAGTGTTCAGACCTAAATTGCTTGTACTTATTTTCCCTGTATAGTATGCCTGTATACTCACTTTGTCTTTTTACAATGATGCATGCAGAGCAGACCGATCGCTGAACTGTTCAAAGAGAACGACATCCCTCACATAGTATTGGGGCACGACACATTTTGGGACAGAAAAATTGTGCGTATCGTCCTGCATTCAGGCTTACTGTTTACTCTTAGGCGTTACGGGCTCCAGCAGCTGCACTTTCCGATAG
>Ga0307963_1000279_pt1 | contig 31973 bp, 41 predicted proteins | sample OrgLakmetagen594_FD_201829 | JGI IMG/M metagenome (GOLD analysis project Ga0307963, IMG submission 201829) | Saline water microbial communities from Organic Lake, Antarctica - #594 | ecosystem: Environmental > Aquatic > Non-marine Saline and Alkaline > Saline | place: Antarctica: Organic Lake... | reverse complement strand
CGTGAGAGGGAGAGTGTGAGTGAGAGGGGGAGAGAGAGAGAGAGAGAGAGAGAGAGAGAGAGAGAGAGAGAGAGAGAGAGAGAAGAGAGAGAGAGAGAGAGGCAGAAATTATAGATATCAAACAAGTGAAAGGCAAGTGCCTGCAATAATTTTTAATATCTTCCTTATTATACCTTGCTGAATTAGGGACAGCACCATGCTCAGCACAAGCCGTCGTACAGCATTGATGATGTGAATGACACACTTATTGCACGAACTAGACCAGAAACATCAAGAACAAGCACACTCGTCGTACAGCAGTAGCAATCTCAATGATGATGTGAATGACACGAATTACAGACCAGACCAGAAACCAAGAATGACACTCTCATTGTTCAGCAGATGCAAACACATACACACCTTAAGCACCTCAGACACCAGCAGCAGGGCACCACACACAAAGTGGGCCGGCCCAGGCAGGGCCACCTGTAGAAGGCGTTTTGCAAACGCGGCCGCTCGCTTGGTACTAACGTCCACACGCATGGCCTGCGAGGGCACGAGGTGTTCAGCAGGTATAAGGTGTAACACCTGGTCGTGGCAGAGCCAGAGAAATTTGAAGACGGCTTGGAGTGAGGACGTTGACGAGAGCAGGTAGCCCCTTAATTCAAATCAAGCAAGGGACTTGATATTAGGATCAACTATTGCACATACTATGCCACATTGACACGTACCATGATGGCTGCCTTGCCTTCAGCAACTTAAACCTGGTTGCTGGAGACAAGACAGCAATCTCCAGCAACCACTTTTAGGTTGCTGTTGGCAAGGCAGCCGTTTTGGTACGTTTGATGTGTGTGACATTGTGCACTTGTCATGAATAGATCAAGATTAAATTCAAGGGTATTCCTTAGGGTGGGAGTGTGTGTGCATGCGCAGCTTCAATTATTGGCATAGCCTACGATGTATGATAGAATACAAGAAGTTGTGATGCGAGTTATTGATGTGAAGCCCCTCCGACGGCATGAGCAAAATTAATTGTTTGAGCAGCCTGTTAATGAGGCACCTGAACTTCATGTTGCAATGAACTTTTGACAGTAGCAGGCATTTGATGAGCCAGCCCCGGCTGGAAGCATGCATCGTCTGAGACACTAATTATATTAAAAGTTGTGAAGCCCCTCCGACGGCATGAGCAAAATTAATTGTTTGAGCAGCCTGTTAATGAGGCACCTGAACTTCCATGTTGCAATGAACTTTTGACAGTAGCAGGCATTTGATAAGCCAGCCCCGGCTGGAAGCATGCATTGTCTGAGACACTAATTATAAATTTGTGAAGCCCCTCCGACGGCATGAGCAAAATTAATTGTTTGAGCAGCCTGTTAATGAGGCACCTGAATTTCCATGTTGCAATGAACTTTTGACAGTAGCAGGCATTTGATGAGCCAGCCCCGGCTGGAAGCATGCATTAATATACATCCAATGGATTGAGTCAACCCAACTTCTGAGTTGTCACAGCCACACATTTAATCACAACCCAAAGCTAACAAATTGTTTGGTACAGTCGAACTTCAGCAGCACAGCTTGCATTCAATAAATGTACTGTGACAACTATGTCTACAGCCATGACAAGCTTGCGTGGGCTTTAAAATGAAAAATACTTGGCACGAACGGGTACATAAGCGGAATATAAGGCGCAGCATGTACAAGGAACAGGGGTGCACTTCAAACCACATTTTAACTGGAGCATGGCATTTGGCCTCATATCTTGGTGGTATGATTTGTTCATAGCAATTGCTCAATGCAAATATTCATTTTAAGAGCATCATCGGCCGTCCATGCAGTAAAAGATGGGCAAAATGGATTAGCCTTTAGGGTTCGCGTGAATTAGCACCCTAATGCAACCTTGCCTGGGGCAAGGACAACGGCAAATAGCTAGGGTTAACCAGAAGCTTATATACAACGGTCATAAATGACCGTATATAGGCCTCTCTGACACAATTTGCGCTCGGTGTACACAACCCGGGTGAATCCGATGCTGGTAAGAGAGGGGATGGCTCATGTGGTATCCTGGCTTGGTTGGTTGCCTGTCTGATGTGCCCTTTCAAACAGCAGAGTCAGAACCTCGCATGACGCTCCAGCGTATGCAAAAACGGAAAACGCATTGAACGGAAATTGCGCTTTCTTGCTAGACGAACAAGCGGACACGCATGCGTACACACATGCACATAGACACAGATATACACACCTTGTACAACAGGGCCAGAAACATGGGGGCTTTCGAGGAAGTGGTAGGGCCGTCAGACCCAAGCACAGCATACAGGGCACGGTAGAAGCGCTCTGAAACAGTGGCCTGCAGGTATGCAGGCGTGTTATTGTAGGGTGCCAAATAAGGTGCTAGATTAGACAATGCATTTTAATCTGGGCTGGATGTTCTGAAGCGAGCCTTGCCTTTGCTTAAGGAAAGTGAAAGGCCCAAGACTGGCCCAATGGATGTATCCTGTTTGCTTCCAATGCACATGTAGACGTCTAAGTCTTGTGATACCGACCCAGGCTTTCGTGAGTGATTCAATTTACATACATACTACAAAAACTAGGAGATCGAAACTTCTATTTACCGTACAGGGGCTGAGATCATGCGTTCCCTTTCCTTTTTTAAACATCACTTGCACAAGGGTCTATCAAGTGCGCAGTCCCACCTGCGTGGAGAACAACTGCCACATGAGCATGAGGGCCTGCACAGCCACTGGGAAGGGGGCCACGTGCACGAGACGGAACAGCTGCTGGGAGTTGCGGTCCACGAGGGGCTCCACTTCCTAAACGAATTAAGCAAGCAGAGTTGGTCAGGTTGTGAATTTGCAGTCCAGCATTTAGAAGCTTAGTAGGCCAAGTTGCTCTTCCCCTCTGAAACCTTTTAAACCTTGTGGGATCGGCCAGAATAAATGCCATGTGACCTTACACATACATACTATCCAAGCAATTGCAATAAGACATGGCCCCGACCATCAATCCTAAAAATGAGCATTTGTTGGCAAGTTGTTGCAAAAGAGGCACGCACACACATGCAAATCAATGAGGGGGACCAGGGTCTTGAAACACAGGGACACGCTCGCAATTGGGTCAAGTGCTAGACGCGTTGCATCACGTCATGCCTGCATACCAAAACGTGAGGGCATTTAATGAGCTGCACAAGTACAAGGAGCTGCAAGCAGCACGTACGGGGTGCAAGCCTGCATTCAACTCATTTTTAAGAGCAGATGAGGCAGCAGTTTTCGTCGGACCTGAGCATGTACTTAGCTGAGGTGAAATGGTACAATGCTCACCTCAGCGGCAACGAAAGGGAAAGCACGGCGGATGCCCACAATGAGGGCAGAGAGTAGGCGGGCGTCCATTTCCTCAGGCTGCAGCATATGGAAAACGTATGTGTGTGCGCACGTGTGAGAAGGGGGGTGGGGAGGAAAACAGAACAACGCCAGACAGGCCAAGGAAGCCACAAAGCAAGCAACATCTTTTCCACTTCTCTTGGAAATACTCCACCTGTTTCCCAGTCCTCCTTCCACTTTTCTGCGCACATATACCTCTGTGATTACCACTGCTTTGAGCCTATCAGCAGGAGGCAGCTTCCTAGATTCAAAATTACTCCTGATGCAGCACACTCTTCCCCATTTCATTTGAAAGCTGCCCAACATTCCTTTATAACTGTAAACATCCAACTCACCACTGCGGCCTTGGACTTCTTGGGTGGCAGCAGCTTCTTGGCCTTGGACTTAATGCCCGCAGCTGCCCCTCCCTTGGACCCTCGTTTCTGTGCCGGTGCCTGTTCATCCTGACGCTTCTTCTGGCGCATGTATGTAGCGACCTCTTTTCTGTAGCGCTCAGCCTGAGGGGTAGCGTTGCCATATTTGCAATTATTCAAATGTATGGCACGTGAAGTAGCAACCTAGTTCCTGCAGCAATTGCTCGAGCGTCAAGAAATTTGCCACAAGAAGGTAAATCTGTGTATGGGATCTGCAGATTCTAGTGTACTGCGCTTTGATACCAATGTTGCAGCACGTTGTAAAAGGCATACTCAAGATATAATAGAGGGAGCTAGATGCACAGAATGAAACGATACATATAGGAATACAAATCCTAATCTTAAAGGAAGCCGTAAGAAGACTCAGAGGGTTTGTAGAGGGTATGTATTGGCTTTACTGGCAGTTCAATCTCATTACACTTATTGCGCGTTGCCTATGCCTAGCAAAGAGCAATCCCTACAAATTGAACGAAAGCGATGACAAGATCGCATGCTAATGCAAATTGCAGACTGCGAGCCTCAGTGTTGTTAAAGCCGATGTTTTCCTCAAAGGAGTCAGACGGTAATTCCATGTTTATCGTTTTGAATCATCATTGGCTGCAGCTGCTGTTCAAACCACATATATACCGCAGATCAGGGATGTGTCATACGGCGTAACCGTATAATACGCCGCATCATATTTAACGCGTATTCTACCATATTGAGCAAATTGGGCTGTATTATACAATTGCAAGATTTGCTGTTTTTGGCCTGTTTAGGCAATTTCCGTCCCAACAACGGTCTTTCAGTGAGCTTCAAATGCTATTAAATAGTATATTAGTAACACATAATACATTGGCACTTCCGAAATTGCTTAAAAATGTATTACATATTTATCACGTAATTTACCGTAATGAACGTCCCAAATGACCATTTGACACATCTCTGCCGCAACTGTGATCACGTGACACCAAAATTGAAAATAAAAATTCCATTTTTAGCTCACAAGGGGGTCTGGAAATTAGTTTTTTGAGTTTGAAGGGACTTCGTGAGGGTCCCGTCAAGAGTTGATTTGTTAATTCGAGAGCCCCCCACTGTTGGCTGCTGCTGCTGCCCCTGCTGCTGTTGCTGTGCAGGCTGCTGGGTAGACTGACCATTGCCTGCATGGGGAGAACGACAGCTGTGAGTGCTTGCACGTGTGCTTCCCTCAATCAGAGAAGCACCTTCTCTTACCCACTTGCCACTCTTCACTCACTCTGTGAGGATGCCCCAGAAGAAAGGCCTGAAGGGGCTATGAGAGGAGGAAGCTTGCATCTGGAGCAGCATGCATGGGCACCCCACGGGCCTCTAGAGAGATCTTCACAGCCGTGCCCCTTGCCTTTGCCTCTGCCAGCTCCCTTAGCTGCCTCTCCCTCTGCAGCTTCTCATGGTCCCTCTGCTAAGCGGCCAGCCTCTCAGCTGGGGACAGGGGCTCCAAGAACACGGACAGTCAGGGTTCGCAATCAGGGCACGCCGGGAGCTCATTTTTTAATTGAACCTCAAAACCATTAAAATGATAAATTTATCACTCCGAATTCAGTTCGGAGAGGGCCCTTAAATTATAAGTTTTTTTGCCAAATAATATTTAATCTATAAAGTGATCGCGAACCTACGGTATATGGTGTTTTTGGCAGGGAGACCACCAATTATAAGGTCATATACGGTGTATATATACTGTTAAAATCGCAGCATACAATATACTCAAGGTTTAAACTTTCCTTCACAGGCCTGCTAAGGTTTCGTTCATCTTTCCGACAGAGGAGTACAAAGATATCTTGTTGGCCACGCCTAACTTTGGAATACTCACAATTGAGAGTACGTGCACCTCATTCACAGGCTTGCGCATGCTTACATTCTGAGGAGCGCCCATTGTCAAGCTCAGAGGTCGGCCTGTGCATTTTTTGACGACACACACCTGAACTTTGCTGGCTTCTGCAGCAGAGCCCACTTGACCCTCCACAATCATACGAAACATGGTGAAGTACAGATCAACAAGCCGGCGAGCCAGGACAGGGCCGCCCTCCTTCTCCTGTAAGTTGGATGGAGCATACTGAAAATTACAAAGGCTACTTTAGATGTCTCAACACACGTGATTCAAGATACGTATGCACCAACCAGGGCAGGGTCGCCCTCCTCCTGAAAATCAAAGCGAGAGGTGGAAGCGCACGCGTTGGGAACCAACATGGCAGATTTAGATGCGTGTCAACACGAACGTGATGTCACGCTTGCACAAAACAGGAAAAGGCAGCCGGGTCTCTTCTACTGCGCAGTATGGCTTTGACATGGGAATGAGCTTCTGCTGGTTTGTGTCAGCAGGTAGGCGCTTTTCATGAATTGTGATGGAAAACAACCTAAACTGCATACAGTGCTTGAAAGCAGCACGCTTTTTACTGCATCACATCTTATGAAAGTGAAATGGCGCAGATGCGTGAGCAAGAGGTGACCTGCACCACGTCATACTGTACAAGGCTACATGCATTTATTTGCCTCCAACCATACACCTCAAATCCTTTGTTGCATCACCGATGACACATACTGCTGGACAGATTGAAGCCGCTTCCTTACCTTGTGACTCAGGGGAAGCTGGTTAAGGAACAGGACCGCGTAGTAGCGTGCACGACTCTGCAGGCCGGGTCGAAACAAAAAGCGCTCCACCTGCAAGCACCAGGTAAGAATACAATCCATTGAGCGCAGGCAGACGGCCATGCAGACAGCTGCGCTGAGATGGCATAAAGATGCCACAAGCCGTGCGGGCCATTGGCCTTGAATGAAAATCGTTAATTTATCTGTGCATCAACAATTCTGATGGACGAGTGCAACTATTATAATAACATCAACGAGGAGTAGACAGAAACCTCATACGGCCTTACCCCTGCTATTATACATCAGCAAAGTAGTGTGCAAGGGGGAACGAGAATTCCCATGAGACTGTGCACTTATGCCGCCCGGTACAGCACCACACATGGGTATTGCACACGATTGGGCAGCACAAAGTGTAATTTTATGTCAGCAAACTTCTTGCCGGTCACGTCACATGATTATTAGCGACCGGAGGTTGAGCTGCTTTGGCAAGCCAGCAGGCATCGTAATTACATGTATGCAGCACGGAGAATTAGCACGAGGGTGCTTGTACAAGCAGGCAGCACAAGCATATTCAATCTTTGCTGGCTTCATGTAAAGTACAGTTTCATCTGGTTGATATGCGCAAACCAACTCTTTTAAACATGTATTTGTGCACTTGTGCTGCCCGGCGCAGCACCACATGCAGGCACCGTGCACGAAAGGGCAACACTAAGTGTAGTTTTGTGTTTGCAACTTCTTGCCGAGCACTGCACAAAATTATTAGCGACCGGAGGTTGAGTGGCATTTGTGTATAGCTAGTGCTGTGCAAGCATGAGGGAATCACACCAGTAATTGTGTTTGTACACTCATGCCGCCCAGCGCAGCACCACGTGAAGGCATGGCGCATAAACGGGCAGCACCAAGTAAAAGTAATGTTTGCAACTTCTTGCCGAGCACTGCACATAACTATTAGCGACCGGAGGTTGAGTGGCATTTGTGTACAGCTAGCGCTATGCAAGCATGAGGGAATTACACCAGTAATTGTGTTTGTACACTTATGCCGCCCAGCACAGCACCACATGAAGGCATTGCGCATAAACGGGCAGCACCAAGTAAAGGTAATGTTTGCAACTTCTTGCCGAGCACTGCACATAATTACTAGCGACCGGAGGTTGAGTGGCATTTGTGTATAGCTAGTGCTATGCAAGCATGAGGGAATCACACCAGTAATTGTGTTTGTACACTCATGCCGCCCAGCACAGTACCACATGAAGGCATTGCGCATAAATGGGCAGCACCAAGTAAAGGTAATGTTTGCAACTTCTTGCCGAGCACTGCACATAATTATTAGCGACCGGAGGTTGAGTGGCATTAGTGGCGGCGTGTCAGATTTGTGTGAAAGCCATTTCACAGCCATTTCGAAAAACAGGCAGGTGAATTTTCTGTTTACATCAAATATATCAGCACTTAGAGCGACTGCATGCAACCCGCAGCAGCAAGAACAAAGCCCTCCTGATCTGCGTCTGCCATGGAGCTGGCTAGCTGATCAACAAGGCATGTTGTGATGACTGCACTCCTCATGCTGTTGCTTCCACACCAGGTGGCTTCATCATGGGGGCTGCAGCTGTGCTGCATTGTAACGGCTACATTTTTTGCTTCGACTTTATCTATGAGTCACACATTGGAACCCAACACACGCCACACCGCACCTCACGAGCAACTATGGGCTTCATCACAGGGTGCTGCAGCAGCAGCTGGGCCATGAGGTATCCCGACTTGGATGCAATCCTGCGGTTGGGGTCGCCCAGCTTGTTGACCAGGGCACCAAGGAGCTTGGCTTCGCCCTCTGGCTTCCTCACAAGCAACTCGTAAATGGCCTGCGCGGACAGGACGGAGTATAGTAATGACAAGATGGGACAATGGCTGAAAGCGCGAGCACCTCACACATTTTGAGCATATGTTTGTATAGTAATATACAGCGCTGAAAATGGTAAGCATATAGACCAAAATATAATGATGCATGCACTGTGAATTCCACAGGACATAGCTTCCTTACAAGCACACCAGCACACAAAGCCGTTGGTGTTGAGGAGCTTGACGGCGCATGAGGTGCTTGCAAGTGGCAGGGTGTGGGACCAGTACACCAGGCCGTTCGTGCCAGGGAGGGGGTGCTCAATAAGTGTGTCATGGCAGGGCCGTGCATGCAACTCATTTTACGGGAATCACCGCCCTAACACTATCACCAGCACTCGAAGCAACAGCTTTGTGCGAACTCGTACGAAGCTCTGGCATCGAGCCCTGGTCTCCCAACCTGTCAATTGCAGGCACCTTCTTGCTGCTTACGAGGAAGCTGCTTTCCTGGTATGGGTTTACAGTAGAGAAATACCTTCATATGATATTGTATGTGGAGAGAAACTTGTTCTCAACTTACAATCTCCATGTGATATTTGTGCAGAATGTATGTATATTGTATGCATACATTCTAAACTTACGTACAAGGAGATGGATCAACCTGAAAGTAAGCAAACCCTAATATCACATGGGAGATTGTCAGGTGGGAGGAGAAGAACCAGGGGCACTCACTTTTTACACTGGGTCCCTAACAGTAAAACAACGCCTTAATCCCACCATAGTAATGTGCATTGTATACATATAAATATTTGAAGCTGAAGAGGTTGAGGTATGACGAGTACTAGAATTTGGTTGGCCAGACTCACGAATCCAACACTAGCACACAGCTATCACGTCATTTAAAGCAGCAGAGTAAAGCACCGAGCAGATTGCAACGTACGCCAGTTAAGTAAACAAGGCAACGTTGTAGGGGTGACAGAGGAGGTGAAACAGCAAGATTTTGCGTGACCCGCCCCCCTTCTCACCTTAGTGGCTTTCTCCTTCAAGAAGTCCAGGTTATCACGGCTGCACTCTTCCAGCGCAGCGATGAGCAGGCTGTAGCGTACCTAGGAGCACGGCAGGTCAGGTGCATCAGTTCGAAAATATATTAATAATAAATATAACTTAATAAGCCTGGCCACGAGCACAGCTTTGATAGCACGCATCTTAAGCAGCAGGAGTTGAAAGCAAGAGGCGGTCAGCGCTGGCGCACAGGCAGCTACTAGTAGGCCTCTAATCAACCCCTTTAGCGGTGTATGAGTGGCATGAGCAGTAAAGTGATCTTGATGGAAGCTTCACTGCCTACCTGAACCACTCAAATATGTTACCCAGGACTAATTCATTACACCGCATATGACTGGTACTCACAATTTCCATGCTGAGGGTACCTTATATGTAATCTGGCAAAATGGCTTCGACTTGTGCCTGAGGTCTTGTATCTTCAACCATAACGGGTTGAGATATCAGGCATCAGAAGCCCTCGCCCTGATACTTCAAACACGCTTGTCCTAGAGAAAGGGTGGGCTGACTCACCTTAATCTGATCCTCCAGGTACCACCACAGCAGGTACTTGCTGGCCTCCGTCCCACCAGGCAACAGCTGCAGGCAAGAGAAAAAGCGGGGCAAGAACATTCATGCACTTTGCAGCGAAGGAATTCTGCCATGATTTGGTAAGCAAGAAGAAATGTCAAGGAAGCAAGGACAGGGGATCAAACTTCATTCGTCACAATTTCCATAACACTGCATGGACTTCTACCTCCAGCAGGTGTATATCACCCTTGTTAAACTCCTGCTGGGGTGTATACCAAGGGTGGGCATGGTATACACACCAGCAGGAGTTTACCAACAGGTATACACCTGCATGAGCCAGGCTCAGTCTGCACTGAAACAACAATAACCTGACGCGCTGGCCTTGTACCTGCAGGGGCTGCTGTTCGAAGTGAAGTAGCTTTCTGTCTGGCAACAGCACCGTGCAAAATAACTCCTGCAAAGCCTCGACGGCCTGGCGCACAACCTCACGGCCTCCCTTGCGCTTTTGGACCCAAGTTATTAAAGTATCCAGGCTGGTGAGGTTGGCTACGACTGACTCCTGCAGGGGTGGTGAGAGCCAGGGCACACAGGAAGGAGAGCCCTTGTTACAGCACAGGGAAGGAAGCAGGCAAACGGTGCAGGCTGCGCCTGTTGACGACACAGATTGGACAAGATGAACTTGAACAGTAAGATGCATGCATTACAGCGTCTGCAAGTAGGGATGGAAAACAAATGTCCATAAGCTGTGTAATGAATGCTGTAGGGCCACAGCAGAAGTGGCGGCAGCCGTGATTGCCAGCTGCCACCTATTTAATGCTCTGGCCCTATTCATCAATGTGCACTACATCAAATACCCATGGTCCACAGCAGGGCTCACCACGAGGGAGTGTAGAGTGCATGCAAGAAAGAATTGAGCACGCCCGCGTCACCCTGAGAGGTTGTTTGACACACACACACACACACACACACACACACACACACACACCATAAACGGCATTTCTTCCTCACCTGCACTTGCAGCGTGATGGCAGCCACTTTGTCTGAGGTGGTTCCAGAACGCTTCACTTGCATGATCCATTTGTAGTCCGCCGCATTCCTGCGCTTCAAGTCCCGGTCGAACGCGGCCACCTCGTTGGCGATGATGGTGTCGCACTGCATGCGCAGTTGATCGACCTGCTCGTCGTTGAGCGGGGGCTTGTCGATCCCGTCCGCTACCTGGAGAGATGGCAGGGCAGCAGCGGCCATGTACCAGACACTCGGCTGGTCCTTGGCCAGCAATGATTTACCAATTAGTCCACCTGTGTTGAGTGCGTGAGAGTGGAGAGTGTGGGTACATGGATGCAGGGAGTGAAAAGGGATGAGAGCAAAAAGGGCCGCCGGCTGCATGTCCACCTCTTCGCATGCAAACATCGCAAGCTTACTGTAAGCAACACACACACATACACACACACACACACACACACACACACATACACACACACATACCTGGCCTTGGGCCTGCACCAGCGTTCCAATCCCTTTTCTCTGCTCCCTCCTCCTCGGCTCCTGCTCCGTCTGCGTTGTTCTTGGGTGCCTTGGCTGCCTTCCCTGGTGACGGCTGCTTGCCCCCTGCAGAAACATCTGGCTGCTCGGGCACACCATCTCTCTTCTTCTTCACTTTGTCTGCTGGCTTCTTCACAGCCTCTTGTGCGGCCTTGGGTGGGGCAAATTCATCAAAGCTGTGACCTGTGCAATCCATGTGTTGATTGTTGGGACACAAGACAGAGCACCAGGAGTAGTGCGAGGAACTCAGTTTTGACGCTTTGACACACACCTCCTCCCCCTGGACCTGCAGCAGCGAACCCAAGCTCGCGCAGTTGTGCTGCGACATCGCCCTTCAACGCGTCTCTATCATCGCCCTCCAGTTCGCCGTCTCCCTCCTTCTCCTTCTTGCCCTTTTTCACGCCCATTTTCTAAAACATTATCATGATGGTCATTGTAAACGAATGTGAAAAATTCACAATTGCTTCCCTTTTCGGTTGTTAAAACTGCATGCCCTTCATTTTCAGTTTGTGTACTATATTTTGCAGCATTTCTTATTTCGATCCCTTTTTATAACTATGCAGGCATGAGTATGGATGGTCAGCAGTATAATCAAAATCAGGGGGAACTCCAATCCCAGGCTCTTTCCGCTGACAGGGGGTGGGTGTGTGTCCATGCATGTTCACTCTGTGCTTGCATTCAGCATTCGGCATGTCAGCTGTCAATTGAACTTGGTGCACGCGCAGGAGCCCTGCCCGCACCAGGATGCCTGGGCTACCTTCAAGAGAGCCCCCAACTGATCATGCTGGTGTTTCACGCTGGTCAAAGCTTTCAAAACAGCTTTCTGTCTTGACGAGTCAAAACCAGTCAGACCTGCTATTGCCAACCTCAGATACTCAAGGCGCAAGGTGGATTGTTGGAGTGTGTGTATTTTTGGGGGGAGGGCACAAGGACGTGTGTGTGTGTGTGTGTGCGTGTGCGTGTAAATGTGTGCGTGTGCGTCCGCTTGCAAGAAGAGACAGGTGGTGAGCTTCTCACCCTTTGCATTTCAGCCATTCATAATGCTGCTTCACAGAATTACTACGAGTCCTAGAGAGCAACTGGGGAGCGAGAGCAGCTACAAAGATGTGAGTACATGATTGTGGAATAATAAGCTGGTTGTGACAAACAAAGTATTTCCAGAGACTCACATAGTACAGCAGATATAGGCTCATAGTATCCGCAGCTGGACCCTTACTGGCCAAGTACCCACATATGCACGCGCAAATTTGCACAATTCATAGCAATGCCTCAATCTGTTGCGCCCCCGTTGTTCGTGCGCCTAAACAGGTTCGCAGCCGCAGAGACCGAGACCGCCCAGCCTTGGTCAGCGCTGACACCCACATCATAGGCGAAATATCAGGTGCAACCGGCTTCAAATCCAGCCAGCCAGCCTTGTCCTGCAAGTGGCGCCTTGTATACGACAGCCACAAGTCGTGGGCGGTGGTGCGGGGCCTGCAGGTGAGGAAAGCAAAGGGAGATCTCAGTAGCCACTGTGTGGCCCTTTTTCAAAGGGTGTTAAAAACGGTGTGGTAGAAGGGTTAGGAAAAGCCGGATACCTGCCATTAATTGCTTCTGAATGTAACTTGCTGTGCACCAACAAGATTGTCACGTGACATGTAGATCAAGTTGCTAACGCTCGTCTTTTTTTGGCATAGCCCCCCGTCTGCTGGTAGATCAGGGAAGTACTAGGTCGGCCACGTATAAACCATACTGAACGCGTCACACACACATGCACATGCCTAACAACACAGGCAAGCCTGATGCCAACCTGCCTCAGAACACTCATGTTCACATCTCCATTCGTAAATGACGTAAGCCTTATAAACACCTCCCAAATTCCTTGTGCAGGCAGGGTGCACGCACGTGGCCAATGCGGGTGTGCCCAGCAAATGGCCCATGAGCACGCAGGAGAGCTTCGTTGCGTGGGAGCACCCGCTGGATATTCAGCTGACTACACAGAGGCTTGAGGTAGGTGCCTGCACGTACTGAAATACCGTTAATTGACGCACGCATGCATGCAGGTGCACAAATGGACGTGCAGGTGACCACGCGCAGGAGATAGGTGCAGGAGTTTACATGTGCTGGCGCTGAGGCATGGTCGACAAAAAGCACAGATATGCAAACGAGCATCAGATGCCCACGCACAGAGGCTAGGTGTAGGAGTCTGTACGTGGCTCAAGCATAATCAAGTAACGAGTGCACGCAATGGCACAGGACTCTACAGGCCTCACCGAGGCAAGGAGGGAGGTAGTTAGCACACACTAAGATCGTTGTCAAAGTCATGCAAAAGTCGACCACACAGAGGCAAGAGGGAGGGATAAGGAAACCAATGTGTGCCGCCTGCCTCCTGATTACAATGCCACGTTGTAACATGCATAAGTAAAGTACGATTTACTTATCGCTCGTTCATCCGGTTAACCATTTTGGGCCGCTACGCTACACACATCCTGATCGTGCGCCAGCACGCGCTGAAGCACGCAAACACATGCATATTCCTACTCACGCAACACAAGTGGTGCGCGCACGCACGCAAGCACACACACACACAACCATAGCTATGCTTGTCTTGCCGTGCCTCCAAAGATATAGGCAGCAACGAACGGATGACCATGCAAAACCTCCAGATTCCTGAAACAGCTGAAAGTAGAACTGTTCCCAAATGGCTCTTCCCACCCCGCTTCCCAGATATAGACAGATTTACCTCCAGCCGCCCAGATTTTGTGCTCGTTGCTCCATCGCTGCAAAAACACAAAAACAACAAACTAATGTAGGGGGATGGGTTCTTTGAAGTGGCAGGGGGCAACTGAGGGAGACTGGAAGCACCCCCAGCAGCACCTCCAGCCACCAGTAGAGCCACCAACCCCAGACAGCACCGACCCAAAGACCTCAGCAAACCTCGGCGTGGCATCCACCTCATCGAGATCAAGTACTGTGAGGACACCAGACCTCAGAACCAGCTGAACGCCGCAAAGGAACAGCACAAAGACCTTTGCAACATTCTCCAAGGAGCCTCCGTTACTCTCCACATCATCCTTTTGGGTGTGGGCGGCACCATCTACAACACTCACACTCTGAAGCCTTTCAAGGAACTGGTCTTGATTCTCAAAGAGTTAAGAAGCTTGCCTCCAAGCTCTATGTGCACTCTGTGAACTTCGCTGCTAAACTTGTCCATACCAGACGTGCCCTTTCCAGTACTGTTATCAACTCTCATTAGGAGCCACTGGCGCCCACTGGCAGTTTCAGCCATGCCAAGCTTGCAACCCTCTTAATCCCCATTTGATTTTTCCTTTTGGAGCTTCTATGGTACTCGGTACCAAAGTGGCTCCTTTTCCTTAATTAATGTGGGGAGTGGCTTTCACTGCCTGCGTAATTTTTCCTTTTTCTTGTTATTGTTCCGGCTCAAGAAAGTAAACACATCGTGAGCTCCTGTTGGGGAAAGCAAAGGTGCATAATTCCTGCGGAGAGAAATTACGTTGGGATTGACGCAGTGGATAAGGACATGCTGCTCATCTTGGATATCATCAGTATCACACAGGTCACAGGTCACAGGTGGGGGAGTTACTTAGATTCCATGTCGCTGTCTCAAAACCTAGGGTGTAGACACGAAGTCTGAAACAAGCTGCTGTACTGCAAATGACATCACGAGGCAGGTTGAGAAACATGTATTTGGGAAGGATGTAAGGTGAATGAGTGACCAGCCAGAGCCCTTTATTTTGGTAGGAAGAGCACACCATCGGTGGCTACTAGAGCGTTTGCTGTTGTGTTCTCTCGGATGCGTTTCAGAAGGTCCCCAGTACTACAAATGTCTTTCCTGAGGTTTACGACAAAACGGCTGAGATCAATGGGTTCACAGTTTTGCAGCTTCTGTTTGAAGATATATGATTGTGTCAGACCGTCCATGGCAGAAAGGATATGGGCTGACCAGCAATCATAGGACCGTGTACTCAGCTGCATGTCAGCATGTAAGACTAATTCATTGTATAGCTGTTGGATTTAGTCAAAGAATTGTACAGCCGCATTGCCGCGCAAAACCAATTGAACTCTAGGGGTTCTTCCAATCCGCACTCTCGCATGACACACCATGAAGGCGTGGTGTCTCTGACTCCCAACATCCTTTTCAACACTGCCACAGCCACTTCTGTAAGGGACTGTCCATCTCTTTGCCTTGTTGCAAGTAAGGAGTGGCCCAAACCTGACTCGCATACATACCAGCAGGAATAGCGTATGTCTTGAGAAGCCATATGTACGCGTGTAGCCTGTTAGCACGGTCATGCTTCTGAACAAACTCTTTGACTTTGAACGTGCCTGCCATGAATGGGCGAAGTGCTGCGTCAGCCGCGGTATTTAGATTGATCTGCTTGTTGCACACCATGCCCAAATATTTGAACGAGACTGTGCAGGGGAGCAGTACATACACCATCAAAGTACAGAGGGGGAAGAAGGACATCCGTTTCTCAACCCTGCCAGATTGACATCTAGCTAGCTGCCTGTTAGTAGTACTTTAAAAGCGAATGCTTCTTAACTCGGCTTTTTTACATCTTAGCTAGGCAAGGATGCTGGTTCGGAGCGAGCTCATCTAGTAGCAGGGCCCACAGCAAGGTCTTAGTGATGAACCAAGCCATCTTTGAACATCTTCCAGACCCCCTCATTGTGCATGTGCTGCTCCTCACACATGAGTGATGGTGATAGTAATTGCCTCATTCATTTTTGGCCTCCAAGTCCTGTTTCGTGGTGTGTGCTTGGATGACAGAGGTTTCATTCATGTTGATGCTTGCCTGAGCGCAGTACCTTAACACGCATTCCCTGTGAAAATGTTAAGAACAAAAATCAGTACATCTTGGCTGCAAGGTGCTGTTATTTCCAAGGCAGACATAAAGTCAAGTGCACTGTTTCAATTGAACGAGTCCTTAATTGTTTGTGCTTTGCTGTGTGAGTTGACAAACAATTGGAAGTGCCTGTTGATTTGCTTAATATCTGACTTCAATTCGCTCTTTATACCCGTTTTTTACAGTCTTAGCCTGTCATAGCAAATCACTGTCACTGCAAAGTATAACCAAATCACACGAATCGTCACAGCCAACAAGCAATTGGGCGTGACAAGCCAGGTAATAAGTGCTGGTTAAGAGTTCATCTAGCAGCAGGGCCCGCAGCAAAAGAGTGATGAACCAGACCATGTTTGATGTTCCAGACCCTCTCGTTGCTTGTGCATGTGCTGCTCCTCACACATGAGTTGTTTATGTATTAGAAGATTTGCCTCCTCATTTTTGGTATCCTAAGTGTGACAGATCCATGTTTTTTATGTGCCCAACTCCAGATGATTCCCCCTCTTTAATTTATTGCGGTCGGTTGGTCCTGGCAGATGCTTAATTGTTTACTATTTATATTCAGTGCTACAATGTGCCTTTTTTCCCTTTCCGTTTTTTTTTTGTAGGCGCTACAAGTTTGGTGCTACGACAACAATTATCCCAGTTTTTTACACGTTTTACATACGCACCCTTGCAGTCATATTTTCTGACTGATGGCATTATCTGTAACCTTTCGTTATCTCTGCGGTATCTGCTTGAAGATCTTCTCGCCTCACTCTTCAGGTCCCACGCATGTCACTGGAAGAACCTCCAAGCACGCTACTCTTTTACAAACATCAAAACATTCAGCACCGGCAACGGCAATGCTTACACGTCATTCAGAAAAGGAATATCCAAAGACAGTTCCCACTTTCTTGTATCAAACAGTGAAATACTAGTTCCAGCAAGCAAAGAAGGCGTTTTACATCATTCTAAGATCTTTCTAGCACTTGGAATACATCATCACTGTACGCTTACAAAAACATTATGCCCAAGGAAAAATGCGGCAGTAGTAAACATGGACAAGCACGCGTACATTTGCAGGCCACAAGAACCCTCCCTCATCCAACAAGGACAACCGCCTCAGAGAAGGATATGTCCATCTCTTCCTGTCCATTTATGAATCTGGACAGACCCTCGTCGAGAGAAATAAATAAAACGCAGGCAGGGGTTGTCGTTCCCCACCGCCATAAAGAGGCAACTTTGGGCACAGTGCCACAAAAGCAAAGAAGCCGGAACAAAGTTTTTAATCAAATTCCAAAAGGGGAAAAAAAAGCTTTCATGCTCCTGTGCTGGCGCCTTCTCAACTCAAGACAGGACGCTAAAGACCCTGCCAAAATAATGCAACAATCGATTACTTTTGGCAAGGGCTTGCAACGAACGCGGCACCGGCAAAGAAAGATGGCACAATTTCTTTCTTTGACAGGAAAAGATGCATGAGTCCAGGCCTCAGAGACGCAGCCTGGACAAAACAGGGCAAAACAGATGCAGCAAACAAGTTGCAGCAAGCAGGGGGTGGGTGCAGGCATCCTGCGTGCACAAGCCAACATCATAGCGCCCAGGCAGGCTTAGCGAGGTGTCCTGCTCCACGCGCCCTTCTTCTTCACACCTTAAACCCCATATCCAGTACATAGGTACTACTCGGTCACAGTCTTGAACACTTACTGAAAGCAATCATTCCCATCCCCTACTTGTAGCAGTGACATCCTTTCTACCTTCAAGCTCATCTCCCCACCTGCGACTCCCAACTAACATAGACTATACTTTTCCACAGTTTTAATCACTTGCACATCTGCAGTGCAGGTCGAGCTCACTTGCAACAGGTAGGTGGATACTAGGTACACCCCCTCTGACAATCATCAAGGCTCTCACCAAAACAGTTGTCTCCTCATACTCCATACCCTCCAAATCCACAGTGCCTGCACCTCACCCCAACCAAACACCCAGCACCACCTATTTAGAATTCAAACGCCCACTACCAGTCGACTTAGGGGCAGTGGCCTTCGAGCTGCTTGGCACTGCTTTGCTGCCTGAAGTTGTCTTTGAGGCGCCCAGTCTTCCGCTCTCAGCCCCACCCAGCTTGCTTAGGCGCTCTGAACTGGACGGCCCGCTCGACTGCACACAGTGGACACGCAACACAAGGTAGACCCATTAAGGAAAGGAGAGGAACAAATGCCTGCACAGAAAATTGTTGGGGGTGCAGGAAAGTTGCACTAATGGAGGGATGTGTGCAATTAGGTGGAAGTGCATATGCGCAGGTTGAGTGCAAGGTCACTTACCCTAGTGCCAAGCTTTCCGCTTGAGGACTTGGTGCTTGAGGCCTCTACCTTGCAGGCCTTCTTATCACCACTTGTTTCCCCCTGTGATGATGCACACAGGTGTGAGGCAGTCCACATGAGAGTTCTACACTCTTCAACGTACTCCAGCAGTTCCCACACTTAAGGGTGCCAGCCCTTGCCTGGAAGTGCTGACAGCGTGCAACACATGTGCCTTGCGATGTAGCATCTGTACTTTAGTTTTGCTGGAGATTCCACGTCCATCCATTAAACAGAGGCAAGACGTCAACTGTTTCACATCCAGGCTTGCACACATGTGTGCCCACTTTCAAACTCAAATCGTGAAGGCATGTTCATTTATGAAGGTAGGAAGCACACACTCACACTACAGAGTGTTACATTGAAAAGCGTGAGAGCACGCACCTTGCCCCCTAGCTTGCCACTGGTACTGCTGGGTGCGCGCTTGGTGGTCGAAGCTTCCTTTGCAGGGGGTAATGATTGGCTGGACGTGCGCTTCGTGCTTGGTTGCTGCTGCACTGCCTCAATAAACTGCAGGGTTAAAACATGTGTCTTGTCTCATTACCATAATGTCAAGTGTGCTGTCAAGAAAACGTGGGAGTCGGTTTGTGGAAAATTGACTTTACAGCTACGCATATTATGTATAAGGGCTACGAGAATTATGTGAGAAAAAAGAAATCTGGCCAAGAATGCTCATCAAAAAATAACCACGTGTAAAGTTGGCTAGAGGTAAAGTAATAACTCAGCAAAGAAGATACTACCCTCTAGGACGTGCAGCTGCAGACAGTATTTTTTGGTCGAGCACTTGTGTGTATGTATATATGTGCTCACCTGCGTGAACTGCTGCACCTCAGCAGACCTGGGGCCATGCAGGATGGTGGCCAAATCAGCAGCCTCCTTCAGTGACTCCAAGGTGTCCTCGCTTAAGCCCTCCTGCGTGACGTGAAACAAATGCTCATTTGTGCCTTAACAATCCAAGCACATGTGTGATGTGTGTGTGTATGTGTGTGTGTATGTGTGTGTGTGTGACACATGAAGCAGCGTGGAGATGTTGACTCACACGGAAAGGTGACATGCCGTGGAATCACACAAAGCGCGATAAGACGTGTGGCAAACTCTTCACATTTGTTATGCACGTAGTTGATGTACGATCATACACTCAAACGTGAATGGAGTGTGAAGTATGTCTTAACTCAGACGAGAGAAGCATGTGATAGCACATCATGGTCACCCTTTCTAGAGCATGTTGTTAGTGAAAATGGAGTAGGCACGCTCGTGCGTGCAAGAGACGATGCATGACGTCAAGATGACAAGTGGACAGCAAGCCATGTGTATGGATATGTGTCTGTACGTCAGCCTCGGTCAAGTACTCAACCATGGATCATTAAAGTGACATTACCACAAGCCACGAGAGCCAGAACTTGTGTTCTCAGCAGCAAATATATTAGGACCCCATACACCTTGACATTGAGCCTGGCAAGCAGACAGTCCACATTTCCTACTGGTGTGGGTCCCCTAACCCCACCTGATAGCATGTCAGGCCTCCTGCCACCAAAACGCAGCATTGCCAACACAGCGCTATACCTCAGTGCTACATACATCACTGGTAGCAGATCCAAACGCCGCTGGTGACCCACCTGGTGGCACACCATGGCCAGGCTGGTCAGGGTGGTGAGTAGGACAGGGTTACCTGGGCCAAGCACAGTGCGCTGGACTTTGACAAGCCTGCACGCACACAGAGTCACAAAGGGGTGGTGAGATAGCCTTGTGCATACAAGCTGCAAAAGGAAATTGCAAGAAAGAAGCAACATGATGCATTCTAGGATGCTCGCGCGCACAGCACAGAGCTGCTTCTAACCTGCCCATATTGGCAAGAGACCTCGGAATTTGAACAGAGCAACGCGTTGAAGTGTGCCTCTGCATAGGGAGCCCCCGCAGGACAGTGTGGGGGGTAGGTCTGTATCAACTGAGCATTGGACTATACTGAGACATACACCAACACAAGCACTGAATTTTAAAGCAATGCACTCTTTCTTTGTGCGTGCCAGGGATGAGCAGAAGGCACTGCATTTCTCATCAGGGTTGGAGTTGTTTAACAGCCACTCTTGAGTCACGCTGCTGTGCCTTTTGGAATCTGCACTAATTCTTCCACCAGCAAATTTACACGGTCCTGACCAACCACACACACACACACACACAAACGTGCAGTCTCATAACTGAGGCTCTGCTCAATTTGCTTAGTGCGCACTGCAGTGCTTGCCCAGCCTGCTTGTACAACTGTATAAAAAAGCACAACCGCTGTCTGTTTATACAGAGGTGCGGGGAGTTGCCATGCACAGGCCCGCACAGGCACACCATGACACCCAGGAAGAACAGGTCCATGATGGGACATTGGTTCATTCCACTCACTGCTTGTACAAGGGCACCGCTTCTGCGGTCTTGCCCTGCTGGAACAGGAGAGAAGCCAGGTTGTTAAGGGACACCACGGTGTCGCTGTGCTCCTCTCCGAGGATCTTCAGCCGTGAGTTCAGTGCGCGCTGCATCATCTCCTGTGGGTGCGTAAGTGGGGGTGACGGAATATTTGCAGCAAGCAAGGGCAGAGTGATGAGCCTAGGGAGTCTCCAGATGGCGAGGGAGCAGAGCAAGGTGAGTCCTGAGTGGGCGTGTGAGTGGCATAGGCATCCTGAGCAGCAGGGGAATCCAAAAATGAGCAATACTTGGTTTGGCCAGCTCAAGGACGCAACAGGTCTTTGCGCGGACGCCAAAGGTCATTTCACCGCGCTGAACGCACACATGCTTTTGCTATCACTGAAGCACTGACGTTGCAGCGACTGTTACAGGAAGTCTTTGCCTACTTACCAACTCACATTTCCCCTGTCACAATGTTGTATCAGTACATTACCATCTAGGTTGCAGCGGACAAGCTATTAAGCAGGATCAAAGAGCTGAGAAGTTGATCATGGATTGCAGGAGCACCCAAACATCACTCATGTTACCTCTGCCTCTGCAGACTCTCCCTGCTCGGCCAGGACACTGGCCAGGTTATTGAGGCGGTTGGCCACTACAGGGTGGTCAGCACCGAGCAGCTTCTCCGTGATCTCCAGCGACTCCCGAAACGCGGATTGGGCCTCCTCAATCTGTAAGCAAAGAAGAGGGATGAAGGGACAACACTAAGGTCAGGTGAGGGGAACAGACCGGCTTGCTTCACCCTGGTGTGCCACACACCCTGGTTTGCCACACACCCTCTCCTGCAGGCCTGCGTCATTAACCATTTGACTCACATTCAACAGACGCATCAACTCACCTTGCCTTGCCCCATGAGGACACCTCCCAGGTTGTTCAGGCTGTTGGCCGTAGCTGGATGCTGTTTGCCCAAATTCTGGATGCGGATCTGCACACAGACAGAGAAGCAGTGCGCAAGCAGCAAGCAATGTACAAGGCAAGTATGACATAAACAACAAAAGGCTGGATTGGTGACTTTCTCAAGAGTAGTGTGTTTTAGATAGCAAACATGGGATAGGAAAAAGGGAGGAAGGGTTTGGAAAGGGAAAGGGTCAAATCCACTGAGGTAGGCATGCGCTGGTGTACTTGGAAGTTGAGGCTCATGCTCAGCAGGCAAGTATTACCCATCTGGCCTGTCTACAAAGGGCTTGCAAAGGCATACAAGCAAACGCACAAACGCACACACAAACACGCATGTACATGCACACGCACCTTGAGGGCGTCGCGAACCAGCGGCTCCGCATCAGAGATGCGCTTCTGCCGTGCCAGCGCCTCTCCCAAGTTGTTCATGACCTGCATGCACTCGTTGACAGAAAGCAGTCTGTTGAACAGGACGCGTGGACCACTCATTTGTGTGCCTGAGTTGCGCTCAAGGTTTACTCGATGTGAGCAATGGTACAGATGGCAAAAAGCCACATCCCATGCTTTTTAAGTCTTAATGGCAAGCAAGGTGCATGATGTAGCGTGTTGCTCCCTCCAGTGAGTCGTACCACTGTTTTTCACAATTTGCATTTGCACTGAGCTTGCTTCTTACAGTAAGTCTACGTCCAGCTCAATCTTTGCACAAATTTGCACACGCAACCGCATGATATATTCACTGTCCTACATGATATGGCAATCCAAAGCCAAACCTTTGCAGTTTCTGTAATCTTAGTTTGCCCCAGTGAACATTTGTGGCCCCTGTATTGGGGTTCTGTGAGCCCTCCAAAAAACCACGTGCTCACTATTAGAACAGAGGGTCCGTGGTCGCACATTTCAAGCGCACGGCAATCCAACTTGCTGTACGACGCATGCTTACCGTGGCTGTCATGGGATGCTGGGGCCCCAGGGTGCGCTTGCACAGCTGCAGTGCGCTCTCCAGCAGCTTCTCAGCCTCCTGGTGCTGCTCCTTCTCTTGCAGCACACCCGCCAAGTTGGCCACGTATGCCACCTGTGCAAGACACACATACACACACAGCAGTTGGCCACGTATGCCACCTGTGAAAGACACACTTACACACACAGCAGTTGGCCACGTATGCCACCTGTGCAAGAGACACTTACACACACACAGCATTGGCCACGTATGCCACCTGTGCAAGACACACTTACACACACAGCAGTTGGCCACGTATGCCACCTGTGCAAGACACTTACACGCACAGCACGTCACTCCAGCAAGGCTGCACACAGCGAGGGCTGACAATAAGCATCTGCCCGATGGCAGGGCAGCAGGTTGGCTGCACCTCTCATATTAACAGGCCGCACAGCTATCGTACGATGCAATAAATGTACAACAGTTTATAAAATATCATGAATAGTTTGAGGGCCTGCTACTGTGAAACTGGTCACGCACCCTCCACCATGAAATGCCCTAGTCTAGCAGGCTGCCTTAAGAAACTGCTAGGGGAGCGTAGACACCTGTGGCTGATGTTCCTGCAGCAGGAGGCACTACCATGATAGCATCACGCATCTACCAGTAGCCCACAAGGTGTCGTAAAGGCATGTGCAGACACACTTGTTAAATTGGGCGAGAAGTGACACAAGTTCTGCTTATGCAGACGAATTTGTCCTGGACAGCGGCAGGGCACAAACATGTACAGCCATTTGAAAAAAAAAACGCAACATCCACATTGTACGTCTTTTCTAAGCTCCTTTGAGCAGCTTGACTGTTTTCAGATGGCAGCAAGGTACACTCATTTCCTGCCATACGTACATGCCATCACCGCCAAGGGGATCAATAATACCAACAGGTGGAATTTTGCATGTGCGTTGACCTTTCTACGTGTGTTCTCAGTTGTGAGCATGGTCACAACAGCTCTACCCATTGCTTCCTTTCTCGATCACGGCACATGAACAATATGAATGGTTTTCTGCGCTGTGCAATATTGATTTCAATTCAAGGAGAACGGAAACGCGCAGCACATGAAAGCCGTATGGCATTGTTCAAGCGCCATGACCACATTACCGGCAACACAAGCAAGCTCGCACCTGCTCAGGGTCATCGGGGCCCAGCTGCTTACGGATGGCAGCCAAGGCCATACGGTAGTGGTCTTCTGCCTCGTTCAGCCTGCAATGGTTGGGTCAGGGCAAAACCAAGATGAGTTTGTGCACCAAGGCACAGGTCCTCTGGCCTGTTTGACCCGCATCACAAGCTTGGTGCTTTTGCTCACTGCCACACATTGACACACATTGAAGAAAAGCGCAAGTCTTGGCAAGACTCGGGCACTCCTGGCCTGTCGCAATCCCAGGAGGGTACGTTCCATCAATTTACTGTTTCACCTTTACCGCAAACACCTCCCTTTTTGATGCTTACACTATGTACTCAACCTTATGTACATGTACTCACCCACTCATCCCCGAAAAACAATGTTTACAATAACAATTTTTTATCCGCCGAGAATATTTGGCGCCACCCCATAAATCCCTGCAAGAACTGAAAGATAACGCGTCATGAATGTCTTACAGAACTATTTTCATCACCGCCACCCCCAAAACACTTTAATTAGAGGCAGTGGTATTCTTTACGTATGGCACTGCCAAGAACATGTATGCTTGTACCGTACTGTTGCAGTAGGATCTGGACAACCTTCATCGTAACCTCAGAAAGTAAGACACCGGCACAAGTGAGCAGGAGGGAAAAAGGGGGGCGCTGAAGCTATACGCGAGTGTGCACACGTTTGTGATCGTGTGAGGGATCACTGATGCATGGACAATAAAAGGCACACCTGCCCAGATCAAGCAAGAGGGAAGCCAGGGAGTTCAACAGGACGGCTGTGTCTGTGGCTTCCGGGCCGTTGGACTTGATGCTAATGTCCAGGGCTCGACGCAGCAACGGCTCAGCAGCGGCAGGCTTGCCCAAAGCCATCTCCAGCTGCATGTACGTGTGTGTATGTGTGTGTGTGTGTGTGCGAGCGTGTGGTTGCGTGTAAAAAGTCAATATTACAGTTGAACACGCGTGCTTGCAAATTGATTTGCTCCAGCCCCTTCCAGCTTTATCCCAACCAGGTTCTACGACGACTTTTGCCATAAACTGCCATGCCTGCCTGAAACAGACGGCGCACGTTCTGCCCCCCTGACCCTGCCTCCCTGAAACAGACGGCGCACGTTCTACCCCCCCTGACCCTGCCTCCCTGAAAAAAACAGTGCACATTCTGCCCCCCCGGCTTTGCCTCCATTAAGCGTCCCATCCCGTTCTCTCTTCTTCGCTTGCTTCACCTGTGCCAGGTTGCCCAGGTAGGTGGCTGTGTTGGGGTGGTTCTTGCCCATCAGCTCCTCTGACAGCTCAACCGCCTGCCGCTGCAGCGGCTCGGCTTCTGAGAATTTGCCCAGGTGGCGCAGCACCTGTGGCCCAGACATACAACATGGGCGGTTATTGTGTTGGTCACAATGATGATGCTCAGTACCGTCACTGAAGCACTGTCGTCATCACCTACCCTTGACTGGGCAGTGTGAACACCGAACACCCTCATTTGCCTCCTTCATCTTTCTTGACTCCTGAAGCATCTCCAACAACTATCCACCTATCCACCTTCAACCTCCTAGCCTTTCCCTACTCTAACCCCAGCTCCTCCTCCTTGAGCAACTTGCCACTGTGTTTAGAAAGTGGAACGCACCTCAGCCAGGTTGTTCACGCAGGACGCAGCAGCACCAGAGCGAGCTCCCATGGCCTCTCTCGCCAGCTCCAGGGTCTCACGCATCAGCGGCTCTGCCTCCTGGTAGTTGCCTGCCAGGGTCATCATCTGGCCGGCCTGCGTGTACGTGCGTGCGTGTGCGTGTGTTGCATGTGTGCGAGTGTGTGCGAGTGTGTGCGCATGCATGGGTATGCGTGCGTGTATACACATACGGCTGTAAGATACTGGACAATATGTGGAAGGGCATCACTCTGACTGACACGTGTATGTGCAGCAACAAAACGCACAGCACGCACTGGCTTTCTCCATGCAGCATGATGCCAGGTGGCACGTTTGCTACGTGACTGACGCACAGTGCGGTCTCACGCAATCCTGCCAGCAGGGCAGAAGCAAGCCAAGCTGGAGTTGCTACACGGCATAACATAAGAATACCACCCGGGTGGGTATCCTCGAGGTAATCAAGTTGCAGGCATCCTTGTCCTATAACAACACTCTGCTGGCTTCTATCATATGAAGAGTGATATGTCAGCCGGGGGGCCCCAGCACTGCATAATCACTCCTGATACAACCCTGTTCAGGGCTGAGTTCACTTCACACGCCAGCCACTCCACTGCCATACGGCAGTCAGCTCTCTGGGATTGTAGCCTCACACCTTGTTCAGGGCGGAGAAGTAGTGGAAGCGGAAGTCCTCCTCGTCCTGGGAGGACGCCTTGAGCTGCTCCACCTCGTGCTTGGTGCTATCCACCAGCGCCTCACGAATCAGGTTGTTCAGCCGGTCCACACCAATCGTCTTGCCAATGTCCTCCAGGATGCTCAGCCTGTCCGCCTCGTTGGTGGCCTGGGCAGCTGTGAGGAGGAGCCAAAAAACAAACACGGTGACAAAACGAACAGAACACTCGGGGGATGCACACAGGCACGCATGTATATGCTCAGACATGCATATACACACTAGCACATCACACAGGCAAACAGTCAGCACTTACCTCCGACATCCAGCCGGATGAAAATATCCTTGAGACCCATCAGGTTCACTCCATGAGCGAGCACCCGCAGCTGCTGGACTCCCTTGAAAGACACTGTCTTGAAGATCTCAAACAGACACCACACGCGGCGCAACACCTGCACACAAACACACATACACAAGAGGCAAGACACCGATAACACACTTGTTTCAATGCGCAGCATGTCAGGCAAGCCAGAACTTTTGAAGGTACCCCAAACTGAGCAACCTCGTGACGTGTAAGAAACTTGCTAGGTCAAACATATGCGCGCAACTTGGATGTGTACAGTTCCTTGTTCAAGCACACCCATGAACAAACAAGCATCTTCACTTTTCAATTTAGTGCTCTACCTTTGCTCGCCCTACCCAGCACCATAGTCAAGCCGAGCGTGCCCTGCCTTTGCCCTGCATTACCTGGCCATCATTGTCCATGACGAGGAGCGTCTTGTCCGACTGCTTGATCACATCCTGCAGCTTGGACAGATCGTCATCCTGGGCCTTACCAGGGTGCTGGTTCACGGCAAAGATGTCCAGCCACACAAACACGTTTGGCTTGTCGGCGTTGTTTCCCTCCTGCGAGCCGCACATACACACACACGCACACTCACGCAAACACAAGGGATGTTTATGATGCTTGCGATGTCAAGGTGTGGATAGAGCACACATGATTGCTGGGGGCGTGCAAAGAAGACAGATGCAAGGTTTGGCTGGACCGATAATAGCAGGCACTGTGGAACACCTGCACAACCAGGTGTGCTGCGTGTCCTTTACACACTGATAACCAAGCTTTTGAACCTCATACTTCTAACGCACCTTGTCTCCAATGTCCTTCTTAAGCGCTGTCAGCAGATGGCTGAACGGGCTTCCCCATCGATGTGATATGAAGTAGTTGGGTTTTCCACACTGCAGGAGCAACGATAGAAACAGCAGATTTTGTGTTGGGTATGCAGACAAGGGTGTCAGATGAACTGTCCGCAGTTCATACCAAATATCCGTGGTGTTTTGGTGTTGCACTACACTTTACATTTAATTTGCATAATTACGGTGCTTTGCAAAGTCTGAATTATCATGCACCATTGTACATACATATCTGCGTATCCGTGCGTGTATATACGCACGTATACATGTGCATACCTGTGTAAATATGTGTGAAGTTTATGCATGAGCGTACTTAAGGCACATAGAGTGCATCTTGGTCTGCTCGCATGAGTTGTGCATGTGTGTGTGTTCGTGCAGGCATGTCTGTATATGAAAGCGCGCATGTGTGTGTGTGTGTGTGTGTGTGTGTGTGTGTGTGTGTGTGTGCGTGTGTGTGCGAGCAGTTGGAAGAAGTAAGTAATTATGTGTTCAGCTTTTGTGCTTGTTCATGTGAGTACGCGTATGTGCATGCGTATGTGAGTGTGTTAGTAAGTGTGTCAGTATGTGTGTGTTGGTGCGAGTGTAAGTGTATGTGTGTTTGAAACACATACGTGTATGTTTGCTTGTGTATGTGTGTGTTTTTGTGCATGTGTGTTGTGTGTGTATGTGTTTGCATGAGTGTACGTATGTTTGCATGTGTGTGTGTGTGTGTGTGTGTGTGTGTGTGTGTGTGTGTGTGTGTGTGTGTGTATGTGCGTGCGCGAGCGCGCGAATGATAAATGGACGTCATTCACCTCTGAGCCTTTCTCTCCATCAGTTTTCAATTCAGCAGCCCGTGGCATAGTAGTGCGTCCACTAACAACAGGGGGTTCCCTATCCTCACCTGGTGGACTGGCACTGTGTCGATGTAGCGACAGCCTTGCTGCCGCGTCTCGGGCACGACGATGTGAGTGACCTACATTAGTGCGAGCAGGGCGGGGGATGGGGGGGGGGAGATTTGGGGGCATTGCACAAGCTGGAGCTGAGTCGTGAATGCAAGCTGCCAGAGCAGCTCGTGCAAGCTCGTAGGATAGCTGCTACACTAGTTAACAACAACAGCAACGGTTGCCTAGACATATCCAAGCCGCGACTTCGCAAGCGCGTGCTCTCCAATTTAAATTGCGCCCCCCCTCCTCTCTCCCTTCCCCCCTCTTACAATGTCTCCAGCTGTATAAGGGGCTGGCACACGCTCCGCAAATTTTAAGAGCCATTGCATCGACGGGGCCGTGCGCCCCTCGATGGCATTGCAGGGCATACTGCTCTGGCGGTGGCCTAGAAGCTAAAGTTATTTGTACATCGTTGTAGCTGTAAACGATTTCCCAGGATCACCAATTTTACATTATTACCAATTTCTTTCCTAAAATTTGTTCCCTGCTTCAAACCACGAATTTTATATCAAAGTGAAATATAAGCTAACCAGAATACAGTATGGAGTACATCTATATTCCACCAAATTAAACAAAGAAGAGGAGAAACACCAAAAATGTTCTCAGGCCAGCAAAAGTTGTTGAGAGATCGCGGCGTGAAGTTCCTATTTGTGGAGCTTTGTCTCTGACACGACACAAATATCCGCTCTGTGCATGTGGAGGCATCGTACACATGTGTTACCTAGTGGTTGTGTATGCACTTACATGCTGTTTGCGCACTTTGCACATGCGTTTATGTACGAGGTACCTCCTTCCTTACCACTCCCATTCTTCTCTTGCTGCTGTCTGCCTTGCAGGGCGCTTTTAACATTGCGTACGTTGGCGTGGCCTGGTTCACCAAGCAGCCACGTCCATACCACCTCTGCACTCCCGACGTCCAGCGTGCTTGGGAGAAGCTGCAGGAGAGGAGCCCAGCAAGCAGGAGTGCGCCTGCTTTTAGTCTGCCCCTCCCCACTTTAGTCTGCATTGGGCTCAAACCCGTTAGGCAGATAGTTCTAATAGGACTGCAACTTAATGCTCGCGTTCCACAGGCGGTTCGCCCTCTCGCTTAACTATTGAGTCTCCTATATATAGACGACTTTTCATTGTCGACTTGAGAGATCGCCGTACACACCATTGACAACTGGTGACCTGCAAACGCGGCACACACATATGTACTGAAATATTTAGCGGTCATTGTTCTTTCATTGTATGAGTGTGGCGGTCAATGTTATGAAATCAAACTTGCACACCTGGAGCTGTTTGGACTCAAGCGTATTCTTGAAGAACAGAGAGGCGAATACCAAAATGATCTAAGAGGATTCGTGCCATTTGCACCAGTGCATATTGTGCTTCAGCCACTGTAGTACCGTACCGTAATCCACCTTTGGCACTTCGAAGCTGCCTCCTCCTTCGGGTATGATTACAGCCCTTTCAGTTCCAGTTGTTGTGACGTCCAAAAAAATGGTTTTAAATGCGCTGCGCTACCTGCACAACGCCTGCCATAGTTATCCGTCTCTTGACTTATTCCCACTATCACAATTGTGTGTTTAGTAAAAAAGGTGTAAAGGGGGTTGTGAGCATGACCACAAGTCACTCAGAGCCATGCGTGCCTGGGTGTATGCTGCACGGAGCGTGGAACAAAGGAGCAGCAAGCCCCCCCCCCCACTTAGGCGATGATAGGTAATTGGCTGGTCATGTATGCTAGGGCGTCTGCGGCTCTGTTGTTGCCCCATACCGCTGCAAGAAATGTTCTCGCTCTTGGGCATTGTAAGTTAGAGCAGGTGGATGCATTTTTTCAAATGGAGCAGAATGACACCTTGTTTGTGTAAATGGGGGACACAGGAATGATTTTGGATGAAGGGGGGGACAGGAGGGATGGGGAGGAGATCCTGAAATTACACGTGGCGTCCATCAGGAATTTTTTCCGCCTCCTGCAGGCAGTGAAAACCACTTTTCAAAGTAAACAAGGAAAGGGCCAATTTGGTATTTATTACTTTGTACACAATTCCTCCACCCAGGAAGGATTAACATCAACAGTGTGCCGAGTAAGGAATATTATGAAAAGGATAAGGCCACTTTCTTGTGCTGGCAAATAGACACAAACAAGAAGAGCCCTGCACACAGCCTCTGTTGCTCTCCATACGGGTGTAGGTGGCATAGTGTAGTGTGATATTTGTCCAGCCGCTTCCTCACTTAAGGTTAGTAGCGTAGTGGTCCATGTCAGGCCAGACAGACTCTTCGAGGTTGCGGGCTCAAATCCGCCTGGTAGTGTGGGTTCTTTGCTGTCAGACAGCAGCGCCTCTCGCTTGCTTTTCTTATGTTAGGAACGGGAGAGGGCCCAGGTTGCTTGACATTGGCTATGCCATTTAATGAGAGATTACCTCGCTACACCGGCGCTAAGACATTTGTGGCTATTTACCTATGTTGCTATGATCCTTGCAGTTATTTAAGCAGTAGTTTAAACCATTGGTGGAGGAGTTTTACGTTACCTGCAATCATTCACGGCTCCGGGCAGGTTTTATTTTATGATGTGATCAGTACAAAGCTTTAAAACTCTGGCTACACGCACACACATTGACACTCCTGAATTTGTGCTGATTCAGGCGGTGTTGGTTTGATCTGCTGGAGTGCAAGCTGGGTGGAAAAAAGGCATTTCAGAAGTAAAACCAGCCAAAACAGACCACACACACACACACATTCTTGGGGACCGAAAACATGAAGTATTATGTGTGCTAAGCGTCCAACGCAGCTATACGAGTTTTTCTGGACAATGTTGTTAGTGCAGGTTTTGTGAAAAGCGTTGGTGCTATTTCGCGTAACCAATTATTGCTGGTGTCTATAATTGTAAAGTACAGATCTCTAATAACACAGATCTCGTGGAAAGATCAGAGAGGGTAGATGGACTGCTACTGCTATGCTTTTGAGTAGGGTAATTTAGTTTAAGTAGGGGGGTACTTATGGCTAGTGCTTATAAGGGAGTGCTTAAGTAGGGGTATGTAGCCTCCCCCTTGCTTAAATACTCCCAAATGCAAATTATAGTAGGGTACGTAAGTAGGGGGATTGAGGGGTACTCAAGTATCCCCTGGCTGTAATAGCAAGCAGCTGTGTGCGTGCGTGTGTGCGTGCGTGCGTGCGCGTGTGTGTGTATGTGTGTGTGTGTTTAATTTGTGTGTGTGCGTGCGTGTGTGTGTGCGTGTGTGTATGTATGTGTTTTTTTACATGTGTGTGTTGCGTGCGTGCGTGCGTGCGTGCGTGTGTCGTGTGTGTGTTGTGTGTGTGCGTGTGTGCGTGCGTGTGTGTGCGTGTGTTGTGTGTGGTGTGGTGTGGTGTGTGTGTGTGTGTGTGTGTGTGCAGCACGCACAGCATGGTGACCAATTTCCTCTCACGCAGCTCCAATGGACGCGTTACACACATTCTACCCCGTGTTTCAGCTTTCTTCTCGTTCTCCTTGATGCTTTCTCTCGTTCTCCTTGATGCTTTCTCTTCGCGCTTCTTCAACACAAACGTTTTCTTTCTCTATACACTTTATTCTAGCTTCTTTTTCTGGTGTCTTGTTCAGTCTGGCCTCTTTCTCTTCTTGAAGCTG
>Ga0307963_1000278_pt1 | contig 31980 bp, 37 predicted proteins | sample OrgLakmetagen594_FD_201829 | JGI IMG/M metagenome (GOLD analysis project Ga0307963, IMG submission 201829) | Saline water microbial communities from Organic Lake, Antarctica - #594 | ecosystem: Environmental > Aquatic > Non-marine Saline and Alkaline > Saline | place: Antarctica: Organic Lake... | reverse complement strand
AATAGCTCTTGACGTCAGGATTCCGAATGTGTGATTTATATTTCAATCGACACGTGACGCCAAACAGTTATGATCCTTGACGTCTCCTGACTATACCGATATATATAGATATGAGTGTGTGTGTGCTATACCTTTGTTTTGCTTTCAGGCATACCAGGCCAAGTACTGCAGCAGCACTCAACGATGAAGGACGTGGCACCTGTCTTAATGACGTTACACATTTCTTCTCTCAGGCAGAGCAGCAGCACAGTGTGGTGCAGTGCAGCAGCAATACTTGACGAGAAATGACATGTTTGTGAGTATGTATGTTTTACTCTCTTTTTGCTCTCTTCTACTCTCAGGCAGAGCAGGAGCGCAGTGTGCTGCAGTGCAGCAGCAAAATTTCACACAAAATAAAATCACGTGTATGCGTGTATGTGTACCTTTAGTTTCAGGCAGAGCAGGAGCGCAGTGTGTTGCAGTGCAGCAGCAACACTTAATGAGAAATGACATGTTTGTGAGTATGTATGTTGTTCTCTTTTTACTCTCTTTTTACTCTCTTTTAACTCTCTTTTACTCTCAGGCAGAGCAGGAGCGCAGTGTGCTGCAGGAGCAGCTGACGTACCTCAAAGTGCAGCTGCAGTACGTGCTAGAGGTGTGTGGGTGTGGGTGTGGGTGTGGGTGTGGGTGTGGGTATGGGTGTGGGTGTGGGTGCGTGTTTGTAAGTATGTGTAAATATTTACAGTGTGCGTGTGTGCGTGTGTTTGTAGCATACGTGTGAGTGTGTATTTTTGCCTGTCTTATACTTCAATTAGAGTGAGTTGTTCTTTGTGCGTGGGCTCAGCTCTGGGCGTGGCAAACCTTCAAAGATATGGTATGGGCAGAAGTGCTAAGAAACACACCTTTATGATGATTCACGTTACACAGTACACGTTCATGCACATACACGCGCGCACACACATACACATACACACACACGCACACACACGCACACACACTCACACACACAATCACACACACACACACACAGGAGAGCGACAAAGAGCGCATCGTGCTCCAGGACCGCTTGACTGCGTCAGTGGAGCAGACCTCCAATCTGACTTGCGCCTTACAGGTGTGCCTCTGCACATCACGTCAGGGTCTTACATGCTACCATATCAGAATCTCACATGCTACCAAATCACGTCAGGGTCTTACATGCTACCAAATTAGGGTCTTACATCAGAGGGTCTTACATCAGGGTCTCACATGCTACCAAATCACGTCAGGGTCTTACATGCTACCAAATTAGGGTCTTACATCAGGGTCTTACATCAGGGTCTTACCTGCTACCAAATCATGGCAGGGTCTTACATGCTACCAGATAAGGGTCTTACATCAGAGGGTCTTACATCAGGGTCTTACCTGCTACCAAATCATGGCAGGGTCTTCCATGCTACCAATCTGACTTGCGCCTTACAGGTGTGCCCCTGCACATCACGTCAGGGTCTTACATGCTACCAAATCAGGGTCTCACATGCTACCAAATCACGTCAGGGTCTTACATGCTACCAAATTAGGGTCTTACATCAGAGGGTCTTACCTGCTACCAAATCACGGCAGGGTCTTCCATGCTACCACTCTGACTTGTGCCTTACAGGTGTGCCTCTGCACATCACGTCAGGGTCTTACATGCTGCATAGGGTTGGCCAGAACCGTATACCTATACACACCATATATGACCGTGTGTATGATGATTTCTCTGCTGCTACTATTCCCTGTTGCTATTCCCTGCTAAAAATACCATACATACACCGTGTATGCCCGTGTGTATGGTGATTTCTCTGCGTCGAATTCCGTATACTATACACTGAGTATGCGGTGTATGCTGTATAGATGTATGGTTCTGGCCAACCCTATACATGCAGTATACCGACGAACAACTGCACAGACACCCAAATGGTTTATGTGAGGCTGGCCAGGATCATGTGTGTGTGCGTACTTACGGTGTGTGTACGGTGTTTTCAGCATAGATTACGGTGTATGTATGGTATTTTTAGCAGGAAAATGTTAACAAGTACGGTCATATACGGTATATGTACGGTATTTTCAGCAGGGAAATGTCCACATGTACGGTCATATACGGTATATGTACAGTATTTTGAGCAGGGAAACGTACGGTCATATACGGTGTATGTACGGTATTTCCAGTAGGGAATACGGTGGACGCGTGGTATTTTCATCAGGGAAATGTCTACACGTACGGTCATACATGGTGTATATATACGGTTCTGGCCAATCCCTGAATGTGTGGCTTGTTTGATTTTCATGTATAAAATGATGCGCACGGTGCCAGGCACTCATAAACCTTACAGGTTCTAGCATGTGGATTGCGCTTTAAAAATGTGTGTGTACTATATGGTTGCATGTGTGTGTACATATGCATGCGTGCGAGTGTGGCTTTCGCTGCAGCACATTTGAGGGCAACAACATGCAAATATTTAGAAAGATTGCACAGACAAATAATTCTCCCACAGTGATTGATTGAAAATAAGCCACTGCTGTACCTGGTACCATTCAACATTTTTACCAAAGAAAATAAGAAAGCAATAACGGGAGTCAGGAGGGTTGCGAGTGTAGAACAGTGGAATGTTAACATGGTTTTAGGGTTTAGGGTTATGGTTTTTAGCGTAACATGGTTTTAGGGTTTTGGGTTTAGGGTTTTAACGGACCTCGCACAACTAAACCCTAAACCCTGTCCTCTGATCTTTGCACTAGAGCTCAATTTCTTGAGAATGCACGGCCAAGTCTCTGATTCAGCTATTGGGGAGGTCTTTCCTCTGTATCTCATCTGTCAATAAAGCCTGCAGACAGTGCTAACTTCCTTTGTGCGTCTGCATGCGTGCACACACAAACACACACACACACATACACACACGCACGCACGCACACACACATACACACACACACGTAACCCCCTGCATTTAGGAGGCCTCCCACAAGGGCCGTGTGTTTGAGGAGCTGGTCACTGATCTGAGCAACGTGGTGTCCCAACAGAAGCTGCACATACAGGTAGTCTTTCGTACTTAGTTTTGTGAGTTACCTTAAGAAGCGACATTGCATCTCATGCATTTTAAGAAGCAGGCGGAGCAATGTGGTGTCCCAACAGAAGCTGCACATGCAGGAAGTCTTTTGTGCCTAGTTCTGTGACTAGGCTTCAGAAGCGACATTGCGTCTCATGCATAACAAAGAAGGCAAGGAAAAGAGGGTAGCATCTGATGCTCGTCATTGCAGAAGAATGAATGCCAAGGGGTGACGCCTGACGTGGTGTGTGTCAATGTGTGTGTGTGTGTGTGGTGTGTGTGTCAATGTGTGTGTGGCAGAGCAGATAGGGCTCTTAAATGTGTGTGGCTGTTGCAGCGCTGCTGGCTGTCGTGTTTAATGGAAACAACTGAGAAGTGGTGCCTGATCTGGTTAACGCATTGTGTGTTGTGTAAGAGTAGGTAAGGTAGGCATTAAGACAGACAGGTATAAACACATCCGTTTTACTTGGAATGCATGCGTAAGATGTATGAAAGAAAGCAGGCCTGGTGCTTGAGCTGGCGGTTCTTTTGTTTTCGACGAATGAAACGTGCTAGTGTGTTGTGTTGTGTGGTGTGGTGTCTCACCACACCACATACTCCCTGCTGTGTTCTGCTGCTGTGAGAGGTTGTTGTGCTACAAAGCTGCACAGAGCCTTTCTTATGGGCTGGAGTCACGTGGCCCTGCAGACGGAAGGGTCAGGAAATCTTAGCAAATACGTTGTGTCGGTGAAGATGCACGTACAGGGAGTGGGGACGGAGAAGTAAGGTACCCTCAGCAAATATTCTGTGTCGGTGAAGATGCACGTGCAGGGAGTGGGGACAGAGAAGTAAGTTACCCAGATTGATTGATTGGCTCCTTTTCCTTGATGAATGTGGGGGGAGGGTGTCATTGCTTACGTGGGGGCCAATGCTTACGTGGGGGGCATTGCCTACGTAGTTTTTGTTCTTCCGGGCAGTTGCGGGCGGCTCTGAATACATACATGAATACGTACATGAATACATAAACTATCATACGTGAAAGCACGTAACATCATATGTCATCATATGTCATCATATATGTGAAGGCACATATTATCATCATACATGAATATAATAATATAATACATGAATACAAAACATGAACTACACCATGCACACACCTCTGTGTCGGCCTTCACACATTACACAGACTCTTCAAAAGGAGAGGGAAGCCTTAAATGCCCAGCTGCGTTCTTCTGGGCCTGAGCAGCTACAGCGCCTGTCCGCTCGGCTAGCAACAGCCAAGGGGGCAGCTGCAGATGCTGTGGTGATGAGGGATCAGGTGTGTAGTGGGCGTGCGTGCGTGCGTGAGGGTGCATGTGAGTGCGTAAATGTGTGTGTGTGCGTGCGTGTGTGCATGCGTGCGTGCATGTGGGTGCATGTGGGTGCATGTGAGTGCGTAAATGTGGGTGTGTGTGAGTGCGTGAATGTGGGTGCATGTGAGTGCGTAAATGTGGGTGCGTGCGTGCGTGTGTAGTGTGCGTGCGTGCGTGCGTGAGGGTGCATGTGAGTGCGTAAATGTGTGTGCGTGCGTGCGTGCGTGCGTGCGTGCGTGTGTGTGGGTGCATGTGAGTGCGTAAATGTGTGTACGTGCGTGCATGTGTGCGAGTGCGTAAATGTGGGTGCATGTGATTGCGTAAATGTGGGTGCTTGTGAGTGCGTAAATGTGGTGCGTGTGAGTGCGTACATGTGGGTGCGTGTATATGCGCGTGTGCATATGTGTGTGTATCCTGCATTTGGCGCATGAGTGTGGGTGTGTGTGAACGTGCGTGCATGTGTGAGCATGTGTGCACGTGTTTACATGAATCATGCTGTCTACAAAGAAGTCATGCATAACCTTGTAAACCTTGGCTTCACTCCAAGGTTGAGGTAGCCTTGTTTGAGATCATGCTGATATGATGTATACATGCGGTCATGTGTATGTGTGCACGTATGCCCTCTCAGGCTGAGACCAATCGGCAGAGATGGCAGGAGGCAGAGCGACGCGTTGTGGAACATCAGGTGTGTGTGTGAGTGTGTATATAGTTGTGTGTGTGTGTGCGTTTGTGTGTTTGTGGGGGAGTGAGTGTGTGTTTTGTGTGTGTGTTTTTGTACAGGGTACGGCTGAAACTGTATGTGCAGATGTGCGGTGTGTGCTTAGGTACATGATAGGATAGAGTAATAACGTGTGTGTGTTTGTACAGTGTGAGGGTGAGACACAGTATGTGCGGTGTGTGCTTATGTACGTGATAGGATAGAGTAATAGTGTGTGTGTGGGGGGGGGGGGGGGGAGGCGGGGGTATAGGATAATTATGTGTGGGTTTAGGTTGCGTATGGTGCAGTGTTGTCGCGTACGGTACGTACGGTACGTACGGTACGAGAGCTGCAGATCGTACCATTTTCAAACTTCTTGAATTTATTCAGCAAGCCTTTCATGCATGCCACCTTCAAAAATGCAGCTCAAAACAACCTTACTAAGAGTTGTGTGTCCCTCACTGTAGGCCCTTTTCACCCCCCCCTTGTACACCATACCAGTTCAAAATGGTCCGTTCTTGCCCAATATTCCTCAAAAATCATATTATATCATTGGTAATGAATGCCCTCGCAAACTCCGAAAAGCACGACCCCCCCTCCCGAAAATATTATTTTAAATTCGTACCAGTCGTACCGCACCGTACCGTACGTACCGTACCGTACTATAGTACGACGTACGATGTGGGTCCGTACGTGCGTACGCCACAACACTGGTATGGTGTGCTATGTGTGGAATGTATAGGAGGGACTGTGGTGTGCGTATGTGTGGAGTGTATAGGAGGGGCTGTGGTTTGCTATTGGTTATTCAAGGGTACTTAAGCTCAGTACTTTAGCTATCAGGTAGGCAGCAACACATACACATGCGCACGTCATAGCTATATTGATTATATTTGCACCACCTTATGCGCATGCCAAGTGACGGACTCACAGTCTAGCCTCTGCCTGTGTTAAACTCAGAACATTCAATATACCTGCACAGACACACCTTCACGCACACCAACACACCAACACACACGCACAATAACACACACGCCACATTCGCATTCACAGATAAATGAGCACGCCACAAACACATCAGCATATATGCACAAACACACATACTCACACACACACACACACACCAACACAAGCTAGCACATCCACAAATACACAGGCAGATGCCATGCAACGCATTGAGGAACTGAGCCATCATTGTTCACGTTTGGAAAAGGGCCTTGCAGCCGCACAACAAAAGGCGCAGCAAGCAGAAGCACGCTCGGCTGATCTGGACTCTCAGCTGTCTTCTACAGAGGATGCTCTCAAGGTGTGATTATTTTATATTTATATTATTATATTGGACTCTCAGCTGTCTTCTGCAGAGGATGCTCTCAAGGTGTGATTATTTTATATTTATATTATTATATTAGACTCTCAGCTGTCTTCTGCAGAGGATGCTCTCAAGGTGTGATTTTTTTAAGACTGGACTCTCAGCTGTCTTCTGCAGAGGATGCTCTCAAGGTGTGGTTTTTTAAGGGGTGCATTACTTGCCTACCTTCCTGGTGCACCTTGATAATGCACAATCACATTAATATCAAGGCTGTGCAATGACGCCGTCAGAGCGAGTTTGCACCGTAATTACGGTACGGTGGACGGTCCGTACCGTCAAAGCGTCAAAATGACAGTGTCTCATAGATGACGGTGTCTACCGTCCAGACGGTCGAGGGGACCGTCCACCGTAATTACTGTGTAAACTGTAAATCCACCGTCAAGTGCTTTTGTGCTGTGAAAAGTTTAGACTAGGATTTGAATCCTGGTCAAGGCAAATCTTTTTGCTATTCTTTTTCCATTCCTTTCCCTTTCATTATCACACCAAACTTTTGTTTGTGTAAATAATAAATAACACAAATGCAACATTTTGAAATGAGGGGAAAAGAGCCAAAGTGGCCATTTTGGGGTCAAAATGCCATTTTCGGGCCTCTTTGCGATTTTTTGACCGTACCGTCCACCGTACCGTCATGCACCGTCATGACGGTCCCTAAATTCCGAAATGACAATCGGACATCGTCATTTACGGCGTCCACCGTCAGACCGTATTTTGACGGACCGTACCGTCACACCGTCATTGCACAGCCCTGATTAATATACAAAACAAGCCCCTGTGGGCAGAAGCACGCACGACTGATCCGGACTCTCTGCAAAAGATGCCCTCAAGGCCAGTTCCTGTGCTGTGCTGCTGGTGTGTGGTTTGAGTTGCATGCGCTGTTCTCTTTTGGTTCACCAGTAGCTGCACACGCACACGCACGTGCTGTTTGTTTGTGCAATCACAGAGTGTTTATGCAATCACAGTTCAAGTGTTTGTTTGTGCAATCACAGAGTGTTTGTGCAAATACAGAGTGTTTAGGCAATCACAGATCAAGTGTTTGTTTGTGCAATCACAGAGTGTTTGTGCAATCACAGATCAAGTGTTTGTGCAATCACAGAGTGTATGTGCAATCACAGAGTGTTTGTGCAATCACATATAAAGTGTTTGTTTGTGCAATCACAGATCAAAATCGCGATGCTGGACAGCGCCCATGACAGCGTGGCTGCTCTGAAAGCGGAGCTGGAGGTGAAGGGTGTATCTTCAGACTGCTGTTTCTTCAGGCTGCTATTTCTTCAGGCTGCTTCAGGGTGTCTGCTTCAGGCTGCTATTTCTTCAGGCTGCTTCAGGCTGTCTGCTTCAGGGTACTGTTTCTTCAGGCTGCTATTTCTTCAGACTGCTTCAGGGTGTCTGCTTCAGGCTGCTGTTTCTTCAGGCTGCTTCAGGGTGTCTGCTTCATGCTGCTGCTTCTTCAGGCTGGTGGTGTCTGTGTCGGTCACACTGCTTTAATTGATGTAGATGCCAAAATTGTTAAGGGCAGTTGAGAAACTGGACGGTTTTAAGGGTTGGCCAGAACCAAATATAAACGGTGTATATACGGTGTTTTTGGCACTCCAAATACATCTTCAAATGCGGTGTATATGTACGGTTCTGGCCAACCCTAGCGGTTTGGTATGCAGCAAAAGGAATTTCAAAACGCACGATTTACCAATGTACACACACACACGTACTGTCGCAAACACACACACGCACACATGCATACACACACTGATAAATGCACAATCACACAGATGCAAGCACCCACATACATCTGTACACACACTCACCTGAAATAAACCATTGAACAAACACACTGTTGCAAACATGCACGCACACATACATACAAATATAACACATACATACGCACACAAATATATACACAGACGCATACACACACAACCGTACATACTCACCTAAACACAGGACTATGCTGCGGAGGCGGAAGACGCTCGTAGGAGTGCAGAGGAGATAGAGGGCCAAGCAGCTCAACAGGCAGAGGCAGACAGTCAAGAGAAAGCCAACCTCAGGTGCGTGTGTGTTTGTGTGTGCATTTGTGGGTACGTGTGCGTGTGTGTGTTTGTGTGCTTTTTGTGCACCTATGTGTGCGTGTGCTTGTGCGTGCGTGTGTTAGTATGTATGTGCATGTGTGTATGCATGTGTGTGTGCGAGTGCATGTGTGTGTGTGTCCATGTGTAAGTAGCTGGGTGCACGTGTGTCTGTAGAATTGTGTAGAGCAGCACTCCTGTGCTTACTTTTGTGCCTCAAAACACGCTACCTGACTCGGAATGCAATCTGCAAATAAGTAAGGCTGGCCATACATTTATACGTATATACAGTGTACATACGCTATTCTTGGCAGGAAAATCACCATACATACGGTCATATACGGTGTGTATATACGGTTCTGGCCAACCCTACAATTAAGGCATTAGGGGTGACACAGAGGTGCGCAGCAACAAGCTTCCACTTGACGTTTCTGTGTCGAGGTTGGCGCAGGCCTGGCACAGAGCAGTCTGAACAGCAACATGCTTTTACTTGACGTTTCTGTGTCGAGGTCGGCGCAGGCCTAGCACAGAACAGCGACTTGCTTCTACTTGTTTTTTCTGTGTCAAGGTTGGCGCAGGCCTGGCACAGAACAGTCTGAACAGCAACATGCTTCTACTTGACGTTTCTGTGTCGAGGTTGGCGCAGGCCTGGCACAGGCCTGGCACAGAACAGTCTGAACAGCAACATGCTTCCACTTGATTTTTCTGTGTTGAGGTTGGCACAGGCCTGGCACAGAACGGTCTGAACAGAAACATGCTTCTACTTGACGTTTCTATGTCAAGGTTGGCGCTGGCCTGGCACAGAGCAGTCTGAACAGCAACATGCTTTTACTTGACGTTTCTGTGTCGAGGTTGGCGCAGGCCTGGCACAGAACGGTCTGAACAGCAACATGCTTTTTCTTGACGTTTCTGTGTTGAGGTGGCGCAGGCCTGGCCCAGGACAGTCTGAACAGAAACATGCTTCTACTTGACGTTTCTGTGTCGAAATTGGCGCAGGCCTGGCACAGAACAGTCTAAACAGCAACATGCTTCTACTTGACGTTTCTGTGTCAAAATTGGCGCAGGCCTGGCACAGAGCAGTCGGAGACTGCTTGAGGGCGCATTAAAAACAACCCTCAACAGAACAGTCGGAGGCTGCTTGAGGGCGCATTAATAACAACCCTCAACAGAACAGTCAGAGGCTGCTTGAGGGCGCATTAAAAACAACCCTCAACCAGCATTACCTGAGTTTTGGGACACGGGTCGGTTTGGCCCATATACGGTATTGGCGTAAGAGCATCGAGAGGATTCTTTCATAGTACGAGTTCATACGAGTTCATACGAGTTCGTACGAGCTCATACGAGCTCATACGAGTTCATAGTTTGATTCTTTCATAGTACGAGCGGACCTGAAAGCATGTGCCAATTGCGTACCAGCTGTGGTGCCAGGGGAAGCGGCCTTCAAAAGCACATCACTAAACAGGGCTTTCTCTATTTTAGAAGAACATGTGAATTGGTATTCAACCCAGGTCGGAACTGGTGACTGGAAAAATGCCCCTAGAGGGTATGTCACAGAAAAAGCCGTCGCACTTCCCTATAGATGCAAAATGTGTGTTTGACTGTTTATTTGACAAAGGCCAGAATTGGTGGCAGGGGAAGCGACCCTAGAGGGCATGTCGCAGAAAAAGCCTTCGCTCTTCCCTATGGATGCAAATTGTGTGTTTGACTGATGTTTTAACGCAGGTCAGAACTGGTGGCAGGGGAAGCGGCCCTAGAAGGCATGTCACAGAGTTTGCAGCAAGCGCAGGCCAAGCAGAAGGTGGCTGAGGATCGTGCAAAGGATGCCGAGGGGAAACTCAAGTCCGTGGAGGAGCAGGTGCAGGAGAAGGGGGAGCTCATTAAATACGTGGAGGAGGAGGTTGAGCGTGTGAAAGGTGGGTTGAGTTTGTATGCGTCTCCAGTACGAAGAGGAGGGAAGGGCAGCGTGTGTGGCGCAAGGATGGAGAGACCTTCTAGAGGCGCATGATACTTCTAGAGGCACACACACTTTCACACACTCACATGCAAACACACACACACAAACGTGCGTGCACACGCGCATATATATGCACACGCACACGCACACATACATAGCACATACATACACACATTGTGCATGAAAAATAGTGTCCGAAAGCGTGACGCTGCAGTTAGAGTATGTGCACGTGAAAAACAATCTAGCACTGATACACGTGCGTGTTTGGAAAGTTTGAGGGCCGTGTGCTATGTGTTGCATGTGAAAGGGGCAAGATGCTGAATTTACAATGTGTGTGCGCTCATGCACACACACACACACACACACACACACACAACACAAATAAATCACACATCAAACACTCACACATTGTGTGGCGCACAGGCCTGTATGAGAAGCGCGAGGGCCGCGTGCGTGAGGAGCGAGACGCTGCACAGGCTGCTGCTGAAGCAGCCCAAAAGGCCTGTACGAGTGTTGAAGTGCACCTGGCAGAGGCAGTGGCCAGGGGGGACACCTTAGCTGCAGAGCTGAACAAGGAGCGACATGCTGCAGCAGCTGCATTAGAGGCGTCTGTGCGCCTGCAGGCTGAGGTTGATCAGCTCAGCGGTAAGCTTGTGGAGGTGGAGGGGGAGATGCGTGCTCTGCTGGAGGCGGTCGAGCGGCAGAAGCTGGCGTCTGTGAGCAAGATGCGGCAGCTGGCGTCCTTTTTGACAGATCTGGGGTGAAACTGCACAGCCAGAGGTGCTGGCTGAGTTGTGGTGGACGGAGGAGAGCATCCTGCGGCAGGGGTTGTTGGCTTAAGTAAGAGAGTCAATAATTGCGGCGGCTTTCTCGCTGACCAATCTGGTTCTGAGCGTGAGATTGTGTGGCCTCGCTGTTTTGGCGGGCCTGATCTTGTGATGTTTTGCAGGGCATCACGTGTTTAAGTACTTGGACAGCAGTTCCTGCTCAAATGACAGGGCATCACGTGTGTTGGTGCTTGGGCGGCAGTGCCTGCTCAGGTAAGCCTGCCTTTTTTTTCTGCAGGTGTTGCTGGACGTGCCAATTTCTGACAACTAATTTAACGTGACTTACCCTGTGCCGCAATCAGTGTTGCTGCTCTCATTTATTTCTAGACTTTCTGCTCAGTTATTTAGCATGTGTGTATTTATCCTTTCAAACATGGTTGGCTGGAGTCTCCATACCCCCTGGCTATGAAACCAAGTGACATACAACCAAACAACATGTACATTAATTAAAATTGACTACTGTGTAGACTCTTCCCCTACCCAACAAGCAGAAAAGGCACGAGAACAACATAAGCTGCTAATGCCTCGCGTAGAACCCGTCATACCATCCTTCTAGGAGCAACAGGCACCATTTACAGCCACACAAGGAACCCACTCCACAGCCTCGGAGCTGCTGGTCTAGCCACAGCACTCATGAAAACATTTAGCCAACATGCGATCAGATCCGCAACAAAAAGCATACAGATAAGAAGAGACATTGAACACAACCCCCAAAATTATCTGAGCAATACTCCTGGTGGTATGCAGGCTTCTGCCTCCCAGCCACCTGATCCCCACTGAAAAGCCACTCCTCTTTTTATACTCCAGGTGGGATGTTGTGTGTCTCTGCGTTTATGGGGTGTGTGCAGAACACTGGCAGAACACAAAACAGCATCCTTTCCTGATTCATGCCGGTGATGTATTGAAATTTTATATAATGATTGCCCGGCGTGTGCGGAGCGAGCTTTAGGAAACATTGCAACTTTGAAATAGAGGAGGACGTTGTACTTGTTGCTTCTTTCTCTTGTGGGACAAACATCAATTCAAAATTGACATCTCAAGGAAGAGGTAGTTAATCAAGAAAACAATTGCTGAGTTCAACGAGTAAAACTTGAATTCCAGTTACTGGAGTGAAGCAGAGTGACATCACTCTTAACACTCTTCTCACTACTCTTGCTTTTTATCGGTGTTTTTTTCAAGTGAATCCATCTTTTTATTTAATTGGACTTCCTCACAACTGCTACTCTTCCTTCTTAGTTAAAGTATTATGTTTCTGCCTCTTTATTTTCTTCTAGTATGAGCAGCAGGCAACCCTCGCCATGGCCCGCGCGTAGCATGCAGCCCCCATATGCCCACGCACAGCAGGCAACCCCCATCACGTCAGTAACAAAGAACATGATCATGATGTGAACAGACAAAGGTAGTCCTGGATTGAGTTTGATCTCTATATCCCTAGCAAGCTGCGCAACATCTGAGTTTGCAGATAGGTGTCCTAAAATCGCGCACTGGCGGTAAAAGTAGCATAAAAATAAGTAATAGTATTGCGTTGTTTGGAAGCAGCCAAGCGGTGTGGCAGTTCTGTTGGAATGTATGCAAAGTCCAAAAATTCTGAAGACAATTAGACGGCACAAATGAAGACAATAAGATGGCACTTTAGGGATCCTTTTGGAGGTTTAAAACATTCCCAAACACCTGCCATATTGTGGTGATGCAAACAAGTTTGGCAACAACCTAAAACGTGATAGGGGAGTAATCATTCTTGGGGTAAAATGGTTTAGCGTGTATATCTGGTGGTGCTATTGATATTATATTATATTACATAGTCAAAAGTCTACGCTAGAAAGCACTTACATTGCACATGACAACTGAGTCCTGTGCTAAACAACTGCTGGCTCATTGACCAATGATCGAAAACTGCTAAGTTATTTGGTTTATTCCTTTGTTTGCTTTGCACTCCCCAGCCAGACAGACTCTGCTGTGTGGATTGCACGGTGAAAGAGTACGTGGAGCCTAGGCATAGTCGTTAACCATAAGCCACTTCAATATAGCACATATGGGGAGGGGGCCAGAAGTGCTTGTCATGACCAGTGCCAAGCAAGAACACAGTGTGTTTGGCATATACATCCGCACATTATTTGCCAGAAAGAAGAAATAAACGCAGATAGCATAAGCTGTCAGATCAAACCATCACCTGAGCCAAGAAATAAACTCACATCACAAGCTAATCGGTTGCCCTTTCGGACCGCCAAGGTGAAAAACCATCCAGCAGAAGAGTCGGTTATTTGCATCGCTGTGGTCCCTAATGCTTCTAACTGTCTCCATGCCTTTACGCTCCCTGCCATACTCGTGTGCGTGTCTATCTCTGCTAGTGCTACTCATCTTTGGTTGGCTGCCACACCACTGTCCCTTCCTGGAGCTAGGACCGTTTACTCAGACAGACTTCTCAACCTCATTGTTTTACACATTGATATCATCCGGTGAACAAATATAGTCAGAGACCTGACAAGGGTCTCCTCTTGAGCATCCCCTCTAACTGTACCTTTTAAATCCTGGACATCTGCAATGACACGCTTTTGCAATCGCTTTTCTGTATGTACGTTAGCAATGTAACCCTAAAAGCTGTACGCATTACACGTAAGTGCATTATAAACTAAAATATTCTGCCAACTGGACTTGTACATGACAAAGCGGACCCTGAAACAACACATTTGTAGGGTACTATTGCTTTGAAGGGCACAAATGCAAAGTGAATAAAGTCACATCTCTCCTGCCTTACCTTACAACGCGCACTTTCCATTACTCTAAGCGACTCTCATCAGGAGCCATTTTCATGTCAAGCCTGCAACCCTCCTAATCCCAATTGATTTTCTCTCTTCTTTGTGTGTGGAGGAGTTTTATGGTACCTGGTACCAAATTGGCTCTTTTAATAGCGATTTTCACTGCCTGCGTAGTTTTTTTCTTTCTTCTTCCCTCTATACATCCTCCACTTCTTACAAATCAGATCTTTCGAATTGATTTGAATAAATTTATTTGTGACACATCTTTAGTGCGTTCCTCGAGGCTGTGCCCATGTCCTTGGCGCAATACATCTAACCATCCAAAAAGTAAAGCAAAATTGAATCAGTCCTGCTTCTTTGATCTTTTTTTCAATCAACCATTTTATACCCAAGGTGTGCATCTGCACTGCTCCCCCCAAGCCAGGGACGTGTCATATGACGTATTCGTGTAACAAGGGCGTACGATTACTGGCTTTTAAGGCAGATTTTGCACAGGAACCCTTGCAGTCTTACGGTGCAGATGAGCTGCCAGATTGTAAAACAGGATGGTTAAGTCAAACTGTCCGCAAAACTGATGTTTCCCTCAGATATTATGGTGTTTCTAATAAAATAAGATAAAAAATATGGTGTTTCTATTGAAATAAGATCAACCATGGTTGAAATCTGCGATTGAAGCGGTTGAAACCACTTGCAGGTTCCTGTACAAAAATACAGTCGAAGAGCGGTTGAAGGAGTTGAAATCACCGCTACCGATTGAAATCATTTCAATCGAGGGCCTTGGCTGAAATCCGCATTGAATTTAATTGCGGTAGAATTCAACCCCTCTTCAACTGATGCCTGTGCTGTTTAACGATTGCTGGAAGATTTACTGAATAACAACAAAAATGATCCCAACTTGCGTGTATGTCAATGTGTTAAAGCAAATTTGTACAAGCTACAGTGCTGAGTCTTGTACAGTGCTGAGTCTTTGATCTGTTAGGCCAAGCCTGCAACCCTCTTAATCCTCATTGATTTTTCCTATTACGGTATCCTATTACGGTACCAAAGTGGCTCCTTTTCCTTTATTAATGTGGGGAGTGGCTTTCACTGCCTGCGTAGTTTTTGTAGTTTTTTAGAAGGAGTAAACTGGGGAAATGTCCAAATATGTGCCCTTTTTGCACTCGGAAGCCAGCCATCCACTGCCCCTTTATCCGATCGGTACCTTTTTTGCTTTGAATTGAAGCTGGCATTATGAGTTACACGAGGATGTACTTGGATTCAAGTGGGTCACTCTGTGTGCAAATTGGCAGGGCGGAAAGCCCACAGGGACCACCAAAACCCTACCTAAGAAGGTGGCCTGTCACGCCCAATTGTTGGCAGTGACGATTCGTGTGATTTGGTTGGTTGGTTTTTCAGTTGAGGTTGTTTTGCCTGGTCTCGTTCAATAAGCTGGCGAAGCCAGTTTATTGAAGATAGCATTTTCTGGTTTTGATATTGCGGTATTCAATTAGCTCAGTAAACTACACAATGCTCAGCCAAATGGTTGAGTAAACTTCCCAGCCCTGGGGAGGAGAGGCACGGCAGCCGACTAGAGTGTGTGTGTATAGTATACGTCAGTGTGTCAAGTAAGTCGGATTTAAGAAACAGCAGAGAAAGAGAGAGAGTATCAGAAGAATTGCAGTTTGTAGTGCAGTTCCCAGCCTTTGCTTGCTCGAGAGAGACTCGTCATTCTTCAATAGATTATAGATTGTTGTGCTGAGACTTATACTTTGCAGTGACAGTGATTTGCTATGACAGGCCTTGCATGGGAAAACTGCATATGCCTACATCCCCAACTAGTTGACCGTTTCACTCCATTTTTTTTGCAATGATGTTTGTTTGTCATAAAAATTCTATAACACCAAAAATCATGTGATTTGGTAATGTGGGTGGCCTGCTATGGAGATTTTGTGGTGAAAAGTAGGGTTCACGCCGCGGCCAATAATTAGGCATAAGGGCCCACATTTGCTACAATGAAACTCAACTTCCCTGCTGCTACCATTTGGAGCCAAGTTTGAATGTAGCAAACGTGGGCTCGCATACTCTGGGAACACTTGGAAAACACCCCCATTGGGGGGGTCAGTCGTTCCCCTCTGGTAGTTTTTTTTTCTTTTTCTTATTCTTGGATCTGTTATGCGCATGCGCTGTGATACACAGCTCTGAGAAAAAAGCCACGACACAATTCAGGACTCGAGGTCATGGATTCAAATGTGAGACTTAATTGGAAGGTAGAAGTCCAGACCAAAGTCCTTATGTTTGTAATATTTGTGATGCATAGCGGTAACTCATCGGATGTTCAATGTAAGAAACATCATCTTTTCTTGCATGGGCACCAAACATCAACGGCCCCAGTTCAACCATTTGTTTCATCACATTTCTGATGGTGCTATTAAGGATTTTGCTTTCAACACAACCTGTGGTGGAGAGGAGGAAGAGTGGCCAGCAGCAGCCCAAATGTGTGTGCACCACTCATTACTGTAACTTCACGCAACGAGCATTGCCTGCGCACCCCCCCCTCCACTCCCCCGCATCTTGTGTTCCAGTCCACTGCTCTATTGCTGTTCAGGTGTGGAGGAGCCGAGGTGTGCTGCTACCTGTTTGACCATTTGTTGTTCCTGTGTGCGAATTTGAGAGGGCGCTCTAGAATGCACCCACTGAGCAAGCATGGCTGCTTTCAAACTGCTGGGTTTACTTGCAGATAAGTAGGCTGAAGCTGGTAGGCAAACCACCAATGCTCTCTAGGAACCTGCTAGGTAGTTACCAGCAAGCAGTTTGTCCCTACTCTGACCCTAAGTGGTTAGCTTGCGCTTACTAGCGGCTAAGATCCGTACTTATAAACTAGCTAACCACTAACGCGGCTAAGATCTGTAATTATAAACTAGCTAAGCACTAAAGCGGCTTAGATTTGTGCTTTCTAGCTGTATAGTTGTTAGTTTACTAGCACAGATATTCTTAGCCAAACATGCCCTTTTTGGAGGACTTCTCAACAGAACGACCCTATTTGCTGCAACAGCGGTCAACAACCAACTTGTTTATAACTCCCTTTCTCAGCAGAAAACTAGAATTTTCCTTTTCTCTCTGAGCTTATTGATTTATTTGTGGCTGGCCGAGACCAGTCAGCAGCCGATCAGCCAAACAACCTGGCTGAGAGTTTTCCCCCACCATTGTAACCATTGTAACCAAACATGCCTTACCAGTGTGGCCTACTAGCTTATTAACAGCATACTGCTTCAGTCACCAGTAAGCTGTGTAGTAACGAGGCTTACTGGTCTGCCTTACCAGCAAGCAGTTCAGTATGCGCAAATGAACGTCAAATCCTAGCCTACTCTTCTGCTTACTAAAAAATGATCCGTAAACAGTGGTTACTGGTAAGCCAGGGTAAGCGCCTTCAGCAACCACATAAAGCATGTCTGCTTACTAACCTCGGTTACCATGGCTCACTAATAAGCACTGCTTACCACCGCTTATTTGACGGTGGTTACAAGTAAGCCAGGAATTGGTAATCGAGTAGTAAGCCTGGTATGCCAGTCTGGTAACGTTTTCCAACATTCCGACAAACTCAGACGTCTACAAGTTTATAAGTACACGTCTAGAAGTCTGTAGACACAGCCCTGCTGTAATATAAAAGAATAATAAGTGCAAGATTCATACAAATTGAACCAAGTCAGGTCAGTACACCGGTCACAAAGTCACAGTCTCGCATTGGTGGTCGTAACCTTGAAAATACATACACGAATAGGCTTTGAAATCACACACATTTTGGTCCAAGACAGTGCCTTCAAAAAAATAGTACCACCTACCTATTTGACCAGCCCCATTAACCTGGGGGCCTGCATCTGTGATCTGATCTGCTGCTCCCAACACACCGGTGACCGCTAGGTCAATTTGGAACACGGGTCCCGAAAAGTCCATTAGTGGTCAATGCATCCCCCCATAAGCAACAACCAACACCGAAAGCCTCCTCACAATTTACCTTGGCGGAATCACTCACTGCAACAGCACAATAGCGCTTGCTTGTAAGGAGCCTGTGCTCCAGACAAAGGCATGCATGCCCACCATGGACACGCAGCTACCGTCAGCCGATGCAACCAATGCAGCCAATTTCCTGTACTCTCAAGAATCACTGAAGCCCTCTGGAGGCTAGGAGATTGGAGGCCAGTGAGACACAACTGAAGAAGTGCGGCACTCTCGTGCCAACTCAAACCACACCCAGGTTCCGACCAACACACATTCGTGTGAAGGAGGAGTTTGCTTACTATGCTTGATTTGGCACCCTTACCAGCCCACTTTAACCAGAGCGCTCATGCTCCTGGAACCACTGCTAAAGCACCTCCAATCTTTCTATGATGCATGCCTGGCTGTCACTCTTCGGTAATCACATTCATGCTTGGAACTGCGGTGCAAAAAATTGTTACAAATGAAAATGTCCGGCCGTCACTCTTCGGTAATGATCTCATGCTCGAAGCTGCAGTGCAAGGCTCTTACACACAAATACACAAACACACACAAAACAAAATTCACAAATGCTCCTGGCATGGTGCATCGCAGGGTGCAAAACAAGGCATGAAAGAAGCACGAGACAAGGCAAAGTGCAAGACAAGGCATAAAAGAAGCACAAGGCAAGGCAAAGTGCAAGACAAGGCATAAAAGAAGCACAAGGCAAGGCAAAGCGCAAGACACACTGTTCATACAACACTAAGTGCAAGCAAGTCAGCACCTCCTGCATCCAAACCGTGTCAGAAACAGGACTGCCGATGTCAAAAGCACACAGGGTACAAGCATGCACCAATCTGCAGTCCACCTGAGGACTGACACAACTGTGTGCGCCAAAAAGCAAGTTGTATGTTTTGGGGTTTGTAGCTTTGCAAGATGTCACTCCATGTCTGCGTTAAATAGGTCTTTTGCTTTCAAGCAGTGTTGACAGCAAGAAGCGACGCAGCTGCTTTCTTTTTCTTTTCTTGAGCAGGTCCTCAGGGACAAGACGCTTGTAACCAAACACACATCCAAGAGCAGCAACAAAACATTCCCTACATACACACACCTAAGCAACTCTCCACAGCTTGATACCAACAACACACACAAGTCAGTCATACAAGAGACGTGTAGTGTGCATACCACCGTGTATGACACATCTTCTAAGCGACTCTCTGCAGCTTAACATCATCAAAACAATCACGCACACACACGCACACAAACGCACAAGTCAGTCATACAAGAGACGTGTAGGGTGCATACCACCGTGTACGACACATCTTCTAAACTACTCTTTGCAGCTTAACACCATCAAAACACACACGCACACACACACACACAAGTCAGTCATACGCAAGATGTGTAGCGTGTACACCACCGTACAACACACACCCACCTTCTACATCTTCGTCAAGCTGCTGCCCTTGCTTGACACGCGCCAAAGGAATGCGCACCATCTCTTCGTCAGGTGCACCCTTTGCGCTAGCCTTATTGACTATGCTCTCAAGGGCCACGATTCGGGACTCGCTCTGGGATGGTTTGCAGGGGTTGTATACATGTGTGCGTGTGTGTACGTTGCGTGCATGTCTGTAGATGTGTGTGTGTGCGCGTGTGTGTGTGCGCGTGTGTGTGTGCGCGTGTGTGTGTGTGCACATGCACCAGCGCTCATCTAGCCATCTTCAGGACCAGGACCGCTCATAAGGGGCGACCCTAGCGAGTTAGTGTGATGCCAGACATTGACGAAATAAAAGTCGGAGCAGTGATAACCAAGAAAAGCTGATTGAGCCGTCAGTTGCTCCTCTGAGTGCGCACAAAAAACATTTCTGACACGGCAACTGTTACACCCATAACAACGGCGCCACAACCACCACGCTAGGACCCCCCCCACACCCACACACACACACACTCTCACACTCACACCCACACCCACACCCACACCCACACCCACACCCACACCCACACCCACACCCACACCCACACCCACACCCATACACACACCTGGTACAGGCCAGCCTCAAGGTTTGTGTCGATGCGTGCTTGGCTCTCCCCCAATGTTGCCAGTGCAGCCACGTGCTTGTCTGGCATTGTTTGCTGGTACCAAGGGTGCTCTCGAATCTCGGGAATGCTGATGCGCTTGGCCTCGTCCAAATTAAACATCTGAAGCAAGGGGAAGGTGGGTGATTGTCAGAGCCAGTTGCTTGCCCAAGGGTGCTCAAAGATGTCAGGGATGCTGGCACGCTTGGCGTTGTCCAAATCGAACACTGAAGAAAGAAGAGGGGGCCCTATGATTCCTGACAGATATGCCAAGCATGATTTCCTCGCCCAAATAAAGACCAGAGGAGAGGAAAGGAACAAAAGTGATTTAGGATCAGAAGGAACAAGTGATGAGATCAGAAGGAGTACTTCTGAGGGAATTCATCAGAGGAGGAATTCATCAGAGGAATTTAAGATCAGAGGAGAGGAAGGGATTCCAAGGATTTCATCAGAGGAGGAAGTTAAGATCAGAGGAAGTTAAGATCAGAGGAGAGGAAAGGAAATCAAGGAATTGATCAGAGGAATCTAAGATCAGAGAGGAGAGGAAAGGAACAAATATCGTGCAGACACAACGTCAGCTTCACGGGTGGCCGGTGTACATGTATACAGTGTGTATGCAGTGTGTATGGCTGTATACAGTGTGTATGGCTGTATACAGTGTGTATGCAGTGTGTATGCAGTGTGTATGGCTACACGGGTGGCCGGTGTACATGTACACAGTGTATGGCTGTGCATCACACCAAACTCCTGCTACATACTACCATGTGTCACACACATACTACCGTGTGTGTACCATGACTGCATGGCTACACACATACTACCGTGTGTCTACCACGGTAGACACACATACTACCATAAGTAGACACACGTACTACTGTGTGTCTACCATGACTACACACATACTACCGTAAGTAGACACACACACACTACCGTGTGTCTACCACGGTAGACACACATACTACCGTAAGTAGACACACGTACTACCGTGTGTCTATCATGACTATATGGTTCTGGCCAACCCTTGTCAACGCACACCTCATTATAAATGCACACCTCAACCGCCAAACACAAAACACAAACGATTGGCGCAGGGAGCAAGTTTGTTTTAAAGTAGCCACGTGTGGATTCGTTGCATGAGATGCTGTTGCGATGTATGATTGGCCTCATTCAAGGAGAGATGATCTCCTAACAAAGATCTGACTTGGCGGGGGTGTTATAACGAGGAGTGGAACTGTCACAAAAAAATGTGTGTGTGCGTGTGCGTGTGCGTGCGTGCATGCGTGCGTGTGTGCGTGCGTGTGTGTGAATGTGTGTGTGTGCGAGCAGTTCTGTGTGTCTGTATTTCTTGGTGTGCACAATGAGTATTCACGTGCATGCACTGTCTGACCTTGTCCAGCAGGTCCTGGCACTCCTTGCTGAGCTTCTTGGCTGACTCTGCAATGCGTGGAGCCTCACGCCAGTTGCTTTTGATCTGCTGCAGCCATACCTGCGTTATTGGCATGCGTTGTGTGTGTATGTGTATGTGTACTTGCATGTGTGCATTTGTGTGTGTGTTTGTGCATGTGTGTGTGTGCGTGTTTCGTACATGTTTAGGGAGCACATATGCAAGTTGTGCAGAGGGAATGAACTGTGCAGGCTCACGTCCAAGTCTGCACACAAACCTCTACACGCACACATACATACGCACTCTGTGACACTCGCATACATACAACCACACACACAGAAGTGCATGCACGCATTTACAAGCAACACATTAACAAACTCTGACAACCATCCGCCCACCCACACATCCCCCACCCTCCCCTCCCCCAGCCACACTTGTGTGATTTACATACGTTGTGTGCCCATGTGTATGTGTGCTTGCATGGGTAGCGTACCTCTGCATGCGCTTGGCTACTGTTAGGGTCTGGATGGTCTGAGTGCTCAAACGGGAACATGCCCAGCATCATCACAAACAGCAGCACCCCACATGCCCACACATCCGCTTTTTGGGCGTCGTAGCCATGGTCTGTGTCTTTGCTGTTGATGAGCTGGGGGCTCATGTATACCGGGGTGCCTATCTGGGTGAACATGTTGCTCTGGTCCTCCCAGTTCTTTGCAAAACCAAAATCGCAGAGCTTGATGCAGGGCGGGTCCGCTGCGCACGCGTGTGTGTGTGTGTTTATGTGTGTTTATGTGTACGTGTGTGTGTTTATGTGTGTGTATGTGTACGTGTGTTTGTGTGTGTACGTGTATGCGTGTTTGTGTGTAAGTGTATAGATGGGGACAAGTCCTAAACCCTAAAGGAGCAGAGCGCTGCTGGTGGTGGGGGGGACAGAAAAACCTGGAGGTTGCGTGTGCATGCGAGCAAAGGTGTGGAGAGGCTGCTGGAAAGAAACATCATTGCACTCTTTGCATATCTTGTGCACGAGCTTCCTCCGCCTCGACATTAATTAAGGGGTGGAACAAATTATTGCACTTCGCACTCTTTATGTTTTTTTTGTGCACGAGCTTTCTCCGCCTCGACACTAACTAAGGGGTGGAACAAGTATGCAAGTCGGCCTTTTGGACTTCCTGACTTCCGTTTTGAAACAAAACCAGTATATCAGCCGCAAAAGCATGGAGCGCCATTACATTTTAGCAAATCCGTCACGCTCAAAAGCAACAAGCCTGGAGAGGTTGCTTTTTTTCAGCAACTACGTCACGACTTAAAGTGCGAGACATGATTCCATGATACACACACAGGGTTGTTCAGTTCGTTTTTTGGGGAGCAAGGGTTTGATAAAGTTCGTGAAAGTTCTAGAACCCTCGAACTGTTCGAAGGGTTCGATGTGCAATTATGGGAAACGGGCCCTTGGGCTTCTCCCCCCCTTCAAATCTTCCAATTAGTTGTGTATGTTTATAAATAATTATATGGAGAATAAGGGGTCGGAATGGGACTATGTCATCATTGTAGAGCAGGAAAAGGAGAACCTTAAGGTGCAAAGCAAGTGCCACGTTATACAAATCCTTAGCAGTTCAGAAATGTGTGACAAGTTGGGCCTTAAGGTTAAGGACTTTCTGGCCTGATACAGATTACAGATCATATTTCATATATAAATCATTTAACATGTCACTTTTACTGCAGGGAAAGAGTGGGACTGAACTGGGGGGGGATGCTGTCGCTTGCAATTTTGACAGACGCATGCTGTAAAGTTGGACAAACTCTTAAAAGTTCGTCAAACTTTGACCGAGCTCCGAACGGCACTTCTAAATTTCGTTAAAATGCGGGAAAGTTTGCGAACCCGGACTTTTGGCCGAACCTCAAACTGAACAACCCTGCACACACATGTTAGCAAAAGCTTGGCACAACTTGGCTTTGACCTTAAAATTGTTGCGATGAGGTCATGTGTTTGTGCGAGCTGGGTTCTGCGCCTGGGATATGTTTTTCTTAACCCTGTATGTGCCCTGCCTGCCATAGACCCCTGAGGATCAGATTTGGCCAAAACAATACCTAGTTATATACGGTGTGCGCACACTACGTATAAACGGTAAGGGTACGGCATTTTAGCAGGAAATTTACACTGCGTACAGTCATAAACAACGTGTAAACAAGGCTCTGGCCAGCCCTAGACATCTACTACAATCGATTCGACCAAGGACGCAGAAGGAATCCTCGCGCTATGGGCGCCAGGCTGTCACAAGCTAGTTTCATTTGTCTCTGACGAAGAGGGCCCCTTCCCTGGCTTAAGATCTCACAACATCCATACCATCTGTACCTGTTTGCTTGGTGGTGGAGCACGTCGTACTTATGATGGAGTTTTTGAAGATCAACCTTTCTCACCTCGGTTCAGTACTATGTTGTCTAGCTTCAGATCTCTATGGGCTACGTGGTTGGCATGCAGGTACTCCACGGCAGACAGGAATTGCTGTGCGTGAGGACGTTTGAATGAGGGTTTGCAAGTACAATGCGCATGTCCATACATGTGTGTTTGTGTACGTGTGTTTGTACCGCTTTCTACAGCACGGCCCTCTGACAGCAGCGCCTGTGCTTCAGGTACTATAGACAAAATCAGCCCCAATTAAGGTGCGTGCGCTGATTACGCAATATCCACCGTTCGGAGAGTGTTAATAGCTCCTGATCTACTAGGATTTGTTCCAGCTTATCATTCTACCCCTAAATTTATAGGGGTGGAATGCTTCAGGTTGTAAGGTAGCAGAGATTTTTTTTGTAGGTGCTACAAGTCTGCGTGCGGTGCAACAACTAACACACCTCACATTGTAACAGTGATTACATACGCAGCCTGGCAGTCGCACATTTCAACTGACGGCGTATTTCGTAACCTCTGAAAGGTAGCAGAGCACAGAAAGGGGTGCAGGTCATCGTCAGCATGCAAGCATGCTCCATGGCAAGAATCGTCCCCTTCTTATAATCTATGAAGGAATGGATCCACTTACGATTAATGATGGGGTCACTCACTGTCAAAATAAACGAAAGGATACACTTAAGTACTGACAAGCAACCCGCTCCTTTGCCGCAGAAACGCAACTCTCCCACCCTCTCCCTCAAAATAATTCTTACATAGGAACGCAGTCACAACAAAAACATGAAGCCTACTGGAAGCATCCAGCGTTCGGAACAGAAACAGCAGCAGCAAGTCCTAACAGTGCAGGACAAAGTCCAGGTGCCATTTTGTCAGGTTTTGTCAGTTATTAGTTGTTAGTGTTGATGCAGCCAGCAAAGATATGTGGTATTGAAAGAGTACAGCTCATAGCACTGGTGGCCCTACCGTTTTGGTAGGGCCCTTTTTGTCTGCTGGTAAAGGAGCCCTACGGTACTCAATACCAAAGTGGCTTTTCTTTACTTCCGTGCAGCGTGTTCTTCACTGTCTGCGTAATTCTTTTCTTCTCTCTTTTTCCTCTTATTCTCACTAGAAGAGATCAGCATAGCAGCTGACACGCCCTACAAATCAGGCACAGTTTCCCTTACCTGCCCTGTCCAAATTGGAAAGGCACTCTTTACAATCCTTGCACTCTTTACACTCTATATTCTTTACACTCCTTACACTCTTTACACTCTCTATATTCTTTACACTCCTTACATTCTCTACAATTTTGCACTCTTAACACTCTCTACACTCTCTACACTCTTCAGCTCAGCATTCATACTTTCAAAAGAGAAGCAGCGCACCTTTCCTTGCAAACACACATTGTTCTTTCAGCTACAAAATCAAATGTTCACACCACAAAACATACAGTGTCCCAATAATGCGTGCCGCCTGATACAGACACACACACACCTCTGACTTTTCACTAGGCACGATTCCAGGCACACCCACCGACACACTGCCTTCACCCTTCTAAAAGGCGCCCACTTGCCATTTTCCCTATTCACAATTACAACTTCCAGTGAACACTTTATACTAGTGTGCCTAAGATCGTGGCAGGAGCGAATTTGGGTTCGCCCAATCCTAAATAGACCTACTTATCTAGTCAAACTTGAGCGCCATCATAGCACACCTCTTCCCAAACGTGCTCTTAGTACATACACACAAACAAACACACACACCCCTCACACACACTACCTCCACACATGCAATGCTACAAAGCGACGCCAAACCCTTCATACTTCACCCAAGAATTGCACTTGTGTAATGACTTCACCCAAGTGCCTCACTACACATGTGCATCATGCTTGATGCTTTGCACACAGCAGACACACACAAAATAAAACAGTACGCACATCCTTGGCAATCCTTACGCAAGCCAATTTGATCATCACGTGTTGCAAACACCCACCCACCCACCCACCCACACCCACACCCACACACCCACACCCACACCCGCACCCGCACCCGCACCCGCACCCGCACCCGCACCCGCACCCGCACCCGCACCCGCACCCACACCCACACCCACACCCACACCCACACCCACACCCGCACCCACACCCACACCCACACCCACACCCACACCCACGCAGTACAGCCAAGCACACTCACCTTAAAAAAGTAGCGAGCTTCACTTTCTGCGAGGAACAGGCCATTCCTAGAGGGAGTCGACTCCCACTTATCCGTGACATACTCCGTCAAGTTGCCCCCACATACATACTCCATTGCAAGCCCCAAATGAGATTTAGTAAGGAGGCATTCCCGTGCCTGTGGGTTTGTGTGTAAAAGTGTGTGAGTGTGTATGTGTGTGACTGTGCAAGTGCAGGTGTGTATGTGCACATTCCTACAGGTGAGAAAGGCAAGTACAAAACCCATCTTGGTTTCCGCACGCGCGACGCGCGCGTATACGCATTTCTAAAACCGCTTATGTATTACGCGCGCGCAAAAAAAAGCACAAAATTTAGCGCGCGCGCGCATTGATGACGTACGCGCGCGTTTTTTGATCGCGCGCGTAAAAAATAAAAAACGTACGCGCGTCCAAAAAATAATTCGTGCGCGCGCCATTTTACTTACGCTTTAACTCGCACGCGTACGTAAAAAACACTATTTAAATTTAATCGTGCACCTGAAATTCGACGTTTTTTATTGATACGTACAAATTGTATACATATAACTGAACTCCAGAGTTGCATCCCCGAACGTCACCTGCACAAGGTTCACATGCCCTTCTCCGAGAGCTGCCTGGATTTTGACTTCATGGAAGATCATGGGCAACACGACTTTGGGAATGGGGCGTGCCATGAATTTGATGGCCAGCTCTGTGTGTGTGTATGTGTATGTGTGTGTGTGTGTTTGTGTGTGTGTGTGTGTGCATGTGTGTATTTAGTGTGCACGTAAGTAAGAATATATACGCCCACTCGTAATAAGTGGGCACAAGCGTACCTGAGCATACAAGTTGGTCTGTGTTTTATTTGTCAGTAACATAGGTGGTGTTAAGTGGTGCTAAAGTGGCTTTTCAAGCTGCTTAATTACACTCAACATCAAGTGCAGCTCCTCTCAGAGTACAAACAGACACACACACTCACACACACACAGTGAGATTTAGAGGGCACAGTACCTTCTCCGGTTTGCTTGTCCTTACAGAGCCAAGTTTGTCCTGGAGGCAGATGAGCATCAATTGTTAGTACAAAATGTAACGACGGTCATCACAAAGTGTAAGAGCAACCACATGAACACTGGACGCGCAAACAAACTTGCACGCACGCGCACCCGCGCGCAAACGCAAAGGTACGCACACACACGCACACACACACACACACAAGCAAATATGTACACACACACACACACACAAACACACACACCGCACGAAGACACAACCGCGCACACACCCACGCAAACATGAAAAGGCACGAAACATGCTCACGCATGCTTGTAAAAGTCCATACACACCCACATACAAGGGCTAAAAATGAAAGATTACATAAGCCGCATTTGCACGCTTTGAACACACAGGAATGAGCACAACACTGCAGCAACGCGCAAAGTGCACACTCACCTGAACCCCCCTCCCCAAGCATTGCCAACACCTGTATTTTCAAGTGTTTAAGATTAGTGATAGGGGGAAATTCAGGGCCATGTGTGCACAGAGTCAGCCAAAAACCACATGCTTGCAAAATCACCTTGTACTCGGAAGCACACCCAAAGTCGGGGCACGCTGGCTCCGCTCGCACATTGGACGTCGTCTTCCCGTGCTTGCTCGTGTTTACCTGCGATGGGCAGTGTCCAGCCATTTCTGGACAACCGGAGCGAAGGAACGACTGCTTGCTCCCGCGACTTCACTTCAGACACACCTGAGGGTCCGGTTCCGGTTGAGAGCTCGCGCAGCCCATGCTATATCGCTAGTTAGCAACCCTTCCGGCTTTTTACCGTGACATGTCTATAATAAGTGACATCATCGGTGTGTTTAAATATTATATTGTCGTGTTATGTGCACACTGCATTGACGATTTAGGGGGATGCCGGAAATTATTAATTAACGTGTATTCTGTGTTCGTTATAAATTCAGAGTGAAATGTATTCACAGTGCCGGTTTTGCCTGCTCGATGATTTTATCGTTTCTTGTAATTTGCTGAATTTCAAGTACCATCGTTCCAAGGACGAGTGCGCTGGATGCTGGACAATAACTATGCTTTCTTTACTCAGAGAAATAGAGAAAAAGCTTTAGACCTTTCCTCCTAGCTATCATTCCTCCGTTCGCCACCAGCCAACTTCTGCAAAAAGTAAATGACCGCCACGCTTATTACTAAGACCCATAGAACAATCTACCCCAGCATGATTGCAGCATGCTTTTATGAAATACGCGTCAGCACTCACGCTAGCCCCCCAAAACAATCAAGAACGAAAAAACTAGGCAGGCAGTGAAAACCACTCCCCACGTTAATTAAGAAAAAGGAGCCTCTTTGTTTGGTGTCGGGTACCGTAATCCTCCCCCACCAAGGGAAAAAGAAAATCAATGAAGTTCCAGAGGGTTGACCTGAAACCGTCTCCTGATGAGAGCTGATAATAGGGCTGGAAAAAGCACGTCTGGTAAGAACAAGTTGGGCAGCGTAATTGACAGAATGAACATGAAGCTTGGAAGCGAGTTTCTTAATTCTCTGAGAATCAAGACCCAGCTCCTGAAAAGGCTCCAGCGTGTGATTGTTGTTGATGGTGCCACTCACTCCCAAAAGGATGATGTGGAGAGTAACGGAGGCTTTTTGAAGGATGGAGCAGAGGCCTTTGTGTTGTTCCTGCGCGGCGCTCACCTGGTTCTGCGGTCTAGTGTCCTCACAGTACTTGATCTCGATGAGGTGAATCTCCCGTTGTAGAATGCTGAGTTTTTTGGGTCGGTGCTGTCTGGGGAAGTTGGATCTGCTAGTGGCTGGCGGTGCTGCTGAGGTGCTCCCAGTTTCCCTCAGTTGCCCCCTGCCACTTCTAAGAATCTGCCCCCCTTCATTGTTAGTCTGTTGCCTTTTAGTTTTCACGGAGAGATGGGAGCAATTAATACGGCATCCGGAGGTAAACCAAATTTTGTCTGAGAAGCGGGGTGGAAAGAGCCTCTTTGGTAAAATTTCAGTTTCAGCTGCGACGGGAATCTGAAGATTATGCATAGCCAGCCGTTTGCTGCTACCTATATCCATGCAGACAAAGCAGGTATTTAGGAGGCCTGTCTTGCTGTGCGTGGCTTTGATGATCATACTGCACGCTAAGTTGTGTCTCTCAGTGATCATACTTCTTATTTGTGTGTGTTGGCATCCAGAAAATATATGCAGGGCACTGTCTAGTTGAGGGCAGAGGGGGCAAGTTGGGCTTATTGAGTGATGAATCCGTACCGCATGCTTTCGGTTGTACAAGGTCCCTGTTCTGTACTTCATCATATTGATTCACTTGATTTTAACAGGGACATAGGATGCTGTTAGGTAAGCATTGTGATGTGAGTTTAATTCTTGGCTCAGATGATGATTTGATCTGACTGCTTATGCTATCTGCGTTTATTTTTTCTTTCTGGCAAATAATATGCGGATGTATATGCCAAACACACTGTGTTCTTGCTTGGCACTGGTCATGACAAGCAAGCACTTCTCCCCCCCCCCCCTATATGTTACATTGAAGTGGCTTATGGTAACGACTATGCCTAGGCTCCACGTATTCTTTCACCGTGCAATCCACACACCAGAGTCTGTCTGGCTGGGGAGTGCAAAGCAAACAAAGGAATAAACCAAATAACATAGCAGTTTTCGATTGTTGGTCATTGAGCCAGCAGGTGTTTAGCACAGGACTCAGTTGTAATGTGCAATTTAAGTGCTTTCTAGCATAGACTTTTGACTTTTGACTTTATGTAATGTAATATAATATCAATAGCACCACCAGATATACACGCTTAACCATATTACCCCAAGAATGATTACTCCCCTATCATGATTTAGGTTGTTGCCAAACTTGTTTGCATCACCACAGTATGGCAGGTGTTTGGGAATGTTTTAAACCTCCAAAAGGATCCCTGAAGTGCCATCTAATTGTCTTCAGTTATGCCGTCTAATTGTCTTCATAATTTATGGACTTTGCATACATTTCCAACAGAACTGCCACACCGCTTGCTTCCAAACAGCGCAATACTATCACTTATTTCTATGCTACTTTTACCGCCAGTGCGTGATATAAGGACACCTATCTGCAAACTCAGACGTTGCGCAGCTTGCTAGGGGTATAGAGATCAAACTCAATCCATGACTACCTTTGTCTGTTCACATTATGATCATTGTTCTTTGTTACTGACGTGATGGGGGTTGCCTGCTGTGCGTGGGCACATGGGGGCTGCATGCTACGCGCGGGCCATGGTGGGGGTTGCCTGCATGCTGCTCATAATAGAAGAAAAAGAGGCAGAAGAATAAAACTTTAACTAAGAAGGAAGAGTAGCAGTTGTCACGCCCGCCAATTGTTGGCTGTGACGATTCGTGTGATTTGGTTAGTTGGTTTTTCAGTTGAAGTTGTTTTGCCTTGTCTCGTGCAATAAGCTGGCGAAGCCGGTTTATTGAAGATAGCATTTTCTGGTTTCGATATTGCGGTATTCAATTAGCTCAGTAAACTACACAATGCTCAGCCAGATGATTGAGTAAACTTCCCAGCCCTGGGGAGGAGAGGCGCGGCAGCCGACTAGAGTGTGTGTGGTATAGTATACGTCAGTGTGTCAAGTAAGTCGGATTTGAGAAACAGCAGAGAAAGAGAGAGAGTATCAGGAGAATTGCAGTCTGTAGTGCAGTTCCCAGCCTTTGCTCGAGAGAGACTCGACCCTGGCTTAAAACCATTCTTCAATAAACCGGCTTCCGCCTTCCGAAAGATAGTAAATGTTGTGCCAATCGATTGTTGTGCTGAGTCTTATACTTTGCAGTGACAGTGATTTGCTATGACACAGTTGTGAGGAAGTCCAAGTAAATAAAAAGATGGATCCACTTGAAAAAAACACAGATAAAGGAAACAAACAACGGGAAGTGCCTGCTGATTTCGATCTTTATACAAAATTTTTACAGACTTAGCTAGGCAAATGCTGGTTCAAAGTTCAACTAGCAGCAGGGCCCACAGCAAAAGAGTGATGAACCAGACCATGTTTGATGTTCCAGCCCCTCTCGTTGTGCATATGCTGCTCCTCACACATGATGAGTTAATGTATAATGTTATTGCCTTCTTCCTCATTCTTGGTATCCTTAGTGTGACAGTTTAAGTTGTTAATGTGCCCAAAGAAACTCACAGATGATTCCCCCTCTTTAATTTATTGCGGTCGGTTGGTCCTGACAGATGTTTGATTGTTTGCTGATATTATTCAGTGCTGCTGCAATGTCACACAAACAGCATTGTGCCTTTTTCCCTTTCCAGGGTTTTTATGGTGCTACAACAATGATCAATTATCACAATTTTTACGTATATTAAATACGCTCCACATCATCCTTTTGGGTGTAGGCGGCACCATCTACAACACTCACACTCTGAAGCCTTTCAAGCAACTGGGTCTCGATTCTCAAAGAATTAAGAAGCTTGCCTCCAAGCTCCATATACACTCTGTGAACTTAGCTGCTAAAATTTGTCCATACCAGACGTGCCCTTTCCAGTACTGTTATCAACTCTCATCAGGAGACGGTTTCAGGCCAAGCCTGCAACCCTCCTGATCCCCATTGATTTTTCCTTTCCTTTTCGTGGTGGAGGAGCTTTATGGTACTCGGTACCAAAATGACTCCTTTTCCTTAATTAGTGTGGCTTGGTTTATTCTAGCTTCTTTTTCTGGTGTCTTGTTCAGTCTGGCCTCTTTCTCTTCTTGAAGCTGGCTTTTTTATGCTATAGCTCAACTGCCCTCGCTGGCGGATATAGCTGTGTAACCCTTACCCTTACCCTTAATCAAAAGGTAGTTACACCAAGTCATGTCTTTAAAGTTTAATGCTCCTTCCTTCTACATTTGTTTTTTAACACAGAGAGTTCTTGTACTCTGTCAAGACCAATGGCAAGGTCACAAGGAAACAGTTTAGCATGAGTCAAGTTGTTAAAACA